>Ga0265300_10000140_pt1 | contig 75532 bp, 49 predicted proteins | sample AusTroGonzalo_MG_FD_193482 | JGI IMG/M metagenome (GOLD analysis project Ga0265300, IMG submission 193482) | Bovine rumen microbial communities from tropical cattle in Woodstock, Queensland, Australia - Gonzalo_03 | ecosystem: Host-associated > Mammals > Digestive system > Stomach > Rumen ... | reverse complement strand
CACCGATACCTACACGGGCATACTCCGAGAGGTTCCACTGCAGGTTGTCTTTGTCAACGGCAGAACCCAACCACCACCAACGGGTACCTGGTTTTGCCTCGGGCTGTGGGGTTGGCCATTGCTGGGCGCTTAAAGGTAAAAGGGTGAAAAGGTAAAAAGGTAAACCTATTACCAATCTTTTTGCCCATTCTTTTTTAATAATCATCATGCGATTTTACTTTTTTACCTTTTTACTTTTTTACCTTTATCAGTTTATAGTATTCTGTCAGTCCGAGCAGATAACAGCCCGTACCGTAGTCTTCGAAGTCGGGGACGCTAGTGAAGGTGACGGGTTGTCCTGCAGAGGGATCCTTTCCAGTCCCTTGGTTCCATCCGAGGAAACCGTCGTTATGCAGACAGGAGAGTAGGGCCTGCCAGGCCTTGTCGCATGCTGGACGATAGGTGGAAGCCTTGAGGATACCCTTTTGGATACCCCATGCCATACCGTAGAGGAAAAGGGCCGTACCTGTCATCTCGGGGTCGGGATAGACGGCATCACTCACCAGACTGGCACGCCAGAACCCATCTGCGTGCTGACAATCGAGTAAGGCTTTCGACATCAGGATGAAGTCTTTCTTAAACACCTTATAGGCCTTGTCATTGGGTGACAGCTCGTTCATGCTACGTACGAGGGCAGCATACACCCAACCATTGCCGCGACTCCAGTAGCAGTTCTTGCCGTCTGGCTCCTTGTAAGGGGGCACATAATCCTTATCGCGCCACCAAAGTCCCTCTTTCACATTGAAACAACCGCCACCGCACTCGTTTCTGCTCCACAGATAACTGTTCAGGCCATAGTCGAGATACTGTTTTTCACCCGTGATGGCATACATCTTTATATATATAGGCAGGGCCATCTGAATGGCATCGATCCAGGTCCAGTAATCCACACGACCTGAGGCCATCTGCTTCTGCAGATTCTCCTTCGTCGGCTCTAAGGTGCCTTTGCCATTCAGTTGAAAGAGTTCGATGTAGGTCTGTTCACAGCACTGGTCATCTGCATCGGTGGTTTTCACACCGTTACGTGGTGTCCATTGGTGGAAATCGGCCCATGTGGTAGCATAGTCAACATAACGTTGTTGCGGATCAACAGCGTTGAGTGCCATCAGTCCCTCGTAATAGACGGCACGGGTCCAAAGTGAACTGGGACGGATCTTACCTACATTTGTCGCCAAGGTAGGGTCGGCATACTTCGCCATGAAGTAATCATTCGCTTTCTTTGCAGTCTGCAGCACTTCGGTCTGAGCTGAAACTGACAGTACGGCAAATAGCATTGATAGGATTGTAATCTTTTTCATATCGTTGTTCTTTAATGGGTTTCAAGTTTCGTTGTGATGGTTTTGAAACCAGATGAGGCTGTTTTCATTGTCACTTTCGAGGGCTGGATTCCGGCGCGCAGGATCACCATCGCAGAACCATTCCACAAGCGACGGTGATTGACGGTGTTCAGCTCATCACTCTCGATGTCACCATTGGTGACAGCTACGATGCGAGCATCACCCTCAACCTGGAAGTTCAATTCTCCGTTGGCTGATAGCACGCGGCGCCCTTTGGCATCAACAGCGATGATTCGCAGATGCTGTAAGTCCTGTCCGTCAGCACGCCAGCGGGTGTTGTCGGGTATCGCTACAAGTCTGACAGCTTCGCCTGTCGTCTCGATGGCATGGCGGGCTACCGCCTTTCCTCCTTGATATGCCACTGCCTCCAACCGGCCTTTGCTGTAGGGTATGTCTTTCCAGAATATCTGGTTGCGCTGTTTGGCATCGGTGCTGTTCTTCTGTCGTCCCAGACTCTTGCCATTGAGCAGCAGCTCCACTTCATCACCATTGGTAAAGGTTATGATATTGGCATTAGAGCCTTCGGTACGGTTCCAATTCTCAGAGAGTGAGGCATTACCCGTCTGTATGCCGTTCCACATCATTCCTGCATTGGTGTTTTCTACTACAGCCAGGTGCACTGTAGGTTCATCGCTGAAGAAACTTTTCATGAAGTATGCCTTTGGCTTGGGCTCGAGTGATATGTCGAATACACCCTGTGCCCATCCCTTGGCAGGCCATCCCTGACTCTCGCCCAGATAGTCGATGGCTCCCCAGTAGGCGAGGCCTATCACCTTGTCGAGATCCATCTCAAACCAGTTGGGCCCCATGGCACTTACACTGGCCTCACTTTGGTAGAATGTCATCCATGGGAAGCGCTTTCCGTCGCCGGGGAAATACATATACCTGTAGTTGTATGCCTGGATGTCTGTCTGCATGGCGAGGTCACAGGGCAGTGAGTCGGTCTGCCAGTTGCGGTAGCGTGGATGCATGGCAACGGTTACCTTGCGGGTGGAGTCGTAACGATGTACCACTGGCTTCATCATCTTATAGCATGTCACACCCCAGTCGTTGAAAGGCAGGTTGGGGTCTTGCTGCAACTCATTTCCAAGACTCCACATAATGACTGAAGGAGAATTCCGGTCGCGGGTGATCCACTCGGTGATATCCTGCGCCCAATGGTTGAAGAATGGCACACGTCCCCCGGTGTGCTGCTGTGTCCATTTGTCGTATAGTTCGTCAACAACCAAGATGCCATACTGATCGCAGAGTTTGATAAAGTCACGGCTATACGGATTATGTGAGGTGCGGATGTGGTTGATGCCGAACTGCTTCATCAGCTGTATGCGCTTCTCAATGGCGCGTGGGTAGGCTGCGGCTCCAAGGGCACCAAGGGTATGGTGGTTGGCATATCCTTTAAGTAGCACCTTCTTTCCGTTCAGTTTCAGACCGAAACTTGGATCGTATTCTACGGTGCGGATGCCGAACTGCTCGCTTACCTCGTCGGCTACGCTGCCGTCCTCACGCAGCAGTTGGGCTACGGCCGTATAGAGGTCCGGATGCGCTGTGTCCCACAATTGTGGGTTTGGAATCTCTGTGTCTGGCATTAGGATGCTGAGTGTACGGCTCTGCGGATTCCCGCCCCGCTTAACGGTTTGCTCAATCACTAAAGCGCCGGAAGGATCATAGATGCGCACCTTCATGGTGGTCTCGCGATTCTTGGTGCGGTTGGTGAAATCAGCCTTCAGCCTTACATATTTATTATCGCACGTGGTGATGTAAAGTGGATGACGCCCGAAATACAAGTCATCAGACATACTTACCAGACTCACATTCCTGAACAGTCCTCCGCCAGTGTACCATCTGGAGTTCTTCTCTGTCATGGTGTTGGCTTTCACTTTGATCTCATTGGGCTCCCCATAGCGAAGAAGCCGGGTAATGTCCAGCTCAAAACCGACATAGCCATAGTTGGTGCCACCGATATGCTGTCCGTTCAACCAGACATCGCCCACATACATGATTCCTTCAAAGTCTATCAGTATCCGACGTCCCTTCATTGAAGCATCGGGGGTGATATTCTTACGATACCAGCCTGTACCCATCTCCTTGAATCCCCGTGCAGACAAGCGGCTTTTTATGTTTGCAGCCACATCGCTGTTGTCGGCCTTCTCGTCGGCTGTGGGGGGAACCCAGGGCTGCTCTATCTGGAAGTCATGCGGAATGTCTATCATCTTTGACTCACTGAAGAGCGAGTCGCGTGAGAACTCCCATCCGGAATTGAGACAGACAATCTCTCGCGACTGGGCCCACATTGTAGTAACAAAACCGAGTGAGGCGATAATGGCAGTAATACATTTGTTATTCATATAAGAATTTTTTAGTTTCAGGTGCAAATATAGGCATAATATCACCAATAGCGTTATTCATTTGTTCTATATTTAGCAATTTTGTACATCTTTATTGAATTGTGAACAATAGAGGTTGATAGAATGACGGGAAATACCGTAGCTTTGCAGCATAAAACTATAATGATGAAACAGCTACTATTTCTGACCTTGGCTTTGGCCGCTAATCTGTCGCTGAGAGCACAGACTATCGACACCTTATTATATATAAGTAGTGTCAATCCTGTCGATTTCTCCGTGAAGGTTCCTGATGGTAATTATCGTGTTACCGTTACGCTCGGTTCAAAGAAACGGGCTGCCCAGACTGTCGTACGTGCCGAATCGCGCCGTCACTATACCGATGTTGTGGCTACGAAGAAAGGACAATTCCAGACGGTCACCTTTACTGTCAACAAGCATGAACCTTTGATTGACGGAACTGCAAGTGTTAAACTCAAGCCGCGCGAACTTCATTATAAGAACTGGGACGATGCCCTGAACCTGCAGTTCTGCGGACCTGCTCCGGCAGTACAGCGCATCACCATCGAACCCGATAGTCAGGCCGTCACCGTTTTCCTCTGTGGTAACAGCACTGTTGTGGATCAGGAAGAGGAACCTTGGGCATCATGGGGACAGATGGTTACACGTTGGTTTGATGAGCGTGTGGTGATAGCCAACTATGCAGAGAGCGGTTTGTCTGCCACCACCTTTCTTGCCCAATTGCGACTTGACAAGATCCTGACGCAACTCCGTCAGGGAGACTACGTGATATGTGAGTTTGGTCATAACGACGAAAAGGAGAAGAGGCCTGGCGACGGAGCCTGGTACAGCTATTCACGTAATCTGAAGATCTTTGCTGATCGTGTGCGTCAGAAAGGGGGGCATATCATCTTTGTCACTCCAACAGCCCGCCGCTTCTTCAATGATGATCATAGGACCCTGCGCAATACCCATGGCGATTATCCCGAGGCGATGCGCACTGTTGCCCGGAGGGAAGATATCCCGTACATAGAATTAAACGGTATGACCCGTCAATTCTATGAATCCTTAGGCTTCGAGGGTTCTAAGCGGGCTCTTGTCCACTATCCGGCCAATACTTTCCCCAATCAGCCTCAGGCATTGGAAGACAATACCCACTTCAATCCGTTTGGCGCCTGGGAGGTGGCTAAGATGATTGTCATGGGGCTCAAGCAGATGGACTCTCCCTTAGTTCAATATTTGAGGAAGGACTGGAAGGATTTCGATCCCTCATATCCAGACAATCCCGATGGATTCGTCTGGTATCCCTCCGGAAATACCGATCTGACCAAGCCGGACGGTAATTGACATAGGCCGGATTGTACAAGAAATATATTTCTCGGACGATTTCGCTATATTTTTAATCGTAAAATAACTTACTTTTGCAGCAACAAACAATTTTTTTTAATAACTAATCATTTAATTAACAGTATGAATGACATTGGTAAATCAACTCTGAACAACAGTTGGGGCATGCTCCAGCGGTTGATGTTTACGGTTTTGTTCACAGTGTTTGCTTTTGGGGTATCCGCTCAGAACAAAGTAACCGGTACTGTCGTCGATGTTTCGGGTGAAGCCATCATCGGCGCAAGTGTAATGGTCAAGGGAACGAGTAATGGTACTATTACCGATTATGACGGTAATTTCACCATTCAGAATGTTCCCCAAAATGGTAGCCTCGTTATCAGCTATGTAGGTTACCGTAATCAGACTGTTGCCGTAGCAGGTAAGAGTCAGATTAAAGTGACCCTTGAGGAAGATCGTCAGCTGCTCGACGAAGTGGTCGTTGTAGGTTATGGCGTTCAGAAAAAGAGTGATGTGACAGGTTCTTTGGCACACTTGGATTCTAAGGATCTCGTCACAATGCCTGTGAGCAATGCCTTGGAGGCTATGCAGGGTAAGGCTGCAGGTGTGGATATCACCAACAGCCAGCGCCCTGGTGAGGTAGGTTCAATCACTGTCCGTGGTCAGCGTTCTATTGATGCCAATAACGGTCCGCTTTATGTAGTAGATGGTATGACCATTCAGAATGGTGGTATCGAGAATATCAACCCTGCCGACATTGAGTCGATCGAGGTGTTGAAGGATGCTTCTTCTACAGCTGTCTATGGTAGCCGTGGTGCTAACGGTGTTGTGCTCGTTACGACTAAGAAAGGTAAGGAAGGTAAACTCTCTCTGAATTACTCAGGTACTGTGACATTCTCAAATCTTTGCAATGTGTCGGAGATGATGGGTGCTGCCGAATGGCTGAAGTATTCCCGTTATGCCTATTATAATGCAGGTGCATACGGTGACGGTACACCTAACTACGATCTTGACTATAAGATCTATGGTAATGTTCCTGCTTCTTGGGCAAATATCGAGAAAGGCTGGAGCGCAGATCACACAACCTTCGATTATTCCAAGGTAGGTTCTTACGACTGGGAGAGCCAAGGCAAGCGCACGGGTATTGCCCACGAGCACACCCTGAGTGCTTCAGGTGGTACTGACAAATTCAAGGGTTATGCTTCATTCGGTTACCTCGATGAGAAAGGTGTGATGCCTGGTCAGAGCTACCAGCGCTTCACTTTCAACACCTCATTCGAGGGTAAGATGCTGCCTTACTTCACGATGGGTATGACGATGAACGCTTCTTATGGTACCCAGGAGTACGGTTACAGCTTTACAAAGTCAACCACTGGTGCCGGTGACTACTATAATGCCCTGCGTGGTATGCTGCCTTGGTCTGTGCCTTACGATGCCGATGGCAACTATATCGAGTATCCTACTGGTGATGTGAACATCCAGAACCCTATCGATGAGCTGAAATATACCAAGAACCAGCGTAAGAACTTCCGTATCAACGGTAGTGTCTATGGCCAGCTTGACTTCGGTAAGATTTGGCAGCCGCTTGATGGTCTGACCTATCGTATCCAGTTCGGTCCTGAACTCCAGTATTATCGTGCAGGTACTGCCAATGCCGCTGAGGGTATCAACGGTGCAGGTCGTAACCAGGTGGTTTATAACCCATACCAGCGTGTGGCTTGGACACTTGATAACATCATCAGCTACAACAAGAAGATTGCTGATATTCACACGATCGGTGTCACCCTGTTGCAGTCTGCCTCAGACTATCATTACGAGAGTGGAAACATCCGTGCAAATGTTGCTACTGCCCAGGAACTCTGGTACAATACCAAGTCTAACAATGATCCTACAGACTACTCTACAGGTCTCACAGAGTCTTCCATGTCTTCTTACATGGCTCGAATCAACTACTCACTGATGGATCGTTACCTGCTCGCCGCTTCAATGCGTTGGGATGGTGCCTCACAGCTCTCACCTGGTAAGAAGTGGGCAAGTTTCCCCTCTGTATCACTCGGTTGGCGTATGGAACAGGAGAAGTTCATGCAGAATATCAAGTGGATTGATCAGCTGAAACTCCGTATCGGTTGGGGTATCTCTGGTAATGCTGCTATTGCTCCTTATGCTACAAAGGGATCTGTACAGGATCTCACCTATACATGGGGTAAGGTGGCAGAAGTCGGTTATGTACCTTCTGACCCGAATGCAAAGACTCCAGCCCTTATGGCTAACCAGAACCTGAGTTGGGAAAAGACCACCCAGTGGAACTTTGGTCTCGATTTCAGTTTCTTGAACGGACGCCTTGGCGGTGCTCTTGATGTATATACCACCAAGACAAAGGATCTGCTGATGTCAACAACTATTCCTTCACTCAATGGTTATGTCTCTACTATGGCTAACGTCGGTGAGACCTCTGGTTGGGGTATTGACCTCCAGATCAATGCACTGCCTGTTAAGACCAAGGATTTCGAGTGGAGTTCAGTGCTTTCTTGGTCACTCGACCGCAACAAGATTGAGAAACTTGCCAACGGTGTGACAGAGAATATTAATAAGAACTGGTTCGTTGGTGAGGAAATCGGTGTTTATTACGACTACGTATATGACGGCATCTGGAAGACTTCTGAGGCTGAGCAAGCTGCTACTTATGGTCGCAAGCCTGGTCAGATTAAGGTAAAGGACCTGAATGGTGATGGCAAGATCGATGGTAACAATGACCGTGCCATCGTAGGCAATGCCCGTCCCCGTTGGTCAGGCGGTTGGAGAAACACCTTTACTTATAAGCAGATTGAGCTTTCATTCTTCATCTATTCACGTTGGAAGTTTATGGTTCCTGCAGGTTCTGCCAACCTTGACGGTCGCTATGCTATGCGCAGTCTTGACTACTGGGTAGCTGGTGAAAATGAGAATGCAGAATACTACGGACCTGGTACTAACGGTCAGAGTGCCGACACCTATGCAAGCTCCATGAACTATCAGGACGGCTCTTTCATCAAGATGCGTAACATCTCATTGGGCTACAACTTCACCAAGAAGCAGTTGGCTCCTCTGGGTTTGAATACGCTGAAGATCTATGTTCAGGCCATGAATCCATTTACGATCTACTCTAAGTGCAAGTGGTTGGATACAGATATGATGAGTTATGATAACAATACCAGAAACTTCGGTACAACGACAACTATCCGTAGCTGGGTTGTTGGTCTTAATGTAGGTTTTTAATTATAAGAATCACGAATTATGAAGATAAATAAATTATTCTTGGCGGCTTTGGTCGCCGCCTCAGCAGGAATGTCGTTCACCGCTTGTAGTGATGAGTTCCTTGATGAGACACAGATTACTCAGCATGATACTGAGTACTTTAAGACACAGGACGGTATTGACGATCTTGTGACAGGTGCCTATCAGACCCTGAAGTTCCGTTACGAGTATCAGTGGGCCTATAAAATGTGGCATATGGGTGTTGATGAGTTTACAGGCGGTAACAATGATATCGCTGCCTACAATCACTACAGCTCTGCCCTGAACTCTACTGAGGGTGATGTCGCTACCGTTTGGAACACCTATTATGGACTGATTGAGCAGACGAACATTGTTATCCAGAATGTCCCCCTCTACTACAATCAGGGCAGTGCCAATTACAATACCCGTCTGGGCGAAGGTTACTTCCTCCGTGCCTACGGCTACTTTGAGCTTGTGAAACTCTTCGGTGGTGTGCCCCTCAAACTGGAGCCTGCTAACGGAAAGATCCAGACTTACTTTACACGTGCTTCTGAGGAAGACTGCTACAAGCAGATTATTGCAGACTTTGAGCAGGCCTACAATCTTCTGCCTGCTACTGCCAGCCAAACTGGCCGTATCACGAAGAGTGCCGCTGCCCATTTCCTGGCAAAAGCTCACCTCTTCCGTGCTTCAGAGGCTAATGATAAGTGGAACAGCAGCTACAAGTCTTCTGACCTTGATGCTGTCATAAAGTATGGTAAGGAAGTGCTTGCTGCACACCCCCTGTGCGACAACTTCCTCGATCTGTGGAACTACACTAAGCCAAATGATGCCAACGAGACCGTCAGCGAGGTGGTGCTTGCAGCCCAGTTCTCTGACAATAGTGACTCTTGGGGCCGTTTCGGCAATCAGATGCACCTCTGCTATCCTTCTGTATATCAGAACCTCGCAGGTTGTGTGCGCGATATCTCCGGTGGTCGTGAGTTCTGCTACGTCAGTGCTACTGAATATGCAATGGAGGTGTTCGACCGTGTGAACGACTCTCGTTTCTGGAAGTCATTCATCACTGTATATAATTGTAACCGCGGTAGTGCCGCTCCAAAGTGGGATGCTACTCAGGCAGCTTATTTCCCCGATGGTGCTGTGGCAGAAAAGGGGCGCTTCGTCGGTGGTACTCCAGGTATCAAGTATATCGTCAACGAGCCGGGCGACAAGCGCTTCACGGATCTTGATGGTAAACGCAACCAGCTTAATGTGCTGAAGGATGGTAAGCTGTGCAACACTCACACCTTCGTGCGCTATTATGCTAATGAGTCATTCAACTGGAATGTGAATCAGAATGAGCGTACAGGTAACTATTATACCCTGTATCCTCACAACCGCAGTGTGGCTATCTCTAAGTGGCGCGATGGTTCTCGTAACGGCTATAACTCTCAGTTCGGTTGCCGTGATGCCATCACCGCCCGTTCTGCTGAGGATGCGCTGATGATTGCTGAGGCTTACATCCGTCAGGGTGAGGGCCAGTATCAGAATGCACTGACCTATCTGAATATGCTTCGCGACCGTGCCGGTTACTTTGCTGGTGAGGATCGTTCTAAGAGCCCCGATGGTGGTCAGTCATACCTCAACAATCCTCTTGGCACAGGTGTTGCTAATCTTGATGGTGCCATCTATACTGATGCCAACACCTATTATGAGTCGAACAACATCGCCGAGACCACTGCTGAGACCAAGAGCATCATGCACCTGAACAGTGTTGACGATGTATATAACATGCCTAATGAACAGCGCATTTATAACGCTCTGAAATGCAATACTAATGCAGAGAAGATGATGTGCTTCCTGCTTGACGAGCGTAGCCGTGAGCTTATCGGTGAGGGGCATCGCTATGAGGATCTTGTACGTACTCGTACGCTTGATGCCCGCTGGCATGCTTTCAACGATGGTGCAGGTCAGGGCATTGGTAACTTCGATCCTGCCAAGCACTACTATCGCCCCATTCCTCAGTCGTTCCTCAATGACATTACCAATGAGGATGGAAGCAGCTTGACTGCAGAGCAGAAACAAGCTATGCAGAACCCCGGCTACTAATTTCTTAAATAACAATTATTTGACTAAAAAATAGTGGGTTAAAATATTAAGTTAATAATTAGTTGGTAGTTTAATTTAGTTTTCAGGAAACCGTCCTGTGAGCAGTGGCTCATCAGGACGGTTTATTTTCTTCTTTCTTTTGTTTCCCGTATTTGCTTGGAGGAACACCATATTTTTCCTTGAAGCACTTATAAAAGTAGGTAGGTGACTGAAATCCTACTTTATAACTGACTTCTGTAACGTTGAGGTCACCTTCAATCAGCAGTTCCGCAGCTTTCTTCATGCGTTCCGTCTGAAGATAGATGTTGGGCGACATACCGGTAAGCTCTTTCATCTTGCCATAGAACTTGGTACGCCCCATCTTGAGCAGAGCAGCCAAGGTATCGACATTGAAGGTAGGATCTCCAAGACGTTGTGCTACAAAAGTCTCCATCTTATCCTTAAAGCGCTGGTCGGCCTCGTCAGTAATGATAGGCTGACTGTGTGTCTCTTTCACCTCTCCGTTGTCTGTAGGAACCCGATCGTACCATTTTATCAATTGCGAGATACGCAGAATCAACAATTCGAAGTTGCAGGGCTTAACCATATAGTCATCTGCCCCAGCCTTATAACCTCGTAGCAGTTGTTCATCTCCGTCAAGAGCCGTTAGCATAATGATGGGAATGTTTCTCGTGCTATCGTTGGCCCGTAGCTGTCTGACGATATCATATCCGTTGATGTCGGGTAGCATGATGTCGCAAAGAATCAAATCTGGCTTGTTCCCGATAATACCGTCCAGGGCCGACTTCCCATCGGTATAGCTTACTGTACGGAAATAGCGACCTACACATTCGCATATCTGGTCAAGCATGTCAAGATCGTCCTCGACAATGGCAATGGTGTAGTCGTTGAATGCCTCAGGTATCATTTCCCTTACTTCGCTGTGTGTTTTATTATCAGCGACTGTATTGTTTACAGCCGTGGTACCTGCATATTCCTCAGGGCTATAGATGTCATCGACGGCTGGGATTGATAAAACGAACCTTGAACCACCTTCGTCGGTTACTCGCTCATAGGTGAGATTGCCTTTATGGAGTACCGCTGACTGATAAGCGGTGTATAGGCCTATACCCATACCTCCCTGAGACACATAGCCGTGCATAAAAGGCTGGAAGAGTTCTGGCATCTGTTTCTTACTGATTCCCGGACCGTTGTCTTCTACGATCAGCAGTAAAAACTGTTCGTCGGAATCATTCTTTTTTAGTCTGACGTTTATATTTCCACCTACAGGTGTGTACTTGACAGCATTGCTAAGGAGATTGTATAGAATAGTTTCTATCAGATGCGGATCGAATAACATGAAGTGTTGATGCGCAAATGGTGTGTATGTGAGAGACTGCTCTTTACGAGATGCCAAATCCCGGAACTCGTCAATGGTGTTCCGTACCAGTTTTATAATATCGGATTGTTCTACGGCAAGGCGCTGGTTGCCGGTGTTTATACGCCGGAACTCCATCAACTGGTTAACAAGTTTTGTAAGGCGCAAGGTGCCTCGGCGCACCGTCTGGACAGCCGCGCGTGACACCATGGCATCAGTGCCCTTCTCGGTCAGTTTTTCAGCAGCCCCGGAGATGATGGCCAGAGGGGTTCGGAACTCATGTGCAACATGAGTGAAGAAGTTCAGACGGAAGGTAGTCAGCTCTTTCTCTACACGTATCTGTTGGTGCAGTTCGAAATTGCGTCGCCAGAAACGGTAGAAGTGCCAGACGACAAAGCCAATCACTGTCAGGTATATCATCCACGCCCACCATGTGTTGTACCAAGGGTAGTGAATGGTGATGGGGAATACACATTCCTCACTCCATTGGTTATTCTTGTTCAGCGAACTCAAGTGGAAACGGTATTTGCCTGGTGGTAAGTTGTTATAACTGGCATTATTGTCACTGGTAAGCTGCTTCCAACTATACTCCATCCCTTCCAGATAGTAGCGGTATTGAGTCGATGTGATGCCTGCAAAGTCAAGGTTTGAGAATTCAAGCTCGATAGAATTCTGGTCGTGGCTTAGTTCCAATTGCTTATCTGATGAAGAAAGATAGCGGTCGTCGCCGTTGATGCTCACCATGGTAATGATGGGCTTGCCGGCTTTTTGCTCTTTGCTGATGTTCAGATCTTCTGGCTTTAGTATCATCATGCCGTAGGCGGTGCCGAATAACAGACGGCCATCTGGGAGTATGGCAGTGCTATTCTCTGAGTAGATATTACTCTCCAAAGTATGTCCGAACTGGTATGATGTAATTTTCTTGTCTTTACGGATGCAGGTGATTCCGTTATCGGTGCCAACCCAGATATTGCCTTGATGGTCGGCTGTGATTGAGAATACGTTATTGGTTGTAAGTCCGTCGTGAGTGGTATAGCCCTGCTTTACAGTGAATTTCCCATTGTCGTAGCGGCACCTCTGCAGACCACCGCCTCGGCCTCCAACCCAGATGTTCCCGTCAGAGCTTGGCAGCAGACAGGTAATTTCGTCAAAGGGGAAATCACTGTTCTGGGTATTATGGATTACAAAGTCATTGTTGCTCAGTTGTTTTTTTCGCATGTCTATATGGTAAATACCATTATTGGACGATATCCACAATTGGTTTTTTGTATCTTTTCTGATACTGTGTATGCAACTCTCATTGTACGTCCGCTTCAACAGTTGCTGATACTTTGGCTTCCCTTGCTGGTCCAGTCTTACTAAAAAAAGCCCATCGCCCCATGTGGCAATCCAGATTCTTCCAAATTCATCCTCAAGGATATCGTATATATGACTGGAAGGGAAATCTGCTGGTTTTCGGTCGATAAACAGGCCTCCGCCACGTGTTCCCATCCATTCATGTCCCTTACTGTCTTTTAGGAATGCATAAGCAGTAGAAGGTGTTGACACAGGAGACTCTAACTGTTTCCAGGTTTCGGGGTGTAACTCATAGAGCCGGTTATCTTTGGTACTGAGCAATATCCGTTCGCCATTATAGTGTACCATACGTACAAAGTTGCTCCAGTCGCCCTTGTGGTCTGGCTGCGGGTAAAAGTAGTCATAGCTGTTGCGACCTGGAGGGAGTATGCAGGTGATGCCTGTGGATTCTTCACTTAGCCAGATACAGTTACTTCTGTCTATCAGTATGTTATTCAGATAGCTGTTTCCAACAATGGCCCATGGCTCAGTGGCTGAATAGTGCAGCAGTTTATCTTGCTCCAGATTGTACACAAAGAGTCCGTTACCGTAGCTGGCTATATAATATAGTCCGTCGGAACCTTTGCGAATGTTATAGCGTCGTACGCGTTCAACGGTAGATTGTAGTCCTTTCATCAGGTCGAGTTCCCGCATATCGCCTTTGGCTGGGAAAATGCGAAGTTTGCCGGCAGTATTGCTTATGAAGTAATTGTCATCGCCTGGCTGGCCTTCCATGACTGCACCGCCCACAACTTGATATTTCTCTGTAGAAACGGCAGTACCGTCGTTAGGAGACACCATGAATGTGCGTCCGTTGGTCATGATCATCCATTGTCCGTGCCAGACAAAGCTTGCTGTAATCGTAGGGAGCTTCTCTCCCTTATTCGCTGTAAATGGTGTGCGCCGCAGTTCATGACCGTTCCTGCCGAAAGAAACAATCTCGTTTTTTTCAGAAATAGTCAGAATATGATGGCCTATCTGGATGCCTCGGAGGAAATTGTTACCCCGACTGATGGTACGTGAATTGCCTTGGGCATCAATGATGACAATACCATCGGTGGTCATTGCCCATAGTTGGCCTTTGTCATCTTCTATCGCATCGCAGACATGGTTCACAGGTAGTTTTCCATTCTCTTTTGTGTAGTCGATGCATATCGGACTTCCGTTGGCATTACCTGTTACACGACGAACGCCAGACTCATCATCGAACATCCACAATACCCCTTGTTTCCCACGTATATACCGCCGGTATGTGCGTGTATAGTCTTTTCGGCCGGTAAAGTCAATAAAGCGTCCTTCGCGCAGATCATAGCAACAATAGACATATGTTGATGTGCGAAGCCAGAGGTGCCGTTTGTCTTCATCGGGGAAAACATATCCTACAACACCTTGGATATTGTCTTTACCGGGACTAAGGTTATAGATGTTATAGAAATGGTAGCCGTCATAACGGCAAAGTCCATTGTCCGATGCCATCCAGATATAGCCGTCGGCATCCTGGGTCATGTCGAAAATCTGATTGCTGGGTAATCCGTCGGCCGAACTGATGTGGCGGCTATTAGACAGCGGTTTGTTAATAGCAGTAGTATGATTACTCAATATGAGCAGGCATATCAGATATATGATTCTTAAGTTCATTTCCAGATAATTAGTTATCGGTTGCAAATTTAACCAATATTTTCCGAATAATGCACATATTTGTGCACAATTCTTCATTTTTCCGTATTATATGGTGAGCTTTTGTCTCATATAAATTGATATATTTGCGGCAAAAACAAGAAAATATATGAAGACTAAGACTTTTTGGGGGCTGATACTGATGGTGTTCTTTATATTCGTATCTGCCGATGCACAACCTAAGTACGACATGCAAAACATTTGTCGGGAAAAGCTGAATCGTGGTGTTGTGGCTTTCCGTAGCGGACATCAGGTAATAGTCAGTTGGCGCACGCTGACATCCGATAAGGCGGACGAGGCGTTCAACGTGTATCGTAATGGCAAGAAACTGAGCAGCGATGCACTGAAACAAGGAGGCACGTTCTTTATTGACGAGCATCCACTTGGCGAAGATGCTGTCTATGAGATACGTGGCGGAGGTAAAAACGGCTCTTTCAAATTAAAGGCAGACGCTCCCGAAGGCTATCTGCCTGTCAAACTGGCAAAACCTGCTGGCGGAACAACACCTGATGGTGAAGTCTATAGCTATTCGGCCAATGATGCCTCTGTAGCCGATGTCGATGGTGACGGACAATACGAAATTGTATTGAAATGGGAGCCGTCAAATGCTCACGACAATGCACACGATGGCTATACTGGTCCAACTCTTTTCGATTGCTATCGTCTGGATGGTACCCTGCTATGGCGCATTGACCTTGGTATTAACATCCGCAGCGGTGCCCACTATACACCTTTTATTTTTTATGATCTTGATGACGACGGAAAGGCAGAGTTTATCGTGCGCACTTCCGATGGTACCCGTGACGGAAAAGGACAGGTGATAGGCGATGCCAAAGCTGACTACCGCTATCGTGCTCCTAAGGGCACAAAGAACCCCATACCTGAGCGAGAGTGGGGTAAATATAATAAGGAGGGCCGTCCTATGACGGGTCGCATCCTGACAGGCAATGAGTATATCACAGTGTTCAATGGACTTACGGGCAAGGTGATGGACACCAAACCATATGTGCCAGAGCGTGGTAATCTGAACGATTGGGGCGACAACTATGCTAACCGTTCCGACCGTATGTTGGCGGCTGTGGGCTATCTCGATGGCAGGCATGCCTCGGCTATCTTCTGCCGAGGCTACTATACACGCACCGTTATCGCTGCCTGGGACTGGGATGGTCGCGAATTGAAGCAGCATTGGGTGTTCGACACCAATACACCAGAGTGGGCGAGCTATGCAGGACAGGGCAACCACAACCTGCGTGTGGCTGATGTTGATGGTGACGGATGTGATGAGATCACTTACGGCTCAATGGCGGTCGATCATGATGGGCGTGGACTCTATAATACTGGTATGGGGCATGGTGATGCCATTCACCTGATGTGTTTCGACCCAGCATCGCCCGAGTTGCAGGTTTGGGATTGTCATGAAAACCGCCGCGATGGTTCCGACTTCCGCCATGCAAGTACTGGCGAGGTGATATTCCAGATTCCGTCGAAGAGTGATGTGGGGCGCTGCATGGCAGCAGACATTGACCCTACCAACCCTGGACTTGAAATGTGGAGCACAGATAGTCACGGCATACGTAATATCAAGGGCGAACTGCTCTATTCTGCTCAGGATCCTGATGATCCGCAGCATCAACAGCATCTGAAGTTGGGTGATAAGTATCTCTCGGTGAACTTTGGTATCTGGTGGGATGGTGACTTGCTGCGTGAGCTGCTCGATCGCGAAACGGTATCGAAATATGATTGGAAGAATCATACTATCGTTGACTTGATTAAGTTCCCTGGTGTCGTGTTCAACAACTGGACGAAGTCGAATCCTTGTCTTTCTGCCGACATCTTTGGTGACTGGCGCGAGGAGGTGATAGCTCGCACCCCAGATAGCGACGAGCTGCGTATCTTTGTATCTCCTATCCCTACCGAATATCGTATCACCTGCCTGATGGAGGATATCCCTTACCGCCTCTCTACTGCCGCTCAGAACGTGGGCTACAACCAACCCTCTGAGCCTGGATTCTATCTGGGTGCCGAGATGTTTGATGCAAAGGCAGATGATAACATTAACGACAGTAATACCCCGCTGCATCTCATGAAGCCTGCCTATCGCGTAGGGTATGGCGTGTCGTCTGTTGATGATGTCAAACAGACGATTGATCGTGTGTTGAAGTATATCGATGCAGAGACTCCTTGCGATCCTCAATTGGAAAAAGGCAGCTTCCGACTCACCAGCTACGAGTGGGGCGTTACCTATTCAGGTGTGCTGGCAGCCTATGAAGCTACTGGCGATGAGGCTTACCGCGACTATGTCTTCACCCGTCATAAGCTGTTGGCTGAGATGGCACCTGTGTATATCAAGACACTTCAACAGGGTGGCAGTATCAGTGGCAATGCGCGTCGCATCGTTGATCCCCATGCACTCGACGACTGCGGAGCCATCTGCTGCTCCATGATCAAGGCTATGGGAACGGTGTTTAAGGATGCCGACAAGAAGCTGCGTAAGCTCATCGACGACCGCATCCGCAACTACAGCGATTATATTATGCATAAGGAGTATCGCCTCAGCGACGGCACCTTTGCCCGTATCCGTCCGCAGAAGAATACCGTTTGGCTTGATGATATGTTTATGGGCATTCCCTCTGTGGCATACATGGGCAGATATACTGGTGATCGTCAATATTTTGATGAGGCTGCCCGCCAGCTGCTACAGTTTGCCAGTCGTATGTGGGTGCCTGAGAAGTGCCTGTTCCGCCATGGATGGGTGGAGAGCATGCAGGAACACCCTGCCTACCACTGGGGCAGGGCCAACGGATGGGCCATCCTCACCATGTGCGAGGTGCTTGATGTATTACCGGCTGATCATCCCAAGCGTGCTGAAATCATGGCACTGATGCAAAACCATTTGAAGGGACTCGCAGCCCTGCAGCACCACGATGGTTTCTGGCATCAGCTGCTCGATCGCAGCGATACCTATCTCGAGTCGTCTGCTACCGCTATTTATGCTTATTGCTTTGCCCATGCCGTCAATAAAGGGTGGGTTGATGCCAAAGTCTATGGCCCTGTGGCTCAGTTGGCGTGGCATGCTGTTGCATCATCAGTCAATGCCAGGGGACAAGTGGAGAATGTGTGTGTAGGTACAGGCATGGGCTTCGATCCTGCCTTCTATGCCTATCGCCCTGTGCATGTGATGGCGGCTCACGGCTATGGACCAGTGCTTTGGGCAGGAGCTGAGATGATAAAACTTCTTCAGCACAATTATCCCAAGATGAATGACTCTGCTGTATGGTTCTACGATGAGCCGGTACCAACCGATGCACCTATCTTTAATTACGACGGGAGCACACGGTTTTAATGGTTGGTTATGGAGGAGGTGTCTTCGAAATGAAACATAGGGCGTTCATCGGGATGAATGGTTTCAAGCCTGACATCCTTCAGTTGGATATCTTCTGAATGGTATATGGCAAAGCCCCAGGCAGGCTGGATACCATGGGCTGACGGCTCAGGATAGTTGGCTTCGCCTGTTTGACCTGGTTGGCGGGCTTCTGGGATGAAGAAGGGATTGCGGCCACGCTGCTCTTGATAATCCTTCATCGTCAATCCTCCACGGAACTGCACGTATAGACGTTCGATTCTGACATCGCGCACACGCCTGCCCTCCATGCCTGCTATCAGACAGGCATAGCGGCTGTCGGCATCGGTCACATGAACATCACTGATGCAGATATCGCTCACTGAGGATGGATGGAAACCTTCAGGGGCACGCATACGATCGCCCAAACGTATATAAATAGGTGAATTACAGATGTCGTTCATTGTCAGATGGCTCACGCGGATGTCCTTCATCTCTGCGCCATCTACGGTTTCTAAGGCCAGTCCGCGGCAGTGGTTGAATGTGCATTGGCGGATTGTGATATGACGGAAGCCACCGTTCGACTCTGTGCCTAACTTAATACGCCCTGTAGGTCCGTCGCCGTCGGGTGCCTTTTCTGTATGTTTGGTGCGGGTGCCGTCCATCAGCGTGCCTATGTCATAGCCACTTACCTCACAACCCTCTATCAGCACATGCTCCGTGGGTTTCTCGCGACCTAAGGCATATGAACACTTCAGTACGATGGCATCATCGTTCATGGTGTTCACACGGCAGTTGCGCACCGTTACTCTTTCGCAACAGTCTATATCAAATCCATCGCGGTTGGTGTCGCAGGTGACAGCATCTATCAGCAGGTCATCAACACCCGTGAGCAACAATGCAAAATGCCCGCACTTAAAGAAACTAAGTCCCCTGATTACTACGTGGTAGCAATCGCGCAGTGCCAGTGCCTTATTAGCAATTGTAGGACCTGTATAGCCACGTTTAGGTTCTCCGCGTGTCAGCACGCCAGTGCCGTCTATCAGGCCTTCGCCCTCAAGCGTCACATGGTGCAGGTTCTCGCCCCACATAAGTGAGTTGTGCCAATGACTGTGACCAAAATCCTGGTAGTGCGAATCGTTAGGCTCCGGCTCGTCATAGCCTGTCGTTATAGTCACTGGTGCCGCCTTGATGATGGCGTCTTTCTCCAGTCGTAAAGTGATATTGCTTTTTAGATGGATCGAGTAACAAAGATACGTTCCTTTGCCAATTACCACTGTTCCACCACCATCAGCCGAAGCTTTCTCAATGGCCGCATTAATGGCTGGTGAGTCAATATGTATCCCGTCGCCCACAGCCCCAAATGACTTCACATTTAAGGTTGTATGGTTTTTTATTACTATCTGATCGACTACTATGTGATTGTCGATGGCTTGGATGGAAAGCTCGTGGCTGCCCTTTGTTAGATGGACTTTATGCTGCCTCAAGGCTTGGGCATGGAGTACATTACGCTTCCACTCTTCTGATCGGAAAGGCTCTTTTAGATTAAATATGGTGGGAGTCTGTCCGTCAATACTCAGACTGAAGCGCAGGTCGCCGTCATCGACGGGATGCGTAGGGATAAGGGCGGTCTGTATGGTGTATTCACCATCGGTCTTTACCTCGAAACGGTACGAGAGTCTGCCGCTCATGGGAAGTGATATGGCCTGCATGGAGTGACCAAGCATCTGGATGGTCTTGACACCAGTTGTAGCTTCGGTATAATCGCAAGCATTCAGTGTGTCAATGACTTCGGCTGTCTGGGTTGACAGTTTGCCATGAACATTTTCGAATACAGGAAGTCGCCGTGGGGCGGCATCCATCATATAGCGCCATTTCCCACTGTTCATCTCATGATACTGGCGGGTGAGCGATTGTATCTCCTCGTATGCTTGATGGCTTTCAGCCGAGTCGCAGAGGATTTTGCGGTTCATGGCGGCTGCGGCATATAAGGGATACTCGATGGCTGCAAAGAAGGCATCGCTGAGTTCTGGGCGGATGTATGGCCGGCTCTCCATGACCATTTCCTTGATGCGTTTGAAAGCTGACATACGGGCTGCAGCCTTGATGGCAGTAAATCCAACACTGTCAACAGTGGACAATCCGCGATGATACTTCTTTTTGTCGAGTTCGACCTGTGTCCATCCCATAAACTCGGGTTTCCGCTCACCACACAGGCGGTAGAATTCATGCATAGCCGGGAATAGCTTCTGGCCTGCTTCCTGTCCGAACTGACGGCATAGCCATGCCTTCAGATGATTGTTGAGGGTAGAGCCGTTGACGCAGTTGATGTTCCATGCCATGTCGAGAAAGAGTTCAAGATCGTAGCAGGCCACCTTCGGGTCGTGGACATTGGCTATCCAGAGCTTTCGCACGTTGTGGTCATAGGCCTGACGCAGTTCGTTGTAAATGAGACCTGGTTGGGTGGTTGTCAACCAAAGGTAATCATGCGGACGTCCCCAGTAGGACAAATGATAATAGAGTCCCGCCCCACCTTGTCGCTGCTGTTCCTCAGCATTCGACAACCGCGTCATATAACCGTAATTATCGTCACACCACATCAGTGTCACATAGTCGGGCACTTTCAGCTTCATCTGATATAACTGTAGTACCTCCTTGTATGGCACGAACACCTGCATCAGTTTAGAAGGTTCACCGATATATTTCTTTAGCAGCCGTTGCTGGTCATCGATAACCTGTTGCAGTGCGTCGAATTTCTCCTGGTCAGTATTGTATCCCTCCATAGAACTGTCATGGATGCCGCGCATGCCGATGGTGAACATATTGTCATTGGAGTTTCTCACTTCTTTCAGACGCTCTATCCAATACTGCTGTACAGCCTCGCGATTCGTCTTATAGTTAAAACGTCCACGCTGTTCCACATCCCACTCGCCGACATTATTACGTAGCAGAGGTTCACAATGAGATGTTCCTATCACAATACCGCAAGAGTCAGCTATGGCCTTGGTATCTGGTGTCTGGAAGAAGGCAACTGTACCCTCGTGCATGGCTGGCCAGATAGTGTTGGCGCGAAGCCGAAGCAGCAGTTCGAATATCTTACGATAAGTCTTGGGACCGATTTGCCCTTTTGGACCAGGTTCAAAAGTCTTGTTGCTCCACGGGCGCAGACTCCAGTCCTCATCGTTGAGGAAGATGCCGCGATATGCCACGCTGGGACTTTGTTCCGTGTGATAGTCGCTGCTTATCGTCAGTCGGTTCTTCTTTTCGGGTATGATGTCGCCCCACCATATCCAGGGCGATACACCAGCCTGTTTCGACAGCTCCAGCAGTCCGTAGGCCATACCCCTGCCATTACTACTTTCGATAACGATTTGTCCATCCTTTATATATATATGGAACCCATCATCTGGAATGAAAGCCACCTTAGTCATTTTAACAACAGCCTTGCTTGAAGCCACAGGTGTCACACCTGTTACTTGCCGCATGTCATCCTTCCACATATCCAACGCCACCTTCACCACGGGCTCCACCATCTGTGGCATCTGGTATGTTATCGGATGCTGTCCGTCGAACCATGTTAATTCTGCTGCATATGCCTTGCACAAAGTGCAGAATGCAAAGAATATAGTAGCTATTAATTTCATTTGGGAGCAGTGATTTCACTCAATTTCATGAGATAGGTGTCGTATTGGGTTTCGAAAGGGTGTAATGGGGCTGGTACTTTGCAAGCAGGTATGAAGAAACGGCGTATCACGTCAGGCATCTCGCCAGCCTTGATTTGATAGCTGCGGAAAGTGGCACTCACAGGCTTATCGCCTCTTTGCCAACCAGGGAAGTGGGTCTTGGCAAACTTCGGACCTTGACCGCTGACGGCAGCATTGACGGTGAGTATAATGCCACGGTCGGTCTGTTCGAAGTTTAGTGACAGCGAGTCACCTGAAATCAGGATGCCGTTGCCATACTTGTCTGACAGGAACGCTGCATCAATGCCACTGTGGTTGCCCTCGAAATAAAGGTCGTCTTTATGCTTGGCCCAGAAGCCGTAGCGGTTGGCCTGATGGCGACCTGGGTAACTGGCAAACGGACCATCTCCTACCCATTGCACACGGTCGATGCTGGAATCGAGCAGATAAGCCAGTCCTAACTCAGAACGGAACACATCGGCGGTATCAGGCGTCAGCGTAAATGACACCTCCTCTCCACCTTCGATGAGGCGGCTCTCTATGCCGGCCTTTACCTGAGCGTTGTCGAGTGGCAGCAGGTATCGGTCTATCACGCGCTTCTTTTGGGTGTTTCGCTCTGCCAAGGTAGGCTTGCGGCCTGTACGGATCAGCTGTTCGCGGACCATCCCCGATCCGCTGCCATGACCAGTCCATATGATCTGAGGCTTGTTCAGAACAAATGACTGGTGGAGGAAAGTGTGTCCATCTGCATCCTCGATGTCGAACTGCAACAGGCTCAGTCCGCTCTGCTTGGGCAACTCCAGCGTGTAAGTGGTGGAGTCGTGAGGGGTGCAGTCTGGACTGAAGGCACCACGCTTCACGGTGTCGCGATTGTTGGTCAGCGTCCAGTGGAAAGTCACATGATCCTTCAGATTAAGGAAGTCGTAGCGGTTCTGGATGCAGATTACGCCATCTTTGACGGCAGATACAAAGGCACGAGCGTAGTTATGCTGTATCTCATAGTAGTTGGGCAGCGGTTTACGGTCGGCATATAGCAGCCCGTCTGTGCCTTTGTTGCCGTACATCTCAAAGCCGCCGCTGTCGGAAGTGAAGACCCGCTCCTCGTAGCCATAGCGGCTCTTCAGCGGCTTCCGGAACGGCATACCCTGATCTACCCATTCCCAAACAGAGCCTCCTGCGATACAGGGGGTGCGCTGGATAATCTCCCATTGGCGGTCGTGGTCTTCGAACGATATGCCAAGGGTGTGACAATACTCTGTGAAGATCACTGGGCGATCGGCACGCTGATAGAAATCGGCTATTTGTGATGTGGTGGGGTAATGGGGCGTATAGATATCAGCCACCTGTGGGAACTTGTAATTGAACCGGCGGAAGTAAGAGCCTACCTGTGGATAGCAGATAGGGCGGCCGGCATCGAGTTCACGCTTCACGTAGTCGCCCAGTTTAATGCAGATATCTGTCAATGGGTTTTCATTACCAAGGCTCCATACCAATACCGAAGGGTGATTTTTGTCACGTCGGATGGTGGCCTGTGCTCTCTGCTGAAGTATCGGGTAGAAGGTAGAGTCTGACAGGTTCTTGTCGCCATAGCCGAAGGGTATCTCGTCGATGACGTAGAAACCGAGAGAGTCTGCCAGTTCGTAGAAGCGTGGCTCACGAGGATAGTGCGATGTACGGATATAGTTGATAGAAGCCTCTTTCATGAGCTTCATATCCCGCAGGATGCTGGCCTCATCAATGACCTTCACCGTCACTGGGTCGGTGCTGTGCGATGTGACGCCACGCAGTTTGATGGCCTGACCGTTGAGCTTCAGGATATTGTTATCGATAGTCAGTTCACGGAAGCCGAACTTGTGTTCAAATACCTGCAGGGGCTTGTCTTTTTGGAGCAGGGTGGTGCGGAGGGTGTATAAATAGGGCGTCTCGGCTGTCCAGAGTTTTGGATGGTTTACTTTTGTGCTGCCTACCTGGTTGCCCATAGCATCAAATACCTCGTACCTGACGGTGGTAGCCTTATTGGCATTGGCGATGTCGGTTTCTACCATCACCTCGCCTGTGTTTCTGGTGCGGATGGTGAGATCTCTCAGATGGGTGTCCGGCACTGCCATCAGGGTTACGTCGCGGAAGATGCCATTGGGTGCCCAGTCGTCATTATAGTCGAAGTCGCTACCGGGGAATGTTGAAATGACACGGAGGGCGAGGGATTGCTCCCCTTTCTTCTGAAGATAGTCGGTGATGTCGAACATGGCAGTATTATAGCCTGACCGCCATGAGCCTGCAGATTTGCCATTGATCCAGAGATCGTAGCCGTATAGGACGCCGTCGAAACGGATGATGATACGCAGACCTTTCCATGCATCAGGTACCGTGAAGGTGGTGCGATAATAGCCTGTCAGTGGGCGGGCCTTATCGTAGCTTGGCGTGCAAAAGCCATAAGCCTCCCAGCATCCGGGTACGGGGATATGGCCCCACGTCTCATCGGCAGCGGGTACTGTTGTCTCATCACTGATGCCCTTGACGACCTTCAACTGCCACTCACCGTTCAGGCTTTTCTTCACTCGCGAGTCGGTTACCGGCAGTACACCGCTAAAAGCGTCAATCACTTGTGCCTTGACTACTAACGTGAGCAATATGAGACTAATCGCACTAACTATCCTTTTCATTATAACTTCTTATATTTCAGGTTGATCTTAATATATTGATGCTCCTTGTTCCAATGCTCAAACAGTCCGAGATTATTTTCTAGAGGCTTCCCCTCCTGCTTATAGACAGTACCACTGGGGGCATTTGGAATGGATGCGGCCTCACGCAAATACTCATCGCAGTAGTTAAGACTCTGGAACTCTGGCCACTCGTTGATAATGATGTCCATACCCACGGCATCGCAGGCCACTTCATCCTGTGATACGATAATAGAGCAAGCCCAGTCGCCATTGAAAGGTTCCTTCATCCATTTGGGGTTAGGTGCACCGTTCACATCGCGCGAGCCATAGGTGCCGTCGATGAGGAACAACAGCGCTTTCTGCCCCATGTTACGATGGCTCATCCAGTCAACAAAGGTCTTGTAACCAGGTTTCCCGTGCCGTTTGTCCTGACTCACGTTGTTATGGGCATTCTGTCGCCAGAGAAGGTTGATGTCAGTGGCACCATACCAGTTCTTGGTGGTCAGGGTGACACCAGGACCTGCATGCGTCTTGAGCAAGGCGGAGTTAATCAGATAGTCGGCATCGACGATACATTTCGCCAGTCCGCGTGCCATCTTGCCGTTATCTACAGAATAGGCTATCTGCTCAGGGTAGTATTCACATTTCTCTCGTCCATCGCCGCCGATGTTGTCAATTAGGCGGATATCTGGAAAGGCCCTGTGCACCTTATTATATATTGAATCGGTAATGGCACGGCTGGGTTCGCAGAGAATGATGTCCTGTTGGCGCACACCGCCATCCTGAACCATTGAGCGTACTAAAGCCAGAGTGAGGAATGGCGAAGAGTTGAGTTCGATGGTATCATGGTGGGTGATGGCATTATTCATGTTCAGTTTGATGGCGATGGTCTCGCCTTTCTTATAGCCGCGGTTGCCGCGACCATGTTTCTGGTTAAAGTGCTTGAACAGAGCCTGCCAGGCTTTCCTGGCAGTTGATTCGCCAGTGAGCTGCATCACCGCCTCGGGTATCATCGCATCGGCACGGGCCTGGTCGTTCCAGCGGTCTTCCACCCAGAGGCCTGTCTTACCGTCCCATTTAGCCACACCTGGCGAGTGAACCCATACTACGCGTCCAGGGCAGATGCCTTGACCAGTACCTATCGGTTGATTAGGACCGACAAACAGTTTTGGCGACTGCGGGTTGAATTCTCCGAAGAACATGCGGTTGCGGTTGATGGGCTCCTCAAGCAGCTGGATCGTGGTAGAGGGACCGAGATCGGGCTTCTTCCAGGCTCTGAGTTGCCATACCAGCTTACCGTTCTTATCTACCTCGATGGCCTGAACAGGGGCATTCAGCGTGTCCATCGGAGTCTTGCTCCATTCGTTATACCAGTTATTGATAAGGTGCCCGCCGTTCTTCAGTCTTACCGTCTTTTGTGGCTGGGTGACACCATAGTCAGTGGTATTTAGCTGCCATACGGTCTTGCCTTGGCGAGTTATCTCTTGAACCAGTCCTTTGCGCCCGGTTATCAGCAGATTGCCTGTTTTTGGCATCTCCTGCACGCTCCATGGCAGAAATCCTTCCCAGCGGTCAACCTCCTTGCCGTCGCTTGTGAACTCATGGATACAGCCTAAAGCCATATTGGCTACTAGCAGCGTGCCTCGTGAAGACAGTCGAGCGTTGCGGAACTGACCATGAACAGATCCCTTTTCATTAATAGGCAGTTCAAACTCGCGTACGATGCTGCATGAAGGTATCTCCATCACCACTACCTTGGCGGGCTTACCGTTCTGGACAAACACCACATGGGTCTGCCCTATAGGTTGAATGGTATGGATCTCTGTACCTTCCGGTACCGCATAGCTCCAGATGGTCTGATGATCTTGTGTCACTTCTGCCACACCGTACTGGTGTGCCACCAGAATATGTCCGTCGTCCATCAGCACGGCGTCGCTGATCTCTCCACGTTTCAAATGGTCCTGGTAGCTCCAGGCTACCTGACCTTCCTTCATGATAAACATCCGTCTCTGTTTGCTCTGTCCTGCGTAGAAGAAGTTGTGGCGCGACAGGTCGGTGTCTGTTGTCTCTTGGGCAAAAAGACTGTTACATAAAGAGCAGACAGCCAATGCCATGCTGAATAATGTCGTTCTCATATTGATTTGTCTTAGGGATTCCTTCGTTAGTCGAACACAGGGATGGAGAGTAATTGGTACATGATGGTCATGGCCATGCGTCTTTGCCCTTCATCGTTGGGATGAAGACGGTCGGTGTCTGCATGATGGAAGAACTGTGCGTACTCATCCATCAGAGGGTATAGGCCGCAGAAGGCATTGAGGTCAATGACGGGTACTGCCCAGATGTTGCCAGCCTCTTTCACCGACTGCACATAGGCATCAATGTATTCGCCGCAGAGGTTGGTGTAATCCTCACGGGGCTGCCAGTTCTTCTCGTTGGCATAGAACCCGGCCCTGTGTATAGGGGTCATCAGTACAATCTGCTTCCTGGGGTAAAGGCGTTTCACATAATCGAGGGCAATGTTGATCCTCCCACGATAGGTAGTATCACTCATGACAGGATAGCGATGAATACGGTCAACCATGTGCTTTGGTTCATGTATGCCCGCCATCACCTGTTCTTTCTTCTCTGTAAACCACTCTCCGACAGGTACGCCGCTGTTATAGTCGTTTGTTCCTATGAATATGATGATAGCGTCCACACTGTCGCCATGCTCCGCTTTCAGCATGTCGGCCTGACGGGGAATGTCGTTCCATTGTCGTCCGCTGACACCATACACATAAGGTTCCGTCTGTAGCCAGTCGCTAAGGAATCCCCAATACTTCATCTTCGAACCTTTATTGCGCGGATCAGTTATGGAGTCACCGAAATAAGCCACGCGCTTACCCTGCCACGGATGTGAAATGACCGCCTGAGCTAAAGAAGGCAGAACAGTAGCGACAGAGAAAAACAGATACAATAGTCTTTTCTTCATAATGATAGGTTTTTATATGTGAGCATGCTGCAAAGATAATCAATTTTTGGTCAACATGAATATCTTTGTCTGTGTAAAAATGTGAAAAGAGACAGGATTATTTATATTCGTACATTATTTATAATTGTTCTTGGCGTTTTTTTAGTATCTTTGCAACGTAAATACTAAAGTCATTTTGCAATGAGAGAACACAATTTGGCTGATAATAGCCGCTACGACAATGGGATGGAATATGAGCGTTGCGGGCGCTCGGGTGTGTTATTGCCGAAAGTAAGCCTTGGATTCTGGCATAATTTCGGTAGTGTGGATCCCTACCAGCGAAGCCGGGAGATAACCCACTACGCCTTCGATCACGGTATCACGCACTTTGACCTGGCGAACAACTACGGTCCCGTCTATGGCTCTGCAGAAGAGACGATGGGAAGACTGATGGACGAGGATTTCCGTCCTTATCGCGATGAGCTGTTCATTTCGTCAAAAGCCGGTTATGACATGTGGCCCGGTCCTTATGGCAACTGGGGTAGCAGAAAGTATCTGATGGCGAGTCTTGACCAGAGCCTAAAACGCATGAAATTAGACTATGTTGACTTGTTCTATAGTCATCGTTATGACCCAGAGACCCCGCTGGAGGAGACCCTGCAGGCATTGGTTGATATCGTCCGTCAGGGCAAGGCACTCTATGTGGGTATATCCAACTGGCCCTTGGAGCCGTTGAAGTTCGGTTATGAATACTTGAAAGCCCATGATGTGCCCCTGCTCATCTACCAGGGGCGACTGAATATGCTCGACCGCAAGCCGCAGGAGACTGGCATTCTCGACTTCTGTGCAGAGAATGGTGTAGGCTTTATCGCTTTCTCTCCGCTGGCCCAGGGCCTGTTGACAGACCGCTACCTTAATGGTGTGCCTGCCGATAGCCGTATGTCGAAGGGCAAGTTCCTGAAGGAGGAGATGCTGACGCCGGAACTGTTGGAGAAGTTGCGCCAATATAATCGCCTGGCAGAGGACCGTGGCGAGACGTTGGCAGAGATGGCACTCGCCTGGATTCTGCATCAGAAGGGTGTGACCTCTGTACTCGTAGGAGCTAGTTCCACAGCCCAGCTCGAAAAGAACCTGAAGTGCGTAAAGGCGAATGATTTTGATGTTGAACTATAACGAAGCGTAGAAAGTGAAAAGACAGTTGCTTCTTCTGATGCTGTTCGCATCGCTTGGGGTAAGGGCTCAGGTCCCTGAGGCACCTAAGGATGTGAACGGAGTTATTGACAATACCCCCGACAGTATAGCCAAAGCGTTGACGGCACGCCCGGTGCCAGGATCCAGTAGGATAGGCAATCACCCCGTATTATTCCTGATAGGCAACTCTACCATGCGTACAGGTACGCTGGGGAATGGCAATAATGGCCAGTGGGGTTGGGGCTTCTATGCCCATGAGTATTTCGATCCTTCGAAAATTACCGTTGAGAACCAGGCGCTTGGCGGCATGAGCAGTCGCACCTTTTATAAAAAGCTTTGGCAGCCGATCAAGAAGGCGATCCGTCCTGGCGACTGGGTGATTATCAGTATCGGACATAATGATAATGGTCCCTATGATGAGGGACGTGCCAGAGCCAGTATCCCAGGTGTAGGCCATGATTCGCTTGAGGTTACTATCAAGGAAACCGGCGAACATGAGACCGTATATACCTATGGCGGTTATATGCGCAAGTATATCAACGATGTGAGGGCGCAAGGCGGGCATCCTATTCTGATGTCGCTGACACCACGCAATGCCTATGATGATCATGGCAAGATTATACGCAAACCGCATACCCAGTGGCAGAAACAGGTGGCTGAAGAGGAGGGAGTGCCCTTTGTTGATCTGAACGAGATCTCCGGCAGCAAGCTCGACAGCTATGGCCCTTGGAAGACGGACTACCACTTCTTCTTAGATAAGATCCATACCAGTCGTTTCGGTGCCATGATGAATGCCCGTTCAGCTGCTGAAGGACTGATGGCGAGTCATGATCCTGTCCTCGATCCGCTGAAGGCAATGATGCGGAATGTGCAGCTGCCACAATATGAGCTGTCGCGTACAGATGGCAAGCCTGTCGTATTTATCACTGGCGACAGTACGGTGAAGAACGAGGACAAGGACGCTGACGGCATGTGGGGCTGGGGGGCTGTTGCGAATACGGTGTTCGACGAGACGAAAATCAGTATTGTAAACGCCGCAATGGCCGGACGCAGCTGTCGCAGCTATCTGAACGAAGGCAGATGGGAGAAAGTGTATAATTCGCTGCAGCCAGGTGACTTCGTACTCCTACAGTTCGGCCATAACGATATCAGTCCCATAGATATGTCGAAATACCGTGGTGCTATAGCTACGGCGTCAGACACCTGCCATGTTTACCAGATGAAAGCTGCCAAGGAAGACCTCTCGAATCAGAACGTCATAGACCAGAAGCTGAAATCCAACACACTGGTGGGCAGTTATGAGGTGGTTTACAGCTTCGGCTGGTATCTGAAGAAGTTTATTCAGGATGTCCGTGAGAAAGGCGCAACCCCGATATTGGTATCGCTGACACCTCGTAATGAATGGCCCGGCGGGAAGATGGAACGGCGTAACGACTCCTACGGGGTATGGTACAGACAGGTGGCGGAAGAGACGGGAGTGGAGTTCGTTGACCTGCATAACATCGCTGCCGATTTCTATGACCGGAATTGCGGTAGCAAGGAGAAAGCCGAGAGGTACTTTAAAAAGGATCATACCCATACCTCGCTCCTTGGTGCCAAGACCAATGCCGAATGTGTTGCCCAGGGACTACGTGCAAACAACAGTCCCCTGGCGAGATATCTGAAAACGGGCAACGGGCAGAACGGCAATTGTCAAAAGGGAGACTATGGCTATCTGTTCTGCCACATGAATGACCAGGGACGAGCATGGACAGCCTATGCACTCAGTCGCGACGGCTTCCACTACCACGACCTGTTGAATGGCGACTCCATCTTCAGTGATGCCGAGCATGCCCGTATAGAAGGAGCTACCCGCGATGCCTATCTGTTCAGGAAGCACGATGGCACCGGCTATCTGATGCTCTGTACGGATATGAATGTTGGACGATTTAAAGACCTGAAGAAGAAATCCGAATGGGACAACTATGGTATCTGTCTTCTGCGCAGCAACGATCTGATACACTGGGAATCCACCTCCTTTGATTATCGTCAGGGAGCCGGTATCTTTATGGACCCTGACGCAGCCCATGTGTATAAGGACTGGTCGTCCATCAACCGCGTATGGGCACCGCAGGCTGTCTGGGATGCTGACTATATCTGGCCCGATGGCAGACGAGGCGGTTACTTCGTGTACTACTCCATGTGGAACCGCGCAGAGGAGCCATACGACCGTATGTACTACTCCTATGCAGATGAGACGTTTACAAGACTGACACAGCCACGCCTGCTTTTCGACTGGGGCTATGCCACCATCGATGCCGACATCAACTGGGTGGAGGCAGACCGTCAGTGGCACATGATGATCAAGAAAGAGGGGGGCACGCCAGGCCTCTTCACTTCGGCATCACCGTCGCTGACAGGCGTGTGGCCAGAGCCGTCGAATGATGATTATATCCATTTTGAAGGCAACAGGAAATGCGAAGGTGTTTCCGCCTTTCAGTTGGCAGATCGCGACGATTGGGTCATCGGTTATATCGAATATTCATCACGTCCGAAGAATTATCGTCTGTGCCTGGCCGACAAGACCATGCGTAACTTCCGCGAACCGCGAAATATAGAAGGAGTCAGTCGTCCGCAACACGGTTCTTTCTTACGTATCACCAAAGAGGAATACGATCAGTTGCAGGCATGGAGCGACAGCTATACGAAAACGAAATGAAATCACAAACAAAAAGGAAATACTATTTATGAAACGCTTTGCATTTAAGATGCAGCTGAAACCAGGCTGCGAGAAGGAATACCAACGTCGCCATGCAGAAATATGGCCGGAACTGGTAAAAATGATTAAGGACGGCGGTGTGAGTAACTACAGCATCTACTGGGACAGGGATACCAATATCTTGTTCGGTTATCAGGAGTGCGATGGCGAAGGGAACTCACAGGACACGGAGAACGTTGACCCCGTCACCCGGAAATGGTGGGACATGATGGCCGACATCATGGAAGTTAATCCTGATAACTCGCCAGTCACGATTCCACTCGTCGAGGTTTTTCACCTGGACTGAAAAGATAGCTAATTTATCAAAAAAAGATGAGAAAGATCATATTGTTACTACTTTCTGTTGTGGTTATGACAGGAACAGCCAAGACAAAGAAGAAGCCAGTTGTTGAGACATGGCCTGACGGTACTGTGATGGATGCATGGTTCAAGGACACGACCAAAGTTGACATAGCCAAGTTAGGCAGACAGTATGTGATCACTGATTATGGGGTTAAGAACGATTCTACCATCGTCCAGACAAAGGCCATTCAAGCCGTCATCGATGCTGCAGCCCAAGAGGGTGGCGTGATCGTTATACCCGACGGCACTTATCTGACCGGTGCCTTATTTTTTAAACAAGGTACGCACCTGCATGTGAAAGGGCGCTTGAAAGGATCAGACCGCATTATCGACTTCCCCTATATGAAAACCCGTATTGAGGGCGAGACATGTACCTATTTCTGTGCGCTGATCAATGCGGACGGACTGGATGGCTTTACCATCAGCGGAGATGGAACGATTGATGGCAACGGCCTGAACTACTGGCAGGAGTTCTGGATCCGGCGGAAGTGGAACCCGCAGTGTACGAACAAGGACGCCCAGCGCCCCCGATTGACTTATATCTCAAATTCCAAGAATGTCACCATTCAGGATGTCAAGCTGATCAATTCACCATTCTGGACAAATCACGTCTATAAGAGCAATCATGTGCGCTACCTGGATTGCTATATTTATGCGCCAACAGAAAAGATCTGGGAGCCAGATCCTACGCGCGGTGCTCCTTCGTCGGATGCCATTGATATCGATGCCTGTACCGACGTGCTGATCAACGGATGCTATATGCATGTGAACGATGATGCCGTGGTGCTTAAAGGCGGCAAGGGCACATGGGCAGATAAAGACGAGACCAATGGCGACTGCGAACGCATACTGATTCAGAACTGCCACTACGGAAAGGTACACGGTTGTCTGACACTGGGCTCGGAATCCTTGCACGACCGTAATGTGATCCTGCGTCGCTGCTATACGGAGCGGGCCGACCGCGTATTATGGCTGAAAATGCGCCCCGATACCCCTCAGCATTATGAATATGTCCTGGTGGAGAACATCACAGGGCATTGCAAGCGCTTCCTGTTCATCCATCCCTGGTCTCAGTTCTTCAAGCCAGAGAAGCGTGATGACATGCCGCTGTCGCGATGCAATCATATCATGATGCGTAACATACAGGTGGATGCTGAGACACAGTATGATGTGAAGACATCGGATAAATATGAGCTGACCGACTTTACCTCCGACGGAAAGCCTGTCACGTTTGAGGAATCACCTGTAACAAACGAAAACATGCAAAATATAGTTTATGAGTAAGCAAAAATTCTTTTTCTCAGTTGACTTAGGTGCCACGAGTGGCCGGACCATTATCGGCCAGATCCATGACGGTAAGTTTGAATTGGAGGAGGTGACCCGTTTCCCCAACAACCTCATCGTTCAGGGCGGTCACTACTATTGGGATATCTATGCCCTCTATTTTGAGATCATCAAGGGTCTGAAGGAGGTGGCCCGCCGGGATATTGAGATTACCAGTATAGGTATCGACACCTGGGGCGTTGACTTCGTGTTTATTGGCGACGACAAGGCGATACTCCGCAATCCGCGTGCCTATCGCGATCCTATCACCTTTGAGGCGATGAACGATTATCTGGAACAGGTTACGCCGAAGAAGGATGTCTATGAGATAACAGGCATCCAGTTCCTGAACTTCAACACCCTCTATCAGCTCTATGCCATGAGGCAGGAGGACAACAGCGCGTTCCGTCATGCCAAGAAGATTCTCTTTGTCCCTGATGCCCTCAGCTGGATGCTGACAGGTCAGGAGGTGTGCGAATATACGATTGCCTCCACCTCGCAGTTGCTCGACCCCCGTACCAAGGAACTCGACGCACTGCTGCTTGACTCCATCGGTGTCTCCCGCGAGATGTTCGGCAGGATGGTGATGCCAGGAGACCAGATCGGTGTGCTGACGGAGGAGGTGCAGAAACTCACAGGTCTGGGTGCCGTACCGGTCATTGCCGTTGCAGGCCATGACACCGCCTCGGCTGTGGCAGCCGTTCCTGCAAAGGATGAGCAGTTTGCCTATCTGTCGAGCGGCACGTGGAGCCTGATGGGTATCGAGACGAAGGATGCCATCATCAGCGACCTGAGCTACGAGCGAAACTTCACCAACGAAGGCGGCATCGAGGGGACAACCCGTTTCCTGAAGAATATCTGCGGCATGTGGCTCTATGAGCGTTGCCGCCTGGAGTGGGCTGCATCCGCGCAATACAAGTTTGCTGCCACGATGAGTCATCCCGAATTACAGGGCACCGCCATGAAGGTGGAGGCATTCCGTTCGATCATCAACCCCGACGACCAGCTGTTTGCCGCCCCGTCATCCATGACTGAGGCTATCCGGCAATACTGCCGTCAGACCAGCCAGCCTGTGCCGGAGTCACCCGCAGAGATCTGCCGCTGTATCTTCGATTCGCTGGCGCTGCGCTACAAGCAGGTATTCCAGTGGTTGCAGGAGTTTGCCCCCTTCAAGATCGATGTGCTGCATATCATCGGCGGTGGCAGCCTGAACAAATACCTGAATCAGTTTACTGCCAATGCCACGGGTGCTACCGTACTGGCAGGCCCCCAGGAGGGCACCGCCATCGGCAACATCATGCTACAGGCAAAGTCTGCCGGACTGGTGAAGGATATCTGGGAGATGCGCCGTCTGATTGCCAACAGCCTCGACCTTGTCAAGTATGAGCCGGAGGATCAGGCCCAATGGGAGAAGGCTTATGAAAGATACCTGAAGATAACAAACGAATAGAAATAAAACAAATTCAAGAAGATTATGGCAAAACCGTTAGTAGAAACCAAAGCAAAGGTAGGTGTATTCTCTATTGCCCTGCAGGCATACCTGCCACAGTTCCCTCAGCTCGTTCCCGAGTTCGAGGCCCAGTATGAAGCGTTCAAGAAGACGCTGCCCGATTCCATCGAGATCATCGATGGCGGTATGGTCACCAGTAAGGAGCAGTCGATGGCAGCCGGTGATAAGTTCCGTGCAGCAGATGTCGATCTGGTCATTCTGCAGATGCTCACCTACTGCACCTCTTATAATATGCTGCCCGCCGTCCGCGACCTCGACGTGCCTGTGGTGATTGTGAACCTGCAGAAGAAGCTGGCACCCGATTATGCCAAGACCGACATTCCCACCTGGTTGGGTGAGCTCTATGCCTGCGGCGCTATCGGTGAGATGGTAGCCGACCTGAACCGTGCCGGCAAGCGCTCGGCAGTGATTACTGGCGTTGTAGAGGGTGGCGATCCTGCGGCTCAGGCAGAGATAGAGGACTGGTGCCGTGCGGCTCAGGTGCGTCGCCGTTTCCGTGACACCAATATCGCCCAGATCGGTCGCCCCTACCCTGGTATGATGGATCTCTATATCGACGAGACCAACCTCTATCACCGTATGTTTGTCTATACGAAGCAGTTCGACTGGGAGAAGATGTGGGCGATTGCCGACCATATCACCGATGAGGATGCCATCCGCGCAAAGGCGCAGGATATCCTCGACACGTTCGACATCGAGGGTGGCGGCACCATCGAAAAGGTCTGGGACATGGCGAAATATGTCGTAGCCTTTGAGCAGTGGGTGAAGGACGAGCAACTCGGTATGATTGCCTCCCACTATGACGGTTTCGCCCAGGGCGTTGCCGGCAAGCTCGACTCGATGCTGATTCCTGCCTTCTCGATGCTTATCAAACAGCATACCGCCTGTGCCGTCGAGGGCGACATGAAGGTGGCGATGGCGATGAGTATCCTGAAAACCATCTCGGGCACTGGTACACTGGCAGAGATGTACTCCATCGACTTCCCCAAGGACATCTGTATCATCGGTCATTCCGGCTCTGGCGACTTCGACATCTCACAGGCCCGGAAACCGACGATGAAGATTGTGCCTGTGTTCCACGGCAAGGCAGGCGGCGGCTACCTGACACAGTTCTATCCGCCCACAGGTCCCGTCACCTATCTGGCTATCACCCAGGACAAGAACGGCGTATTCAAGTTCGTGGTAGCAGAGGGCATCAACGAGGAGGGTGAGATCTTTACCTTCGGTGATACCAACATGCGTACCAAGTTCTCTCTGAGCTGCCGCGAATTCGTCAACAAGTGGAGCGAGGCTGGTCCTACCCATCACATGGCAGCAGCCGTAGGTCATCATATCGACACCATCCTGAAGGTGGCGAAGATCTTCAACATCGAGTGTGACGTAGTGTGTCGTTGAAAGGTAAAAAAGTAAAAAAGTAGAAAGGGTAAAAATGTCAAAAGGTGGAAGTCTGAAGAGCACGCTGGCCGTGTCTCTGAATAATTACCTCGATGCGGGTGCTATCGTGGCAGGTGCCAGCGGTGTGACGCTGTGGCAGAACTATCTCGGTCTGTCGGAGATGCATCTGGGCTGGCTCAATGCCCTGAGTGCCAACGCGCTGGGTGCTGCCATCGGCGCCATCATCGGAGGATTCCTGGCCGACAGGTTTGGACGTAAGTTCATCTTCACCTACAACCTGCTGGTCTATATGACGGGTGTATTGATTGTGATGCTTGCAGTCAATTTCCCCATGCTGCTTGCCGGTTTCATGATAACAGGCATCTCCGTAGGTATCGGAGTGCCTGCCTCATGGACCTATATCTCTGAGAGCTCTGAGGTGAACAACCGTGGGCGTAATATCTGTATCTCACAGATGTCATGGGGCATTGGCCCGATGGTCATCCTGCTGTTTGGTATGCTGTTCGCGCCAGGCGGTTACCTGTATGCACCAGTAGAGTCACTGGCCTACGCTGTCATGGGAGAAGAGGCGTCAGTGGCAGCCGTCGAGGTGTTCAGCTCACGAGTGGTGTTCTTTACGCTATTCATCGTGGCGTTCATCGCCTGGAACCTTCAGCGCCAGTTGGAGGAGAGTGCCGAATTCACAGCCAACAAGGCCAAGGAAAAGAATAGTGGTATCCTGGATAACATCAAACTGCTGTTCACCAACAGGATCGCCGTGAAGACGGTAGCCTTCCTCGCTGCCATCTATCTCACGTGGAATCTGGTGGCCAGTGTGATGGGCTTCTTTATGCCTCACATCTACGAGACAGCCGGTGGCCTGAGCAACGAGATTGCCAACATGCTGAGTTGTGTCAGCTGGGTATTTGTAGTCCTGACCACCTTTGTCATCTCATTCTTCGTGGATAAGGTGGCACACCGCTTTTTCTATGTGTTCGGACTTGTGGCGGCACTGACGGCATGGCTCCTGATCATCGGCGGCGGTGTATCGACGATTGCCGGAATCTGGCTGTTCACGATCCTCTGGGGTGTCAACAACGGCAGCAGCGTTCAGGTGTTCTATGCCCTGTGGGGCTCGGAGCTGTTCCCTGCCAAGTTCCGTGCAGGCGCCCAGGGACTGATGTTCTTCATCGTCCGAGGCCTGTCGGCAGTCTGGGGATTGGTATTCACCTTTATCTATGGTGACAACGGCGAGGGCTTTACCCTGGCAGCCTATTGCATGGTGGCGCTGTTGCTGACCTCACTGGTAGTAGGATTGCTGGGCATGCCAGACACGCGTGGGAAATCCCTGGATCAGATCACCAAGGAGAGATACGGAGAGGAAATTTAGTTGATAGTAAAAAAAAATAGAGATTATAGTTATGAAGAGTATATTAGAAGGCCGCGAAGCATTGAAAGCGGTAGTTTATCAGATTGCAGAAGTCACAGGTTACCTCTGGCAGAAAGGCTGGGCAGAGCGTAACGGTGGAAACATCACGGTGAATGTCACTGAGTATATGGACGAGGCGTGCAAGGCACTGCCTGCCATCTCGGAAGTCAAGCAGATCGGTATGACACTGCCACAGTTGAAAGGCAAGTATTTCTATTGCAAAGGAACGGGCAAGCGCATGCGTGATCTGGCGAGGGAACCGATGCAGAACGGCAGCATCATCCGTATCTGCGACGACTGTGCCTCTTACGAGGTGATAGCCGACGAGCCCGTGGTGCCCACCAGTGAGCTGCCAACCCACCTGGCACTGCAGAACTACCTGTTGGAGACAGGCTCATGCTATAAGGCCACGCTGCACACCCACCCCATCGAGCTGGTGGCCATGAGCCATATCCAGCGTTTCCTAAAGGGTGATGAGATGACACGTGTGCTCTGGTCGATGATTCCTGAGACATTGGCATTTGCACCGCTTGGCATCGGCATCGTGCCCTACGCCCTGCCTTCGTCAGTGGATCTGGCAGAGGCTACCCTGGAGCAGATCAAGACCCACGATGTGGTATTATGGGAGAAGCACGGCACTGTGGCTGTAGGTCAGGATATCATGGATGCCTTTGATCAGACCGACGTGCTCTGCAAGGCAGCCAATATCTATATGTGTGCCCGCAGTATGGGTTCTGAACCCGATGGCATGACTGAAGCACAGATGAAGGAAGTGCAGGACGTATTCAACCTTCCCAAGAAACGTCCCTGTTGAATTTATAAGTTTTGAATATTTGCTACCGCACTACCACCATCTTCAGAAATAAACTTTAATTAAAGTGTTCTGAGGTGGTGGTAGATATGTTCTTGGTGGTAGAAAACTGCCATTTATCGCTTTCTCCGCTTCACAAGATACTCTGTATTGTACTTGGTAACACGTTTCTGGAGACCAGGCAGGTTGGTGAGTTTACGTCCAAAGACAGGAAGACTGATGGGTTTGAGCAGACTGACGCCCACTTCCTCCTTCAGATAGCTGAAAATAGCCGAAGCACTGATCCACTGACCATCCTTTTTCCTGACTTCGGCGGTTTTAACATTTCAGTGAGGTAGACTCGCTTGAAATCCCTATAAACAGGAAATTCTGCATGGTGACTTGGGTGATTCGGGATATTGGTGCTCCTTTACGGTATGTCCCAAAACAAGAAGTGATACAGGACTGTTATCAATTGACTTTGCCCAAAGCACATTAGTTTATTAGACTCAAAGAGTAAATATTCTTCAAAAACTCTCATTTTCCATGTCAATTTGATGAATGGATGTTGATAATTGTTTCTGGGGAAGTTTCAATTTTTGTGCAAAGTATCACTATTTAACTTAACTAACAGATAATAAGTATGTTAGATTTAGTGATACTTTTTCTTGAAGTGTCACTACTCTTTTGTGATAGTAAAACAACTTGTTTTACTGTGTAAAGTAGCATTTCTTCAGTGTTTAGAGGTAGTTTCTTTCATATCAAAACAACTTGTTTTACTTTTTAAGCAGATATCTGTTGATGCCAAATCCTGCATCTTTTATTGCACTCCCTATGTCTGTAAATCTGAGAAAATGGTATCTGTTTCATCTACATATGTTAGTTATTTTCAAAATAGTGATGCTTAGTGTAAGTTTGAAACAAAGTATCACTTTACATAAACCGTTGAAATTCAGATTGTTATGTCAAAAAGTGATACTTTGATAATTTTTGTTAGAAAAAAAAATTTTTGTAGTTTACGATAGTCTGATGTAGGAGCTCCTGCCCAATTAGTGTTTTTGGGTGATGCATCGCCGAAGTCAGGACGACCCACAATACGGTCTTTGGTGTCGCTCTTGATACGTTCCATAAAGCTCTCAATAGTCTTGGTGGAGAGCTTCAGTGTGTTCTTTTTGTCTCTTAGTACGAGTGTTAGTTTCATTATTATTGAAAATAAGATTTGTAGATGACGTTTTATCACCTCTTTTCCATTGAAGAAATCACTGTATTCGATTCGAGGAATTTGTATTTTCCCTCTTCAAAAATAGTATTTACTCCAATAGAAAACGGAGTTTTCTATTATAGAAAATAGACTTCTGTTATGTGTTTTCGCTCAACAGTTCTATGTGATGATAGGTGTAATCTTCATAGTAACTGTAGAAGGGAACCTCCCATTCATAACCATAGCTCTTAACGAAATTCCTGATCCACTGCTGTTGTTCTGGCGATAGTGGTTTGTCGCCACGCTTATATTCATAGTAGAATTTCACACCATGCAGATACCTGGTAATGGCTTTGCGCATGGGAGTGAAATCTTTCTTCATCACGCGGTCAAAAAGACTACTGAATCCTAATGCCCATACCACGACAGAACGCTTGTCATACCAACGGCATTTACCGCCTTTCAGCATCTTGGGCATTACACACCTGGCGAGTTCCAGATTGTCTGGTGCATTCTGTGCCGCCATAAATCGCAGACAACTGGTCTGCATGGGGCACTGGTTGTTAGTACAAAGTACATACCACTGGGGCACATCGGCAAAGTCGAAGTGTCTTTTCAACGACCTGATTTCTTTGTTTGAGTCCATAGTCTTTTGAATATTAGGTTTTATTCTAATTCACGATTTCAGCCTACAAAGGTATAACATTTTTAGGCATAAACAATTGTCATAATGTAAGAAAAGCATTAATTATTGAGAGATTGATATTATTTTTGTTGCTTCATTTCTACTATTTATGTATTTTTGCATTATGTATTTTTGCATAATTAATAGAAAAGAGAGCCGAGCTGTTCTCAGAACGAGGAATAATTAAATGTTCTTTTCGATGGTCAATACATTATGATTGTCCTCGTATGCATAGCGGACGGCATCCATCTTCTTGATGACGAGGAAGATGCCAAGTCCGCCGATGCGGCGTTGTTTCCAATGTAACTTGGTGTCGGGCTTGGGTCGTTCCAAGGGGTTGAAAGGTATGCCGCCATCCTTGAAACGGATCACGATGCGGTGGTCTGACTTTTCTATCTCCACGTCGAGAAAACCCTCTACATCATCGGGATAGGCGTAGGATGTCACATTCATGACGATTTCCTCGCAGGCCAGACGGAGTACAAAGCCGACCTTCAGACTGCACGAGGAGACCTCGGGCGTCTGTAGGATGGCTTTGAGTATCTCGCGGGCCTTCCCTTTGATGGGTTGGAAATGGAATTCACTCATCACTTATCACTTCTTCCCACCAGGATGATGATGGAACGTGGGCCAACCAAGATCTCCTTCTGACTGTCGATCAGGGGTTCCTTTCCTGGTTCGGCAATATCGGCAGGAGCCTCCATCCCTGTATTGGCAAAGACGTGCCAAGCCATACCTTCGGGCAGCTGTGGCAGTTCAAAGCCGTGCATCTCCCAATGCATGTTCATCGCCACATAGATGAAGTCGTCAGGCACGCCATCGGTCTCAGCATATCGTCCGTTCAACATGAAAGCTGCCGTGAGGTTATGATGGCCGCTCTCTGGTTGCCAGGCTTTCACGCCGTGCCATGAGAAATCAGGGTAACCCAGGTTGCGATAGTCGCTATGAGTCAGATGCTCGTCGTAGCGCAACACCTTATGCTGGCGACGGAACTGGATGATCTGCTTGAAGTAACGGAAGATGTCGGCATTCTTCTCCAGATCATTCCAGTCGAGCCACGCGATCTCATTGTCCTGACAGTAGGCGTTGTTATTACCTTGCTGGGAGTTGCCCATCTCATCGCCAGAGAGCACCATCGGGATACCCTGACTCACCATCAGCAACGTGATGGCGTTCTTCACCTGACGGTGGCGACGGGCATTGATATCGGCGTCGTCCGTGGGGCCCTCGCAGCCACAGTTCCAGCTGTTGTTGTGGTTCTCGCCATCGCGGTTGTCCTCGCCATTGGCCTCATTGTGCTTGTCGTTATACGACACGAGGTCCATTAGCGTGAAGCCGTCGTGGGCTGTGACGAAGTTCACGCTGGCCTTGACGCCACGTCCTTGTGAGGCGTAGAGGTCTGGCGAGCCGATGATGCGCTCCTTGACGTCGCCGAGTACCCCTTCGTCGCTCTTCAGGAAGCGACGGATACTGTCGCGGAACTTACCGTTCCACTCGGCCCAACGTCCCCATGAGGGGAAGGAACCTACCTGATAAAGTCCACCCGCATCCCAAGCCTCGGCGATGAGTTTTGTCTTGCCTAATACGGGATCATGTGCCAGCGATTCGAGCAACGGCGGATTCGACATAGGATTACCGTTCTGATCGCGTCCGAGAATGGCGGCAAGATCGAAGCGGAAACCGTCGATATGGTAGTCGGTGACCCAGTAGCGGAGGCTCTCTACAATCATGTCGCGCACATTGGGGTTGTTGCAGTTCAACGTGTTGCCACAGCCGCTGAAGTTGAAGTAGCCCCCATCGGGAGTCAGCATATAGTAGGTCTTGTTATCGATGCCGCGATAGGAGATGTAAGGGCCTCGCTGGTCGCCCTCGGCGGTGTGATTGAACACCACGTCGAGCATCACCTCAATGCCGTTGGCATGTAGTCGTTTCACGAGGTTCTTCAACTCATCCACTTGCATCGAGAATCGTCCTGACGAGGCGTAGGCGGCCTTAGGCGCAAAGAAACCCACGTTGCTGTAGCCCCATAAGTTGTAGAGCGGATGACCATCGACAGGTGAGGGCCGGAAGTTCTCAAACTCGTCGAACTCATGGATAGGCATCAGTTCGACGCAGTTGACACCCAACTCCTTCAGATAGGGTATCTTCTCAACAATGCCGGCAAACGTACCTTTGTGTTTCACGCCAGAACCTGCGCCACAAGTGAAGTTACGCACATGCATCTCATAAACGATCAGGTCGTTGACAGGTGTCTCCAACGGCAGGTCGTTCTCCCAGTCGAAGTCATCGAACACTACACGTGCACGGTACTGATAGATGTTGTCCAAATTGGGTTGCTTTCCCCACACGTCGCGACCCACGATGAGTTTAGCGTAGGGATCAAGCAGAATCTTGGACTTATCGAAGCGATGACCTTCTGCAGGAAGGAAAGGTCCGTCCATGCGATAGCCGTATTCGATATTCTCGTAATCGAGGTCGAAGACCATCATCGAGAACACATTACCCAGTCGGAACTCCTTGAAGAAGGGTATCTCGATGAAGGGCTTCTCCTCGCGGTTGTGGAAGAGTACCAGCGTGCAGTCGGTGGCATAGCGGGAGTACACCGAAAAGTTGACAGCGTTGCCAATGACCATAGCTCCAAAAGGATAGGGTCTGCCTGGGCGCAACTTCAATCCTTGGTACTCATGGGTAGGAAATAAATCGACTCTATGCATAATCGAAGAAATTATTGAACCCCGTGACATCCATAATGTCCTTGACCTCGTCGCTTACCCCTTTCAGATAGAGTTTCAGTCCTTTGGAGGCTGCCACCTTCTTGGAATAGAGCAACACGCGCAGGCCTGTACTGGAGATATATTTGCAGGCAGTCATATCGAGTACCGCATCGCAACCTTTCTCTAAAATGGTCAGAATCTCTTTCTGTACTTGCTCGTGGTTGAAAGAGTCCAGCTCTTCGCCTAATTTGTAAGTTTCCGTATTCATAGTCTTATTCACTTTTCACTATTCACTTCTCACTTCTTTGTCCAGTCCATGCAGTTGCGCACGCGGAGGTCGGCGTAGGGTTCTGCATTGAAAATCGAAGGATTGTTGGTCATCAGCTGCTCTGTTCCATAGAGGAAAGAGAACGGTCTGGGCAGTCCTTTCGTAAACTCAAGGGCTTCCTGCAACAGGTTCACATCATCGTGACAATCGAACAGGAACCTGTCAGTGTCGTGATTATCGAGGAAGAGCACCAGCTTAAAGTCCTTGGGGTACTTGGCAAAATGTTCCTCCACCTTGCTCTTGAGCGTCGCATTACCCTTGATGCCGCGCCCAGCATGGACTTCTTCCAATAGGATGTCGCGATAGGCAAAGTCCAGAACGCCATCCAACGTATCCACGTAGTCGGCTTGCAGGTCATCCTGAGAGAACGGTTTCGTTTCCTGAGCAAGGAACTCCTGTAGTCTGCTGTCTGTCTTGAAGTACAGCTGACTGGCCAACTGCGGACCGATACCGAATGCCCACACCTCGCCGAATACGACGATGCCGCTACGGATGGCCTGCATACGCTCACGGAACTGCTTCAGGAACTCATGCGGCTGTCCCAAAGCATGGTCGATGCGGAAAGCATCTACACCCATACGGACAAGCTTTTCTGCCGTTTCAATCATGAAGCTCGCCACCTCTGGGTTTGTCAGATTAAACTTGGGCAGGTCGCCAAAGCCTAAGAACGACACGAACTCATCGTTGTCGTCATTCTTATAGAAGAACCAGTCGCGGTGCTTACCACCGTTCTTCAACAGTGATGCCTCAAAGATTGGTGCCTGATACCAGCAGTGGTTGGGCACAAAGTCGCAGATAATCCGCATACCCTTGTCGTGCGCCAGGTCGAGCAGCTGCTGATAGTCCTCCCATTTACCATAGTGCGGATCCACCTCGTCGAAATTCAGTGTATGGTAGCCGTGGTAGTTGGCTGTCTTGAAGATGGGCGAGAGCATGATAGCGTTGAAACCAAGTTCCTTGATGTAGTTAAGCTTGTCGATGACTCCTTGCAGGTTTCCTCCACAAAAAACGTTCTCACTCTTTGGTGGCGTCTGCCAGCCTCCATTGAATCTGTCGATCAGCAGATGATAGATTCGGATGTTATCAAACCATACAGCGTTATTCATAATTGTTTTTGTTTAAAAATGATCTACGGCTACAAAGATAAGCAATTATTTTGAAATCAGAGCATTTATCTCAAAATAATTTGCTTATTTAATGATCAGCGTGGTCATGTGGTCTGGAGCGAAGAGGTCGCAGGCGACGGTCTGAAGATCCTCGGCAGTGATGGCATCGATGCGTTTGTAGAGGGTTTCGAGGTCCCGTTCATGCCCATGATGCAAGTAGCTTCTGCCGAAGTCGAGGGCAAACTGCTCGCGATTGTCACAGGCGATGGCAAGCTGACCTTTCAACTGACGCTTGGCAGCGATGAGTTGTTGCAAAGTGAGGGGCTTCTGCATCAGACGGTCCAGTTCATGACGCACCAGTTTGCGACAACGGTTGATATCATGATGATCGCAGCCGAAGTAGATGCTCCAGATACCTGTATCACCATAGGTTGCCATTGTACTCTCAACGGTATAGACCAGTCCGTGACGCTCCCGTAGAGAGAGGTTCAGACGGGCATTCATGCCTGGGCCACCTAATATATTATTAAGGAGATAGAGCGTCATACGACGAGGGTCGGTGTAGGCGTAGGCCTGACAGCCCGTCATTACATGTGCCTGATGGGTGGAGCGGTTTTGTTCTATGAATTGAGCGTTTTTCCGCCTAACGTGGGCTGCAGAAGCAGGTTCAGGAGTGGGTGTGTGACTGTCTTCAGGCGTCAGACGCTCCAGATTCTTGCAGAGTCGCTTGAAGTCGATGTCGCCATAGACGAAGAACACCATCTTTTCAGGACGATAGTTACGATTCACAAAACGAAGGGCATCGGCAGTGGTATAGGTACGCAAATGCTCCGCATTGCCAAGGATGTTATGTCCGAGGGGATGACCTTCGAACAGCAGATTTTCGAACTCATCATAGATCAGTTCGGCTGGTGAGTCGTTATAACTCTCGATTTCATCGCAGATGACCTCTACCTCCTTGTCGATCTCATGTTGCGGATACTGACTATGGAACACGATGTCAGTCAGCACGTTGACGGCCTGGGAGAAGTGTTCCTTGGAGATGGCTGCGTAATAAACGGTATCTTCCTTGTTGGTGAAAGCGTTGAGTTCACCTCCTAATCCCTCAATGGCGTTGATGATCTGGATGGCATTGCGACGAGCCGTACCTTTGAAGCTCATGTGCTCGCAGAAATGGGCCATTCCTTCCTCACCAGACAACTCATTGCGTGTGCCTGCAGCAACGTCGTAACCACAATAGACCACCTGCGAGTTGGAGGGCAGATGGATGATGCGGAGACCATTTTCGAGGGTATATGTGTTATATTTTGTCATTTCGTGTGCAAAGTTAAGAAAAAAAATCGTATCTTTGCAGCGATAACTAAAAAAAGGTATATGCGAAAGGTTATTGGTATTGGCGAGACGATTCTCGATATTATCTTCAAAAACGACCAGCCGATAGGTGCTGTGCCAGGCGGATCGGTGTTCAACGGACTGATCTCATTAGGTCGCGTCGGCGTGAATGCGGCGTTTATCAGTGAGACGGGAAATGACCGTGTGGGTCAGAAAATCATCCGTTTTCTTGAGGATAATCATGTGGATGCCAGCTGTATCAGTGTCTATCCGGAGTCGAAGTCACCTGTCTCTTTGGCCTTTCTGAATGAACAGAACGATGCAGAGTATATCTTCTATAAGGATCATCCGCATGACCGACTTGACTTCAACTTCCCTGATATCCAGCCTGATGATATTGTGATGTTCGGCTCGTTTTATGCGGTGAATCCAGTGATTCGTCCACAGGTCTTTGCCTTTTTGGACTTCGCCCGTAGTAGGGGAGCCATCCTTTATTTTGATGTGAACTTCCGTTCTTCTCATGCCAATGAGGTGATGAAAGTCACGCCAAATATCCTGGAGAATCTGGAGTTTGCCGATGTGATCAGGGGTAGCAAGGAGGATTTTGAGGTGATGTATAATAAGTCGGATGCCGACAACATCTATCGTTCGCAGATCTCGTTCTATTGCAAGAACTTCGTTTATACTAGAGGTGCTGAGCCATTGGAACTGAGAGCCCAAGGCGGTGTGAGCAAGTCATACGCCGTTGAGAAAATGGAAACGGTCAGCACCATCGGCGCTGGTGATAACTTCAATGCAGGCTTCGTCTATGGTCTGGTAAAGTATGGTATCACCCGTGAGATGCTGGAGAATGGGGTGCCTGAGGATCTTTGGGATCAGGTGATTGCTGAGGCCCAGCAGTTCTCTGCCAATGTGTGCCGGAGTATTAATAACAGTGTGGATCTGACCTTTGCAGACAAAAAGAAACAAGAATTAAAAAATTTAGAATATGATGAGTGATACGATTAAGTACATCGGTGTTGACGATCTCGACATCGATCTGTTTGAGAGTCAGTATGTGGTGCCTGAGGGCATGAGTTATAATTCCTATCTCATTGACGATGAGAAGATTGCGGTATTGGATACAGCCGATCGTCGTAAGGGTGAGGAGTGGAAGGTAAACCTGAAGGCCGCTTTAGGCAATCGCCAGCCTGACTATCTGGTGGCTCACCACATGGAACCTGATCACTCAGCACTGATTGCCTGGATGCTGGAGACTTATCCAGGATTGCAACTCGTTTGCAGCGCTCAGGCAGCGAAGATGCTGGCTAACTTCTTTGAAGGCTTCAACTTCGAGGGACGTGTGATGACTGTCAAGGAGGGTGATACGCTCTCTTTAGGCAAGCATGAGCTGAAGTTTATCACAGCTGCTATGGTGCACTGGCCAGAGGTTATCATGAGCTACGATAGCACTGATAAAGTACTCTTCTCTGCCGATGGATTCGGCAAATTCGGTGCTTTGGTCAACGAGACCGACGACTGGGCTTGCGAGGCGCGCCGCTACTATTTTAATATCTGCGGCAAGTATGGCATACAAGTGCAGAGCGTCATGAAGAAGTTGGCTGCGCTCGATGTTCAAGCCATCTGTCCGCTGCATGGTCCTGTGCTCAAGGGCGAGGCGCTGGCTGAGGCTGTGAAGCTCTACGACACATGGAGCAAATACGATCCCGAGGGTGAGGGCATTCTCATCGCCTATGCTAGCATCCATGGTGGAACGGCTGCTACTGCAGAGCGCATGGCCGAGATTCTCAATAAGAAGGGTGCCAAGAAGGTTGTGGTCAGTGATTTGAGTCGCGAGGATATGGCGGAGGTTATCGAGGATGCTTTCCGCTATCCTACAGTTGTGGTGGCTGCATCAAGCTACGACGGTGGTGTGTTCCCTGTGATGCACGACTTCCTCTATCATCTGCAGATCAAGAACTACCAGAAGCGTCGTTTCGGCATCATCGAGAACGGCAGTTGGGCTCCCTCCGCAGGTAAGGTCATGCGCTCGATGATTGAGGGTCTGAAGGATTGTGAGATCGTAGAGCCTATGGTCACCATCCGCTCTCGCATGAAGGCTGCCGATGAGGCACAGTTAGAGCAGTTGGCAGAAAGCCTGCTGGCATAAGACAGATACGCTCTTAATTGATAAAGCCTCGCAAAATGCGAGGCTTCTATTTTATATCAAACGGCTGATTTCATCGATGGAATCGGCCGTTTTAATGTAATCTCGCCAACTCCCACGAATCATCCCTTTGCTCTGCAACTCGTCGAGCATCGCCATCAACGGATTCCAGAAGCCTTTCATGTTATAGAGGATCACCTGTTTATCATGATAGCCGATGGTAGCAGAGGCTGCAACGGTAAACACCTCATCGATGGTTCCGATACCACCAGGCAAGGCGATAAACACATCAGCCTGATCCATCATCAACTGTTTACGGTCTGTCAGGTTATCGCAGGGAATCTCCACTTCTACAAAATCACTCAGGCGACCAGACTTCTCCACAATCATTGGTACCACACCAATAGTCATCGCTCCATGCTCTTTGGCAGCCTTCCCCAAACACTCCATCAACCCTTGATTTACACCACCATACACGATGGAATGGCCGTTTTCAGCCGCCCACACACCCAACTCTTCTGTCATGGCGAAGAAATCTGGGTCAATCTGCTGATTCGCAGAACAAAATACACATATCTTCATACTGGGGACAAAATTACAAAATATTTTTGTATCTTTGCAGCGAAATAGAAGAAATCTGATGAAGACATTTGAAGAATTAGGCGTCTGCGAGGAGATTCGTGTAGCCATTGAGGAGTTAGGATTTGTGCAGCCGATGCCTGTGCAAGAGGAGGTGATACCTTATTTATTAGGGAATCGGACGGATGTGATTGCTTTGGCCCAGACAGGTACTGGTAAGACTGCTGCCTTTGGTATCCCACTGCTGCAGAGGATCGATAATTCCTTCAGGGATACACAGGCACTGGTACTCTCTCCCACGCGTGAGTTGTGTCTGCAGATTGCTGATGACATCCGCGATTTTGCCAAGTACATCGATGGCGTTCATGTGGAAGCCGTCTATGGTGGTGCTGCCATAGAACCTCAGATGCGTGCCTTGAAGAAAGGTGTGCAGATCATCGTGGCTACACCTGGACGCTTGATCGACTTGATGCATCGTGGGAAGGTGCATCTCGATCTGGTGAGCAACATTGTGCTGGATGAGGCCGATGAAATGCTGAATATGGGCTTCTCTGACAGCATCAACGAGATCTTTGAGTCACTGCCTGCTGAACATAGTACCCTGATGTTCTCTGCCACGATGAGTAAGGAGGTAGAGCGTGTGGCCAAGACCTATCTGCATGATTACAAAGAGATTGTCGTGGGTAGTCGTAATGAGGGCGCAGAGAACGTGAACCATATCTATTATATGGTGAATGCCAAGGATAAATACTTGGCACTGAAGCGTATCGTGGATTTCTATCCACGTATCTTCGCCATCATCTTCTGTCGTACGAAGGTAGAGACGCAAGAGATAGCCGATAAACTGATTAAGGATGGCTATAATGCGGAGTCGCTGCATGGCGATCTTTCCCAACAGCAACGTGACCTGACGATGCAGAAGTTCCGTCAGCATCTCACGCAGTTACTCGTGGCAACTGATGTGGCAGCACGTGGTCTGGATGTGGATGACCTCACACATGTCATCAACTTCGGATTGCCCGATGATATCGAGAATTATACCCACCGTTCTGGTCGTACTGGACGCGCTGGTAAGAAGGGAACCTCCATCTCCATCGTTCATAGTCGAGAGAAGTTCAAGATCCGTAACATTGAAAAAGAAATCGGCAAGCAGTTCGTTCAGGAAGAGATTCCATCAGCAGAGGAGATCTGCAAGAAACAGCTCTACAAGGTGATGGATCAGATTGTGAAGACGGATGTGGATGATGAGGAGATTGCGCCCTTCATGCAGGATATCAACCGTTACTTCGAGTACATCGATAAGGAGGATCTGATCAAGAAGATTGTCTCACTGGAGTTTGGCAAGTTCTTGGCTTACTATGCAGATGCGCCAGAACTTGAAAAGGTGGTAGTGACGAAAGAAAAGAAACCTCAGAGCGACAAACAGAAACTTCAGAATAAGGCTGCGAAAGGCTATAAGCGTCTCTTTATCAACCTTGGCAGGCGCGATGGTTTCTATCCTGGTGAACTCATGCAGACGCTGAACCGCTTTGTAGGAGGTCGCCAAGAGGTAGGACATATTGATCTGCTCGACACCATCTCTTATTTCGAGGTGCCAGAGAAGGATGCCAAGAAAGTGATGATTCAGTTGTCTGGTATCCGCTATAAAGGGCGCACCGTTCGTTGTAATGATGCAGACGATAAACGCGATTCCATCGACAAACCGAAAGGTCAACAGAAGCCCAAGCATCAGAAAAAAGATGACTGGCGTAGTCTGATGGGCAAGGCCCCTCGTGACCTGAAAGGCCCTGAGCCTGATTTCTCAGAAGAAGGCTGGGCGATGCGCAGGCCTCGTAAGAAAAAGAAATAAAGAAAAAGCCCCGTTTCATCGGGGCTTTTTTGATGATTAATAAGGTGAGATGTTGTTCAGCTCGCCAATCTTACCTTCTACGACAGGTGTAGTCATGAGCTTCTGGAAGTCTTCTAACGTGATGTGTGTCTTGGGCGCGAAGTCGTCAGAGACCATATATTCCAATACGCTGCGATAGAAGGCACGTCCCTCAGGATAGGAGGTCGCACTCTCAAGGTCTGCCATTGAGACAAGCAATTTGCCCTTTCCAATGGCAAACTCGAAGATCAGTCCGAGTTTGTGATTGCGTTCAATGTTGTCAATCACCTGAACAATCGGACGATAATCCTTACTGGTGTTATCCAGCATCATCGGATGACTGGCTTTAATCACAGGGAACCATTGCCAGTTGGTATGCTCCTCTGTGGGGAAGCTGCGGAAGATCGGGTGGGTAGGATCTGTCAGGATGCCCAACGTACCTGGTGAGACAGGTTTCTTATTGCCCTCAGAGATGGTCTTGAACATACGGAAGTTCCAGTAGTCAGTCTGGAAGAGTCCACCTACGCAAAGGTCATTTGCTTCAGGCATCAACAGAACGCTTTTGCCTTTTTCCAGTTGGCTAATCGCCAGTTCATCGAGTTGATTCGTCACTGTCACCATGCTCTCGAGTTTACTCAGGTCGCTCCAAGCGGGATAGACCCAGAGGTCGTAGGTATTGTGATAAGGTACTCCAAAGAATTCTGTATCCTCAATCGAAAGACAGAGCTGTAACTTGGTGGGTTTATCGAAGGCAGAGAGGTCAATGTTAAGCTCTCCAGCTGTGAAGAGTCCCTCAGTAGAAGGTAGCTTGAACTCCCCTGAACTCACAGGACTTGTCGCAGTGAGTTCCCAATGCAGAGTTTTGCCATTGAGGGATTCGCCACTATAGTTTGCCACTTGGATCCAGGTGTGGATACCCTCATTGTTGGTGAAACAGAAACGGTCTGCTACCAATAAAGGAACGACAGGTGCACACCACTGACGCCATTCCCTTTCCGTACAGAGGCCCTTTGGTTCCATAAAGGCATCGAGGATGCCTACATAAGCGGATCCCTGTCCTGGATAGTCCTGTAAGTCAAGCAGTTGGAAACCTGCCATATTCTTCGTGCGCAGATCCATTTCTATATCCTGTTTGTAGAGCTGTAGTGACCAGGCACCACTGGCTCTATGGAAGTCCTTTGCCTGATCCAACATGCCTGCTTTCTCTAATCGAGAGCGGAACACCTCCATATTATAAGGATAGAGCGTACCCGTATATTTCTTGATTTCATCGAAGTCTGGATAGGTCTGGAACTGTGCCGTCTCGTGTGAGATCACAGGTACGGCCTTTGTCCAGGCACTTCCCTCTGGGAAGGCCAGTTTACAACCTTCCTCGAAGTTCATCATCGTGTTGGGGTAGAAGTGGTTGATCATACCACCATCGGCTGCATCGGCAAAGGAGAAAGAACCACGGGTATGGGTGTTGTAGTTGCCCCAGCCTTCCCCACCTACACGACATGTCGTGAAGTAATCCATACCTGGCTTCACACCTTGATACCCCAGGTAGTAGTTGGAGCCAAAAGTATAGAGCTTATCTGGTGCAATCAGACGGAAATCGGCGATGAATTCAGCCATTTTATCGATATTACCCCAGAGTTCATTACCCAAGGCAAACATCCGGAAGGAGGGATGGTGACCATAGGTGCGCAGAATGTTCTCTCCCTCTTTATGCAGGAACTTCATCAGCACCGTGTCCTTATCGTTGAAATCGCCCCAGAAAGGTAGTTCTGGCTGAAGGATGATACCATATTCATCAGCAGCAGCAAAGGCGGCCTCAGGCGGACACCAGGAATGGAAACGCACGTGGTTCAGACCATAGGCCTCACAGGTGTCGAAGTACTCTCGCCAAGCATCGAGGTCCATCGCCACATGTCCTGTCAGGGGCCATACACAGGCATCATGTCTGCCACGCAGGAAGATCTGATGCCCATTGGCAAAGAAATGCTGACCCTCGATGTGGAATTCCTTGAAGTTAGGGTGTATCTTCTTGGGAGTCTCTGCCGTGGGTAGTTCTGTAGAAAGTTCGATTTTACCGATGATTCCGTTCCAATTGGTCTGGGTATCCTCTGTATAGGCATGGCTGTTGGCATAGATTTGCTCTGGTACCCCACTGCCATTATCCACCATAATACTCAGTTGGTGCTTACCTGGTTTCAGTACTTTCGTGAGAATAAACACCTGAGGTGTAGAGATGTCGTTCGAAGAACCAACCAATTTGCCATCGATATAGACCTCTGAAGGTTTTGTGCGCTCTAAGAATAGATAGACGGGTTTACCTTTCCAACTCGTAGGAATCTCCACTTCACGCTGATACCACGCTCTGCCTTTATACGACCAAGGGCGCGTAAGATGGGTGGTCTCTTCGCTTTTAGCGGTGAAATCGCCTTTTTTGTTCGTATCAGTAGTGCCTGGCAGCTGAATCGTCTCTGTGAGGATCGCATCAGGCTTAATGTTGCCTTTGCGGTCTAAAGCGAACTGCCAGGTGCCACTGAGGTCGATTTGTGCCTCTGCTTGACTGAAAAGGCAGATAAATGATAAAAGGAATAAGCTGATTCTTTTCATTGCTATAGTTTTAGATAAGTGATGGTTATTGGGAAATAAGTGCCACTTACGCTCTGATAAGTGGCACTTATTATGATTTACTTGGCATTGATTTCCTTCAGCAAGCGGTCTGCTTTGCCCCAGCTCTCCATCATGTAGAGCACGTAGCGGATATCCACGCCAATACAACGGGCCAGTTGACGATCGAAGAAGATGTCTGAAGAGAGCGAATCCCAGTTACCATCAAAGGCCAAACCAATGAGTTCTCCCTTACCATTGAACATCGGCGAACCAGAGTTACCACCAGTGATATCGTTGTTTGAGAGGAAGCAGAGATGCATCTTTCCTGTGGTCTTATCAGTATATTTGCCAAAGTCCTTCACTGAGAGCAGCTCTTTCATGATGGGCTCAGCCTCGTAGTCGATGGTGCCAGCCTCACCTTGTTTCATCTTCTCTACGATGCTCTCAGCAGTGGTGTAATAGCCTGAGGGCTTACCTGCGAGCAAATACTCACCCACCTGACCATAACTGAGACGCATGGTGAAGTTGGCATCGCTGTAGTTAGGCATATCTTCCTCCATACGCAGTTTGGCTGCACAGAGATAACGCTCCTGAATATCGATGGTATCGTTGTCAATGGCATCAAGGATATCAAAAAGTACTGAGCGGACACTCTCACCATAAACCACAGCAGGATCCTTCTTGAAGCTCTTTTTGTTGATGTAGATCTTCTTGTCGTTCTTCATCAGCATCGACTTCTTGTAGAGATATTCCACAAACTTCTCATAGTCACCCTTGAAGTCGTGGTCTATCACGTTGTAGAAGTCTGGCTGGTATTTGATCTCCACCTTTTCGCGATAGTTCTTTAGCAGGGCAGCAAGAATCTCACGATCAGTATCATAGTCCCATTCGTCGCTGTTGTCTTTGAACTCAATATAATAGGTCTTAGGTTTCCCATCTTTACCCTTGATAACAGCACCATTTTGCGAACGGAGGGCTCTGCGAGTTAACTCGCTGATACGACCAGAGAAGGTCTCGTAAAAGTAGGTCTCTGCACGAACGGCATTGAAGCGCTTCTCGTAAAGGCGCTGCAGCAGATCGAAGTCGAGCTTATCTTTCAGATATCCAGTAGAGTCCACCCATTGACGGATTTTCTGCTCATAGGCTGCCTTCTGCTGAATCAGTCCGATGGAATCGATACATTTGTTCATGCCGATGGAGTTTTTCCAGTAGTTGGAGCTGGAGGCATACTTCGAATCGTACTTGATGCGCACAGCTTCGTCAGCTCGCATGTGGCGCAGCATGATGTCCTGTTTGATCTCACGGGTCTGATAACGAGGTGTATTCTCAGCATCGCGGCGCTCTTTGATACCATAGCTGGAGAGATAACGGCTGGTGCTACCAGGGAAACCAATGGTCATCGAGAACGAGCCTGGTACATAGCCCTGTAGCGATACGGGTGCCCATTTCTTCGCTTTCATCGGTACATTGTCCTTTGAATACTCAGCTGGACCGCCAGTCTTGGGATCCACATAGATACGGAACACACTGAAGTCACAGGTCTGGCGAGGCCACATCCAGTTGTCTGTCTCACCACCATACTTTCCCATCGATTTGGGCAAGGCGAACACGAGACGTACATCGTTATAGTCGCGATAAGTGGTCAGATAGTAGGCATTCCCCTCATAATAGGGTTTGATTTCCACACGGAGTGTTGAATCCTGCTGACGAATGTCCTTCTGCATCACATTCTCGATGGAATCGACAAACTGGGCACGTTTTGCTTCTATGAGCGCGTTCAATCCAAGAGAATCCAGATAAGCCGTCACGTCTTTCTGCTCAATCATAAAACTCACAAAGAGCCCTTCGTTGGGCAATTCCTCTTCGTAGGAGTTTGACACGAAGCCGTTCAGCATATAGTCGTGCTCAACGGTGGAATGGGAGCGGATGGCCTCGAAACCACAATGGTGGTTGGTAAACACGAGTCCATCAGGCGATACGACCACACCAGAGCAGAAGCCGCCAAAGTTCACCACGCAGTTCTTCACAGCGTCCTCACCCTGATACAAGGCCCCATAGGGTAACTCATAGTTCTCCTGCTTCATCGTCTCATAGACGGCATTAGGCAGGTTGTACAATGTCCACATTCCCTCATCGGCCATAGAAGTGAGAAGAGAGAAGTGAAAAGCGAAAAGTAAGACAAGTAATTTTCTCATATTTCTATTAATTCTATTTTTTGCTACATTTAATGCTGGCAATTGTTACATTTAAATCTAGCACTTTTTTGATTTAAATCTGGCAAGTGGGAGGTCGTATCTGATGATGAGGGCCACAAAGCCTAAGATCATCAGATTGCTGAAGAGGAACGAGCCCCATGAGGGCAGATAGTTTTCTCCCCATATCATCAAAGCGAAAGCTACCATCGCAGTAATGAAGTAAAGAGTGATGCTCTTCAACGGGTAGGGGATGGGATTCTTCTTCTGACCTATGATATAGCTCAGTACCATCGCAGTGCCATAGCCTGCAAAGCCTCCCCAGGCACAAGCCCAGTAGCCGTATGTGGGGATCAGCAGGATATTCACGGCAAAAAGCACGATGCAGCCAACCAATGAGAACCAAGCGCCATAGATGGTCTTATCAATCAGTTTATACCAGAACGAGAGGTTGAAGTAGATACCCATAAAGATCTCTGCCATCATCACAATGGGTACGACGCCCAATCCTTCGCGATAGTCGGCGCCGATGATGTATTTCAATACAGGCATCCAACCCATGACGCAAAGGAAAGCCAACAGGGTGAAGATGATGAAATACTTCATGGCTGTGGCGTAATATTCCGTCTTGTCAGCATCCTTGCTCTTGGCAAACACGATGGGTTCGTAGGCATAGCGGAAAGCCTGGGTGATCATGGCCATAATCATCGCGATCTTCACACATGAGCCGTAGATTCCTAACTGCACATTGGCTTGGGCCTCGTCAGGATATACCAGTGGGAAGATGATCTTATCAGCCACCTGATTCAGGATGCCTGCGATGCCCAGCACCAGGATAGGCCACGAATAACTGAACATCGTCTTCAACAATTGCCCATCGAACTTCCATTGGATACGGAACATATCGGGCAGGAAGAAGAAGGTGATGAGGCTCGTGCAGAGCAGATTGATAAAGAACACGTAGAACACAGAGGTCTTACCCAGCACCACGAAATAGATCACGTTCATGGCGATGTTCAGCACGATAAACAGCATCTTCAGCGATGCAAAGCGGATAGCCCGTTTCTGGAAACGTAGATAACTGAAGGGAATGGCCTGAATGGCATCGAGGGCCACCACGACAGCCATCATCAGCAGATAGTCTGGATGCTCAGTATAGCCAAGTGCGCCACTGATAGGGCCGATGAAACCGAAGATGAGCAGTAGGAAGACTGCTGTGAGTGAGCCTATGGTAGCCATCGCTGTGGATAATACGGTGTCAGGCTTATACTTACCATCGTTGGCAAATCGGAAAAGGGTAGTCTCCATGCCGAATGTCAACAACACGAGGATGAGTGCTGTATAGGCATAGATGTTTGTACTCACACCATAGTCGCCTGAGTCCTTGGGCATGTAATGCGTATAAAGTGGCACAAGCAGATAATTCAAGAATCTGCCTACGATGCTTGAGAGGCCGTAGATGGCTGTATCTTTTGCTAATGATTTCAGATTTGCCATAGTCTAACTGAAGAATAAGTATGCAATAGCGATGGCTGCGATGACACCAGCAAGGTCTGCCAGCAAGCCACAAGCCACAGCGTGACGCGTCTTCACCACTCCCACACTACCAAAATAGACAGCGAGGATATAGAAGGTAGTATCCGTAGAGCCTTGGAAGATACAACTCAGACGACCAATAAACGAATCAGCGCCATAGGTAGTCATTGCATCTACCATCATACCACGGGCACCACTACCTGACAAGGGTTTCATCAGTGCTGTGGGCAGCGCTCCCACGAAGTCGCTGTTGGCACCACAGGCTTCCACACCCCATCTGATGCCGTCGATCAGCATATCCATTGCGCCTGAAGCACGAAAAACACCGATTCCAACGAGAATAGCTACGAGGTAGGGGATGATTCGCACAGCTGTCGAGAAACCCTCTTTTGCACCCTCGATAAAAGCATCATACACATTTACCTTATGGCGCATACCTGCTACGATAAAGGCGATGATGATCGTCATCAGCAGGATGTTGGCAGAAGTAGTACTCACCTTATTCATCAGTACTGAGTCCATCTGGCCGAAGCCCCAGATGATCGTTGCCACCACTAAGGCTGCTCCACCAAGGGTAAGCAGCATCGTACGATTCAGCAGGTTGATCTTCTGGAAAAGACTGGTGATGATGATACCTGCGATTGTTGAGAAAAAGGTGGCCAAAAGGATGGGGATGAAGATATCCGTAGGCTGGGCTGCACCCATTTGGGCGCGATACACCATAATAGAAATAGGTATCAGCGTCAATCCGCTGGTATTCAGCACGAGGAACATAATCATTGGATTGGTGGCTGTATCCTTCTTGGTGTTCAGCTCCTGCAACTGTTCCATTGCCTTCAGTCCGAGGGGTGTCGCTGCATTATCCAGTCCCAACATGTTGGCTGCGATATTCATGAAGATCGAGCCCGTAACGGGATGTCCCTTGGGGATATCTGGGAACAACTTTACGAAGACAGGGCTCAGCACCTTGGCCAATACATTCACGATGCCACCCTTCTCGCCGATCTTCATGATACCAAGCCAGAGTGACAACACACCTGTGAGACCCAATGAGATCTCAAAGGCTGTTTTTGACGATGAAAACGTAGAATCCATCATCGCTGGGAACACATCAAAGTCTCCCAGAAACACCAGTTTCACCAGCGCAATCACAAAAGCGATGATGAAAAACGCAATCCAAATGTAATTCAGTACCATATTGTGTGCAAAGATAGTGCAAATTAAGGGAAATACCAAATAAATTTCTAAAAAAGAGGCACCTGCTCACGCAGATGCCTCCTCCGAAATTATTAGTATATAAGTATTTGATGTTATCAATACCATTCATAATCTGCAATCTGGCCCTTTACATATTTTTCGAAGTTTCCATTATACTTCTCATTAATATCCTCACGCTCATCACACCACTCATAGTCTGTTCCGACAGCAATCTTGCAAGCAGCCTCACCCTTCTCTGCTGTCAGTTCGTAATCAGTACCAGACTTTCTCACGTAGATCTTGATGCTTTTTGCAATGGTTTGAATGTCTGAACCACTCCACCAATTGCTTTCCACCAATACTTCAGGACATGTGTAAGAGGTATGCTGACCTGCATAGGTGTTCATCATGGTCTTGCTTGTGATATGACGGCTCTCGTCATTAACATTTGCAAACAGATTGTGAATCTCAAGAGCATTATCAATGTTACCGATAAAGATAGGCAACTCACCACCAGCAGCACGAACTATAACCTTGACAGTCTGGTTGTCAGAGCTTCCAGGAGTATGAGTCCAATAAACATCGAACACCACATCGTTGAAGTCGAAGTCTGAACGCTGACTTGCAGACAAGTCCTCAGCAATCACACGGATGGATTCTGTTATAGCCTTGGGACCGCTGCCGATAAATCCAGGATTACAAGTCGTTTCAGTAATAGTAACTGCAGGTAGGCCATCCTCGAAGCCAGGAGCATAAATCTTGGCGTTGCCCTTTAGGTCGATGAAGGGATGATCTGCTTGTCCATCATTACCCTGAGCAAAGTGCGACTCAGCTGAAACATATAGGTTGTTACCATAGGTAACCTCAAATCCTTGACCTTCTTTTCCCTTGACAATATTCTTTGCCTGGAATACAGCATAGCCTCCCTCAGTGGGACCATAGATACCATAATTGACTTTTGAATGATCCATTGTAGCTGTCTCTGTAACTTTAAATACAGAATTCGCTCCCATATATATATATCCAGGGCCCTCAGCTAAATAATTTTGTGCAACTACACCTGAACCACCATCCATCTTAAAGCAGTTAGCCTCAGTGTCCCCCAAGTCCATATAGAACAATTCTGACACATTCAGACGACAGTTATTAATAACATCAGTACTTCCTGCTGTATAACGGAAATTCTCTGTATTGTATATGCCATCATTAATCCATGAGCAGTCATTACTATTCACAATAGTATAACCATTAACATTCATAGTACCACCACTTACATTTTTAAAGTGACCACTGCCTTCTACACGTAAACCTTTGGTGGTAATAGTTCCTTCGTTAACAATTTGAGAGCCTGAATTGTGGATAACAAGTGCGCCTGAGACATTTGCTCCATAAGGCTTAATTGAAGAATCCCAATCCTCTTTAGTGCTGTTAAAGGTCATGGTTCCCTGATTATAGATTACACCTTGTCCATATACACCACATTGATTAGAGCCATTCACCACAACAGTTCCATTGTTATATAGTTTAATATTACTATTCAGACCATTGCTAAAGGTAACTTTTGCTCTCTCAGCAATATACATTTTAAAATCGGTAGGTTTCTGTAAATTAAATTCCTGAGTAAAAGTTAGGTCTGCATCAGGCAGTACATAGAAAATCATGTGATCAGCGTTATCGCCAGGATTTGTAAACTGAAAGCTTTTAGTCCCAGAAACATAGAAAATAAAGTTTCCCATCCAAACGTTGGGAGTAAAAACATCGCTTGATTCTGGTAGATAATACTTCTTGATTTCCGTTCCTTGACCGTATGCCTCACTTGTAAACAGAATAGCGTCCGGATCCATTTCTGTTGCATAATCGGATGCAGCAGGAGCATTTTCCCAATTATCCCAACTAGAATCAATTGTACGAGTCATACCTCTTGTAGCAGCAGCGGATGTAGAACCAAAGCCCCATGTCTGGTTAGCAGCAGGTTCTCCATAAGCACTAACGAATGCTTGTTCATACTTGTCCACAACAGCCTTTGTTCCATCTCCATTATAGAGACTCATGTCGTGGGAACAACTTGTAAACATGCCGCCCATAGCTAATGCGGCAATTCCTGTCATCAAATACTTTTTCATATTCATTATCTCCTATTAATTATGATTGTTTTTTTATTTTAAATGCGATTGTTTTATCTCACTGCGATTGTTTCAATATGGAATATATATTCTCCTTTTATTATAATAATGTGGTGCAAAAGTAAGCAAAATAATCAAAGGATGGTAGTTTATTGAGTTAAAGAATGCTAAATAGGCTCGAATCATGCCTAAATAACAAGTGATTATTGGTTAAATTCCGTATTTTTGCAACATTAAAAGTACAAAGAAGACATGAAAGATAGTAAGTGGTATATTGGGGTAGCCCTTTGCAGCGTGATGATAGTCTCTGGCTGTGTCCGCAACCAGTTTGACCAACAGAGATATGAAGAGATTGTTGAAGATGAATCTCCAGCTCCTGATGTGGATGAGAATCATGACTGGATGATGAGTACAACAAAGACGCTCGTCGTGGATCCTTCTGGCGTAGAAAATTTGAAACTCATACGGATTTTTACGGAGAATCCTGCCGAGAAAGCTTCTGCAGAGATTGTGGATGAGGCTTATTCCTCTGGAGATAGTAAGGTTGTCATGAATATCTCTTATCCGATCAGGCTTGAGGTGCTTTATGTTGCAGCTATCGACAACGATGATTATTATACGATTGTACCATTTAACCCCAATTCATCTGGTAGTATCGATTTTTCCAATCCCATCGTAAAACATCAGAAGATGCCCTATAAATATCTTCCACAAACGTATGTCTATCTCTATGAAGAGGAGTATCCGCAGCCTGGAGATTATGATTATAATGATGTGGTATTGCGTGTCTCCATGGAGCGCTCTGATGGGCAAGAGGTACGATTCAATATAGAGTTGGCAGCTGTTGGTGGCGAGAAGCAAATGGGTGCTGCCATCCGTCTTGCTGGTTATAAGTATAATGAAGTAGAATCTGTAAAGACAGTAGATGATGCTTCGTTTGATATCACAGGTGTTGGGGAACTCCCAGATATGTATCGTACGATGATCCAGGACAAGTCTCTTCTGCAGCAGAGTATGAATGGTGAGGCTGTGCTGAATCTGTTTGCAGATGCCCATTGGGCCACAGGCGATCGTATTATCTCGGATAATGGTTCGATTACGCGAAAAAGGTATAATGTCTCTTATGAGAAAAGCGATGAATACGGCACATTTTATCCTCGTGAGATAACCTATATCGTCACCTTCAAGAATGGCGTGGATGTTTCTTCTCTTACGTTGGATGTATTGGATGCCTTTATTATTGAGGAGTATAACGGAAACAAATATGAGGTGCATACCCATAAATATTCAAAAGCCCAGGTGCTCTGGCCGAATCCGAGTTCAGATGCCCACAACCTCCCTTGGGCTTTCTGCGTTCCTTATGAAAGCTTCCGTTGGCCTCTGCATGCAGTGGCAATCGGTTACCAATCTACTTCCAAGAGTTTTACTTATGGCGCCTATCCCTATCTTGGCCGCTCATTTGGTGAGTGGGCTGCTGATTGTACCAAATGCTTGAATTGGTATTTGTATCCTGATAAATATGAGGTTTACGAATAAAAAGAAGGAGTTGGAAATCGTTCCAACTCCTTACTTTTTGTGGACCAGCCTGGGCTTGAACCAGGGACCTCCAGATTATGAGTCTGTTGCTCTAACCAACTGAGCTACAAGTCCAGATACTCAATACCAATAATGGCCCGAAACCTCAAGAGTACTCATTTATCGGCTGCAAAGGTACGCTTTTTCTTGCAAAAATCCAAATATTTTCCCCAAAAGATACAAAATTAGTGGCCCATCCTTGGCAGTGCTATTGATTTTGAGTACCTTTGCACCCATGAAAACGATCATCCTTTCAGAAGGTGTAAGCTTGTCGGAACCATCGGTGGCTACCATCGGTGTGTTTGATGGTGTGCATCGTGGTCATCAGTTAGTGATAAGTCGTGTGCTTGATACGGCCCGCCAGACTGGGATGGCTTCTGTGGTGGTGACCTTCGATCGTTCACCTCGTGAGGTACTTGATCCCTCATTCCATCCTCAGATGCTGACCACACTGGCTGAGAAAAAGGCGATCATGGCTCAGTTGGGTGTGGATTATCTGGTGGTATTGCCCTTTACAAGGGCGTTGGCTGCTTTGTCAGCACAGGCGTTTATGAAACAGGTATTATGTGAGCGTCTTTGTGTGAAAACTCTCTTTACAGGCTATGATAACCGTTTCGGACATAACAGAGAAGAAGGCTTCGATGACTATGTGCGCTATGGACAGGAGATGGGTATGCAGGTGCTTCGAGGCGATGCGGAGTTGATGGCGGATGGCTCGCAGGCCATTAGTTCTTCTGTGATTAGAAAGCTATTGGCAGAGAAGGGACAGGTGGAGTTGATGTCTCAGTATCTGACACGCCCTTACACGTTGCAGGGTCGTGTGATGCCAGGAGAGCATATTGGCCACCAGTTGGGCTACCCGACTGCTAATCTGGAGCCAGAAGATGTTTGTAAGTTGATTCCAGCTCCAGGTGTATATGCCGTATGGGCACAACTGGAGGGCGAACAACAGATGCGAGCTGCGATGATGAACATCGGCCATAGGCCCACATTTGATGGACACAAGCAGACGCTTGAAGTGAATATCCTCGATTTCAACGGTGATCTCTATGGGCAGATGGTGAACATCTCGTTTGTGGCTCGTCTGCGAGAGGAGCGGCGTTTTGATTCGCCTGATACACTCGTGGCACAATTGGAGAGGGATGAGAAACAGGTAAAACAACTTCTAAAATGAAGAATGCATTAATATATACAGTTATATTTGCAGCCATCCAAGTGGTGGTGAGTTTTGGCGTGCAAGGCGCCTATACGTTGATCTATGGTCCTGGGGCTAAGATAGATGCTATGGGGTTGATCATCACGATGGCTGTGTTTAGTGTAGCAGTGATAGCCCTCTTCTTGTTGACAAAGTGGGCGGAGGTGTCACGTCACTGGGTGCGTCCGCGTCCATGGGCAGTGCTCTTCTGGTGTGTTTTGGCTGCGCTGGGTGCCATCATCCCTTCCACTTGGCTACAGGAGCAGATGCCTGAGTTGCCTAACATGATGGAGGATGAGTTTGGCATGATTATGAAGGAACGTTTGGGGTACTTCGTGGTGGGACTGTTGGCTCCGCTGGCTGAAGAACTGGTGTTTCGTGGTGCCGTGCTACGAGCCTTACTCCGTTGGCATAAGAACGCATGGGTAGGCATTGCCATCTCAGCAGCACTATTTGCGATTATCCACGTGAATCCTGCCCAGATGCCACATGCTTTCTTAGCAGGGCTATTGTTGGGTTGGATGTACTATCGTACGGATAGCATTGTACCAGGTGTGGTGTTTCATTGGGTGAATAATTCGGTGGCTTACGTGCTGTATAATCTCTATCCAGACCCTTCGTTGAAACTGATAGATATTTTTGGTGGACAACAACAGTCGGTGTGGATGGCCTTGGGTTTCTCACTATTGATATTCCTGCCTTCTCTGTTCCAGTTGAATCTCCGTCTGACGAAGTAATTCCGAAAGAAGATCAGAAAATGAAGTGGGCTGCCAGATATCTCTGAGCAGCCCTTTCCTTCCGTGTTAGTATTTTTTGAAAAATTTGAGAGAATGAGAAACTTCACAGTTTCTACTACGTGTTAAAATTTTAGTTATTATTAAAGAAAGCATAGAAAAATTATCTTATTCAATCAAGGTCGGATTGTCTGTCGTAGCCTCCTTGAGGCTGTCTGTGACATTTTCTGCCTGAATGGTATTCAACACATTCACAGAATCGACCTTTTCCTTATGGAACTTGGCATAGGCATCCTTTGGATCATCCCATCCCCATTCCCATGGTGCCTGAGCGGCGTTGCCAAGTGTGAGCACGATGGCAACAATAGCTGCGGCTCTGAACAGAGGAACCAAACGGCTTTTGAGAGAAACGGTCTTGGCTACGGGAGCCTCACCGATCTGCTGCAGGATGCGTGCCTCGAAGTCATCACCTAAAGGCTCGTTCTTCTGCTGCTCGTACGTGAACAATGCCTGATACTTCCTGAGAGCCTCAGGAATCTCTTCTTGGCTGAAGAAAGAGCGTAGGATAGCTTCCTCTTGGAGTGTGGTCTCACACGCCCAATAGCGCTCCAGTAATTGTTCAATGTACTTATAATCCATATTTCTCTGTTTCTAGGAATTTCTGTCGGATGGCCTGGCGAGCTCTGAAGATGTTGACTTTCACCTGTTCCTCACTGATGGCCATGATGTCTGCAATCTCTTTATAGCTCTTGCCTTCGATATCGCGTAACTGCATCACGCTTCGTTGTTTCTCAGGCAGGCTGTCGATGAGGCGGCGTACCAATGCAAGACGGTCTTGATGCATGGCCTGTTCCTCAGGATTGGATGAATAGCTGTTGTCAGGGGCATCGTGCTCACCTTCATTCAGACTTTGGTTCTGGTGCTCCATCCGCTTGGTCTTGTCGAGTGCCAGATTGCGGCAGATGGTCAGGCAGTAAGCTTCTATCGAGTCGATATGGTCCCATTGGTCTCGCCTGTTCCAGACCTTGATCATTGTCTCTTGAACAATATCCTCTGACTCCGCAGGGTTGAGAGTGATGCGGAGGGCAAGCCTATAAAGCTCGTTTTTCAGCGGTAGGACATCGTTTCTGAAACTGATCTTTTTCATCCTCTCTATAATGAATGACGATTGAAACGAAGAAAAGTTACAGTAAATGGCGAATTTTTTTCGCCATTTACTATTTTATCACAGTACCGTGCTGTCCGTCGATGGCTGTTGCGAGGGTGATAATCACTCTGGCTACGCCTGCATCGATGGCAGAGAGGGCATTCTCAATCTTTGGCAACATACCACCGCTGATGGTACCGTCAGCCTTATATTTAATAAAGTCCGCACGCGTGATAGTGGGGATGACACTTTCATCGTCGTCAGGATTGCTAAGCACACCTTTCTTCTCAAATGAGAAGATGAGTGTTACATCGTAGTAGGGTGCCAAAGCCTTGGCAGTTTCACTGGCAATGGTATCAGCGTTGGTATTCAGGATATGACCCTCGCCATCGTGTGTCAGAGGTGCCATCACAGGCGTGATACCTTCCTCTATCAGACGACTGAGCATCTTACCGTCAGCCTGATCCACATCGCCCACGAAACCATAATCGATGCCGTCTTTGATAGGACGTTTGTGACTGCGGATCACGTTGATATCGGCACCCGTCAGTCCGAGGGCATTCACGCCGTTGGCCTGCAGACGAGCAACGAGGTTCTTGTTTACCAGGCCACCATAGACCATAGTCACCACACTGAGCATCTCAGTATCGGTGATGCGACGGCCATTTACCATTTTTGATTCGATACCAAGCTGAGTGGCTACCTGCGTAGCCCTACGGCCTCCACCATGCACAAGAACCTTACGTCCTTCAATGGCACTAAAATCCTTCAGGAGCTGTGCCAACTGGGCTTCATCTTCAACGACGGCCCCGCCTACTTTCACGATTGTGAGTTTCTCTTTCATTATTCCAGATATGTATAACCGTAAAGACCACTGCGATAGTTGCTCAGGAATTCTTTTCCTTCTTCGAGTGAGATCTTACCCTGTTTCACACTCTTGGCCACCCATACCTCAAGCTGGCGTACAAGTTTCTTAGGATCGTACTGCACATAATCGAGCACCTCGGCTACAGTCTCACCGTCAATAATTTGATCAATATGGTAAGTACCGTCCTTCTCAGAGATATGTACGGCATTGGTGTCGCCAAAGAGGTTATGCATATCACCCAGGATCTCCTGATAGGCTCCAACGAGGAACACGCCTAAATAATAGGGTTCGTTCTTCTTCAGAGGATGTACGGGCAGTGAGTGGGAGTTGTTGCGATTGGTGACGAAGTTGGCCACCTTACCATCCGAGTCGCAGGTGATATCCTGAATGGTGGCGTTACGGGTGGGACGCTCATCAAGTCGCTGAATAGGCATGATGGGGAAGAGTTGGTCAATAGCCCATGAGTCGGGCAGGCTCTGGAACAAAGAGAAGTTACAGAAATATTTGTCTGCCAACAGTTTATCGATGTTCATCAGTTCCTCAGGGATGTGCTTCAGACTCTTGGTGAGGATGTTGATCTCATGGCAGACACTCCAGTACATGGATTCAATCTCTGCACGGGTCTTCAGATCAACAATACCATGACTGAACAAGTCGAGCACTTCTTCGCGTATCTGCTCTGCATCGTGCCAGTCCTCAAGCACATTGCGCGGATTCAGGTTATCCCAGATCTCATAGAGGTCCTTCACCAGCTGGTGGGAGTTCTCGTCTGGTTCGAATTCCTCTGGCATCTCAGGCAATGAAGCGGTCTCCAGCACGTCGATCACCAATACTGAGTGATGGGCTGCCAAAGAACGTCCGCTTTCTGTGATGATATTCGGATGCGGCAAGTTATTCTTGTTAGCTGCATCAACAAAGGTGTAGATACAGTCGTTGACGTACTCCTGGATAGAGTAGTTTACACTGCTCTCACTCGATGGTGAACGTGTGCCGTCATAATCGACGCCCAGACCACCACCGCAATCCACGAAATCGACATTGTAGCCCATCTTGTGCAACTGGATATAGAACTGAGAGGCTTCACGCAGAGCCGTCTGGATGCGGCGGATCTTTGTGATCTGTGAACCGATGTGGAAATGGATCAGGCGCAGACAGTCACGCATATCCTTCTTGTCAAGCAGCTCCAGAGCCTCCAAGAGTTCTGCACTTGTCAGTCCGAACTTTGATGCATCACCACCGCTCTCTTCCCATTTACCAGAACCAGAGGAAGCCAGTTTGATACGGATGCCAATGTTGGGCTTCACATTCATTTTCTTAGCGACCTTGGCAATGATATCGAGTTCGTTCAGTTTCTCCACTACGATGAAGATGCGCTTTCCCATCTTTTGGGCTAGCAGAGCCAGTTCGATGTAACTCTGGTCCTTGTAACCGTTGCATACGATGATGGAGTCACTCTGACACTGCACGGCAATCACAGCATGGAGCTCAGGCTTTGAGCCTGCCTCTACACCCAAATTGAATTTCTTGCCGTGGGAGATAATCTCTTCCACCACAGGTTGTATCTGGTTGACTTTGATTGGATAGACCACATAATTCTCACCCTTGTAGTCATACTCTTCAGCTGCTTTCTTGAAGCAGCTCCATGTCTTCTCAATCCGATTGTCAAGGATATCAGGGAAGCGGAGCAGTACTGGGGGCGTAACATCACGCAGGGCCAACTCGTCCATCACTTCACGCAGATCGATCTGCGTATTATTCTTACATGGTGTGACATAGACATCGCCCTTCTCGTTGATGCCGAAATAGGAAGTGCCCCAACCGTTGATGTTGTAGAGCTCCTTCGAATCTTCAATGGTCCATTTCTTCATAGGTCTAATAATTCTTTTAGTTTCTTGACGCTGATTTTGATCTTCTCGTAATTATCCATCAGGCTGACATCCAAGGTATATTGAGCCTTGGTGTAATAGGGCTCACGTTTCTTAAGCTGTTCGCGGATAAAGGCTATCAGCTCTTCAGGGTTCTTGCCTTTCAGCAGGGGGCGTTCTGTCTTTCCCATCAGAAGATGGTTGTAGAGCACTTCAGGGTTGGCCTTGAGATAAACCACTTTCCCTTGCTGGTTCAGATAGTCCATATTATCGAAGAAACAAGGTGTGCCGCCACCACAGCTGATAATGACATTCTCGAATTCTGCCACCTCATGTAGCATATTGTATTCTATCTTGCGGAATCCTTCTTCTCCCCGTTCGGCAAAGATTTGTGCCACAGACTTACGCATGCGGCTTTCGATATACCAGTCGAGATCATAGAAGATCACGCCCAGTTCCTTCGAGAGTGCCTTGCCAATAGTGGTCTTACCGGCACCCATATAGCCTATCAGGATAATACGTGTCATGCGTTAGCTCTTCTTGACCGGCTGCGCTTGGATGATCTTCATACACTCGTCGTAGGTCAACTCTTTTGCCCGCTCGTGCATGGCTTTGGGCAGTCGGTAGTTCTTGCCCTCGTAACTCAGGTAAGGACCGTAACGGCCGTTGAGAACTTCCAATTTCGTATCTTCCAAGAACAGTTTCAGATGCTTCTGGGTGTCCTGCTGGCGCTTATCCCGGATGAGCTCGATCGCCTCTTCGAGGGTGATGCTCAAAGGATCTGCATCCTTAGGCAGAGAGGTATATTTGCGGTCATGTAGGATATAAGGACCGAAGCGACCTGCACCGATGGTAACTGGCTTACCTTCAAATTCACCCACCTCGCGCGGTAGTTTGAAGAGTTCAAGCGCTTCTTCGAGCGTGATGGCCTCCATTGACTGCTCTTTAGGCAACTGAGCAAACTGTGGCTTCTCCTGATCCTCGGCAGTACCAATCTGTACCACGGGTCCGAAACGGCCAATCTTCACAAAGACAGGACGACCGCTCTTCGGATCAACACCCAACTTGCGCTCACCGGCCTTGTGCTGCTGGCGACTGTTGATGGTCTTCTCCACTGCAGGCTCGAAGCTCTTGTAGAAGCTGCGCATCATGTCCTTCCACTTCTCATCGCCTTCTGCAATCTTATCGAAGTCCTGCTCCACCTTAGCAGTAAAGTTATAATCCATGATATCCTCGAAGTTGTCCATCAGGAAATCGTTCACCACAATACCGATATCGGTAGGCAGCAACTTGCCTTTTTCTGAACCTACCACTTCCTTGCGGGTCTTCTGTGTAATCTGCTTCCCCTTCAAGGTGTAGATGGTGTAAGGATGATCTTCGCCTTTCTTGTCACCTTTCTGCACATATTCGCGCTGCTGGATGGTAGAGATGGTGGGAGCGTAGGTTGAAGGACGACCGATGCCAAGTTCTTCCATCTTATGTACGAGGCTGGCCTCGGTATAACGCTGGGGACCTTGGCTGAAACGCTCTGTAGCCACAATCTCGCGGCGTGTCAGTTCCTGACCTTTCTTCATCGGAGGCAGAATATGACCGAATTCCTCCTGCTGATCATCATCGTCGGATGACTCACGATAGACCTTGATGAAACCATCGAATTTCACGACCTCGCCCTGAGCCACAAACTGCTCATTGATGCCACTGATGTTGATGTTAACGGTAGTCTTCTCAATCTCGGCATCTGCCATCTGACTGGCGATGGTACGCTTCCAGATTAATTCATACAGACGCTTCTCCTGACTGGTTCCCTCAATCTCGGATTGATCCATATAGGTGGGGCGGATGGCCTCGTGGGCTTCCTGAGCACCCTTGGCGTTGGTATGATACTGACGAGTCTTGCTATAGTCTTTGCCATAGAGACGGATAATCTCCTCCTTGCTGGCTCCGAGACAAAGCTTTGAAAGATTGACCGAGTCGGTACGCATATAGGTGATACGTCCGCTCTCATAGAGGTGCTGAGCCACCATCATCGTCTGACTAACAGTGAAGCCGAGTTTACGGGCGGCTTCCTGCTGCAGGGTTGAAGTGGTGAAAGGAGGTGCGGGGGTACGCTTGACAGGTTTCTTGGTGATGCTCTCCACACTGAAGGTGGCATCCTTGCACTTCTCCAGGAAAGCTTGTACCTCTTCCTCTGTCTTGAAACGACTGGCGAGCTGGGCCTTTACCTCTGTGGCAGAGCCATCGGCATTGGTGATGGCAAACACGCCATTCACATTATAATAGGTCTCACTCTTGAAGTTCTGGATCTCACGCTCACGCTCTACAATCAGGCGTACAGCCACACTTTGTACACGACCAGCTGAGAGGGCGGGCTTCACTTTGCGCCAGAGTACTGGTGACAATTTGAAACCTACAATACGGTCCAGTACGCGACGGGCCTGCTGCGCATTCACCAAATTCATATCCAGATGACGCGGATGTTCAATGGCTTCCAGAATGGCTGGCTTGGTAATCTCGTGGAACACGATACGGCTGGTTTTGTCCTTGTCCAATCCCAACACTTCACACAAATGCCATGAAATGGCTTCTCCCTCGCGGTCCTCATCGGATGCGAGCCATACTCTCTCTGCCTTTTCTGCCTTTGAGCGCAGATCGGCTACAAGTTTCTCTTTTTCTTCGGGAATTTCGTATTCTGGTTCGAGGGTTTCGTCGTCGATACTCAGTTCCTTCTTCTTCAAGTCACGTATATGGCCGTAGCTCGACATCACCTTGAAGTCTTTTCCCAGAAACTTCTCAATCGTCTTCGCCTTGGCTGGAGACTCTACAATCACTAAGTTTTTCTGCATACTTTGTCTCGTTTTATTCTTACGGGCTGCAAAAGTAAGCAAAAAAGTGGCTCACACCTTATTTATATATGGGAATTTTAGTTTTATTAACGATTAAGCATCAGGAAACGATGCACGCCTTCACGTATCGAACGAAGTCCGAAACGCTCCACATAGACCTGTCGCAGGGGAATCCAGCTGCAAGCAGCTGCATCGTCGGCAGCCTGTATTTCTGCACCTTCATCAGCATGACAGAGATAGAACATATCGAGTGTGTGGATGTCCATACCTGAGTAGCGATAAATGTTGGGGATGGAGAATAGATACTCCACCTCTTTAATGTCAAGTCCTGTCTCCTCCTTAATCTCGCGGATGATGCCCTGCTCACCAGATTCGTTGTTATCTACAAAACCACCAGGCAGATCGAGTGTGTCCTTGGCGGGTTCCTTGCCACGACGCACCACCAACAGCTCTCCTTTGCTGTTCAGAATAAAGGCTGCAGTCGCAGAACAGGGATTCTGGTAATAGGTAAATCCGCAGCTTGAGCAATGCTTGCTTTTCGCGTTGTGCTCTTCAAACAGCTCACTGCCGCACTTCGGACAGTATCTGAATATCTCTAATGGATGATTTTTCATAAGCCAGTTTACCAGTTGTCTGTACGGAATGGGAACAGCGGCAGGTTGGCACCGTTCTTCACGTTTCCGAGTTGGAAGTTCTTGAAACAATAGCGCACAGCCACAGGCTTCTTTACCTCTGGTGAGGTTATTCTGATGGCTTCGTCCCAGTAGTCGCCGCCTTCACGCCAGAAATGACGTGCAGTGGCTGGGTGGAAGACTTTATCTTCGCCAGCGAGTTCAAAGCCTTCGAGACCTTCGAAGGGGGCATCTGTATGGTAGTTGTTGTCGAAGTGGATCAATACGGCATCGCCATCAATTTTCATATCCTTGAAGTTGGAACTTTGATAGAGTATGCCTTCAAAGCCGTAATCGCGATTCAGGGCCGCATAAGCCAGACGCTCACCCACCTGTTGTTTCTGCGTGGGATGGATCTGGGAGAACTCATAGGGATATACGAGATCGTTGGTGCATACCAGTACACTGTTGGGGATAATCTGCGAGGCTTTGTACTGCTGTTCACGCAATAGGGCACCACTGATGGCGTTGCAGTCACCATCGTCATAAGCCCAAGGTGCAATCTGCACGAAATAGAACGGAATCTCACCCAAGCCAAACTGGCTCCGCCACTGGTCCACCAATAGTTTCATGCGCTGTGAATACTGATCGCCGGGATCGCCGACATTTGAACAACCCTGATAATAGAGGATACCCTTCACGGTGAAGTTCAGGATAGGGTTGAATGTGCCATTACCCCAGAGCAGTGAACGGTGGTAGTCCCATTTGTCCCACTTCTTGCAGATTGCCACAGAGTCGGTGGGGTCATTGGTATATTTCTCCAAATTCTCCTTCGTTAGCCAGCTCTCCACGCGCGAACCTCCTTTATTAGCTTCAATGAGTCCGATGGGGATATCCAGTGCCTGATGAACGGTGCGGGCGAAGAAATAACCAGTAGCTGAGAACTCACCCACGGTATTCGGAGAACAAATGCGCCACTCGCATTGGGCATCGGATTGCGGTTCGGCACGCATCGTACTGGGAATCTTTACGGAGCGAATGCCCGTATGATTGGCGGCATCGATGACCACTTGGTTGTAGTCCTTCACGGGACACATCCAGAAGCCCTTGACAGGCATTTCCATGTTCGATTGTCCTGCACAGACCCACACCTCACCACTCAAAACATTGTTGATCGTCAGCGGCTCTCCGTCATCAAAGGTAATCGATAGTGGCTCGTACGAAGCTTTGGGTGTCTTTACCTTCACCAGCCATTTACCGTTCTGATTGGCTTTCGCAGTTGCCACCTGGTCACTCCATGAAGTGGTCACCTTAATCGTCTTGCCTGGTTCTGCCCAGCCCCAGAGACGGGCATCTGTCTGTTGCTGTAATACCATGTTGTCGCTGATAAGGTGAGGTAGCCTGACCTTTGCCTGAGCACCGATTGTCAGTGCGATGAGTGCTGTGAAAAGGAATAATCGTTTATGCATATCTGGTTATTTTATAGTTTCTGCCTGCAAAGATAGTTAATTATTTGTAAACCATGCTATCTGTGGCCATTTTTTTTATTATCTTTGCATGCAAAAATTAATAGGAAACTAAAATGATAAGACTCAAATTATTATTCACCATGTTGCTGTTGACGGTGTCTGCAGCAGTTTTTGCACAGAAAGGAATAACGATGGAATTATGGCCGAATGGCGCCCCTAACGCCAGCAGTGATGAGAAAGACAAGGCAGAACTGACTGTTTATCTGCCTGATGAAAAGAAAGCAACGGGTCGTGCCGTTGTGTGCTGTCCTGGTGGCGGATATACACATCTGGCGATGGATCACGAAGGTCATCAGTGGGCTACCTTCTTTAATAATCAGGGTATTGCCCTGATCGTACTGAAATACCGTATGCCTCATGGCAATCGTATGATTCCTATCTCTGACGCCGAAGAGGCGATGAAGACTGTGCGTCGTCGTGCCTCTGAGTGGCATATTAATCCCGCAGATGTGGGTATCATGGGCTTCTCGGCTGGTGGTCATCTGGCTTCTACTATCGCTACGCACTCAACAGGCGATGCTGCCCCCAACTTCCAGATTCTGTTCTATCCTGTTATCACAATGGACTTAGGCTTCACCCATAAGGGGTCGCATGATAACTTCCTGGGAGAAGGACACACTAAAAAGGAACTCCGCAAACTGGAGGCAGACTATAGCAACGACCTGCAGGTGAACCGCACTACATGTCGCGCTTTCCTTGCGTTGAGCGATGATGACAAGGCTGTGCCTGCCGCTAATGGCTTTAACTATTATGAACAGCTCTATAAGCACGACGTACCTGCCTCTATCCATATCTATCCTACTGGCGGACATGGCTGGGGCTATCGTGAGTCGTTCGACTATCATTATAACATGGTATTCGAGCTGAAAGCCTGGCTGCAGAGTTTCTAATAAAATAATGGCAACCCATCGGTTGCCATTATTTGTTTAAAAACCATTCGTGTCGACACTTGGATTCGGACCAAGGACCCCCACCATGTCAAGGTGATACTCTAACCAGCTGAGCTATGCCGACCTGTCTTTGCGGGTGCAAGGACGGTGCAAGCCGAATGCAATCGAGTTCACTCGAATTGCTGAGGCGCAGCCCGTTCTCGCAGCTTTCGGCTGCAAAGGTAACATAAAAATCTGATATCTGCAAGAAAATCTCGCTTTTTCTTGCAGATATCAGAGAAGACTCTTACAGCAGCTTCTTAATCTCTGCCTCAAGGTCCTTAATGTTAGCGGCACGTTTCACGAGGTTGTTGCCTCGGTCAATCAGGAAATAATCGGGCACAGCCTGAATATTATAGAGTATCAGACGCTGAGAGTTCACACCGTCGGCATCACGCACGTTGATCCAGGGGAGGGCAGCTGTCTGCTGTTTCCAGAAATGCTCATCAGGATCGAGCGACACCTGATACACCTCGAATCCCTGCTGCTGATACTTATTATAAAGCTCGCGAAGCCTGATGATACGGGCAGGAGAATCCTCGAGGGCGAAGATGTGGAAGTCGAGCAATACAACCTTGCCCTTCAGGTCTGTGAGATGGCGCTCCTGACCTTTGTTGTCAAGCAGGGCGATATCCACTACACCTGCCTCGCTAACTTTGCTGGCGTCCACCTGAATGTCGCGGTTCTGCGATTCGATGATACGCTGGTTCTTCATGCCTTCGATGGCAATGTTATGCAGGTTCTGCCCACGCTCGGCATGGGGGTAGTAGGTGTCCCAGCTGGTGGCTACGGCAGCAAAGGCCTTGATGTCCTCCTTGTTGCTCTTCGGGTTGAAAATCAGATAGTTGCCAATGGTCTGGAAGAGCGCAAAATAAGAGTAGGCCTTCATGGGCTCCTTGTAAATATAGTTACGCTTCACATCCTCCTTATAGGCATTGATGATCTTCTGGATGCTGTCGTTGGCATGGTTGATGGTGATGGAGGGATCCTTCTGGATGGCGATGGCACGGCTCTGCAGATCCATCTGCTTCAGAGTCAGTTCCCTGATCTTTTCGCAGTTCTCGGAACCGCTGACGGTATAGTCAGAGGCCATATTCGGATAGGTTCCCTTGATCTGTACAGTCTCTGTGGAGTCGATGCTCACGTTGATGATCTGGTCTGCAATGCGTAGGCGATAGAACTCGGGCGCACCAGGAGCCTCCTGACGGAAAGAGAAGTCACCGTCATCACTGAGTTTCACAGAGTCGAGTACATTGATACCCTCCAGTCCTACATTCTCGAAATAGAGCACAGAGTCCTTGGCGTTGCCGATCTGGCCTTCCACCGTGAATTTGTTATCGCTACATGAGGCGATTGTTAGTGCGGCCAGCATCATGGCTACCGCCTTTCTCATATGTTTCATTGTCGTTATTTGTTATTTTCGGCTGCAAAGGTACGAAAAAGAAAGGAAAAGTGAAAAGTTAAAAGTGAAAAATTGAAAAATAATCAGCATTTCTTCGTTAATTAATATAATAATGTGTACCTTTGTGCCGATTTTCGCGACCCTTAGCGATTGGGTCGTGCTATTTTTTATATTTTTAGATGTTTTAATTTAAGATGAACGTAATTACAAAGACCCTTCAATTGGCTGATGGACGTACCATCACCATTGAAACCGGGAAAGTGGCAAAACAGACCGATGGTGCTGTCATGTTGAAGATGAACAATACCGTACTCCTGGCCACTGTTTGTGCCGCAAAAGATGCAGTTCCCGGAACAGATTTCATGCCTTTGCAGGTAGATTATCGTGAACAGTACAGTGCAGCCGGTCGTTTCCCCGGCGGATTTACCAAGCGCGAAGGCAAAGCCAGCGACAACGAAATCCTGACATCACGACTGGTGGACCGTGTGCTCCGCCCGCTCTTCCCGTCAAACTATCACGCTGAGGTATTCGTGAATGTGATGCTGCTCTCTGCAGATGGTGTAGATCAGCCCGATGCACTGGCAGGTTTTGCTGCCTCTGCTGCTCTGGCCTGCTCAGACATTCCCTTCGAGTGCCCCATCAGTGAGGTGCGTGTTGCCCGCGTGAACGGTGAGTATGTGATCAATCCTACCTTCGAGCAGATGAAGGAAGCCGACATGGACATCATGGTCGGTGCTTCTGCCGAGAACATTATGATGGTGGAGGGTGAGATGAAAGAGGTGTCAGAACAGGATATGATCGGTGCCTTGAAGGCTGCTATGGCTGCCATCAAGCCGATGTGCGAACTCCAGACTGAGCTCTCTAAGGAACTGGGTAAGGATGTGAAGCGCGAGTACGATCATGAGGTGAACGACGAGGAGCTGCGTGAGCAGATGAACAAGGAGCTCTATCAGCCCGCCTACGATATCACCAAGCAGGCCCTTGAGAAGCAGGCTCGTGCTGAGGCCTTCGAGAAGATCCTCGCAGACTTCAAGGAGAAGTATGCTGCCGACCACGCTGACCTCACTGAGGACGAGCTGGAGGAGAAGTATGCGATG
>Ga0265300_10000139_pt1 | contig 75741 bp, 68 predicted proteins | sample AusTroGonzalo_MG_FD_193482 | JGI IMG/M metagenome (GOLD analysis project Ga0265300, IMG submission 193482) | Bovine rumen microbial communities from tropical cattle in Woodstock, Queensland, Australia - Gonzalo_03 | ecosystem: Host-associated > Mammals > Digestive system > Stomach > Rumen ... | reverse complement strand
ATTCAAAAACGTAAGATTCAAGTTGGAGATAAGATGTCAGGTCGTCATGGTAATAAAGGTGTTATTTCACTTATTTTACCAGAAGAAGATATGCCATTCTTACCAGATGGTAGACCAGTTGATATCATGCTTAACCCAATGGGTGTTCCATCTCGTATGAACATCGGACAAATCTTAGAACTACATTTAGGTATGGCTGGTTCTAAATTAGGTGTTAAATATGCATCTCCAGTATTTGATAGTGCAACATGGGATGATATTAAAGAAGAAATGGCTGAAGCTGGTATTGCTGAAGACGGTAAAACTACTGTTTATGATGGACGTACTGGTGAAGCATTTGATAATAGAATCTCTGTTGGTGTAATGTACATGGTTAAGTTACACCACATGGTTGATGATAAATTACATGCTCGTGCAACAGGTCCTTATTCACTAGTTACACAACAACCACTTGGTGGTAAAGCACAATTTGGTGGTCAACGTTTCGGAGAAATGGAAGTTTGGGCACTATATGCTTATGGTGCTGCTCATGTACTACAAGAAATCTTAACAGTTAAAGCTGATGATATTGTTGGACGTGTTAAAGTTTATGAAGCACTTGTTAAAGGTAAAACAGTTAACCAAGCTGGTGTTCCAGAATCATTTAGAGTACTTGTTAAAGAGTTCCAAGCTTTAGGTTTAGACATGCAAGTAGTTACTAATGATGATGAAGTTGTTGACTTTAAAGATATGGAAGAAGACGACGGTGACGATTTAAGAATTAATGAACTAGAAAACATTGCCAAAAATGTTGATGAACCAGATGAACCTGAAGAACCTGAGGATATTGACGAATTCGAAGATGATGAATTCGAAGATGAACCAGATTTAGATGATTTAGAATTTCCTGGTGACGAAATAGAGGAGGGTGAATAATTATGATAGATGTAAGAAATTTCAAAGGTATCAAAATTGGAATTGCCTCTCCTGAAAAAATTCGTAGTTGGTCTTATGGTGAAGTTAAAAAGCCAGAAACTATTAACTACAGAACGCAAAAACCTGAACGTGACGGACTTTTCTGCGAGAAGATTTTTGGTCCAACTAAGGACTATGAATGTTCTTGCGGGAAGTACAAACGTTTAAGATATAAAAATGTTGTATGTGATAGATGTGGTGTTGAAGTAACACAAAGTAAAGTAAGACGTGAACGTATGGGTCATATCGAACTTGCTGCACCATGTTCACATATTTGGTTCTTTAAGGGTGTACCTTCTAAAATGGGACTTGTACTTGATATGTCTCCAAGAGATCTAGAAGAAGTACTATATTTCGTAAGTTATGTAGTAATTGATCCAGGATCTGCACCACTAGAGAAAAAACAAACTCTATCTGATAAAGAATATAGAGCATTCTATGAAAAATATGGAAACAGCTTTAAAGTAGGTATGGGTGCTGAAGCTATCCAAACTTTACTTAAAGAAGTTGACGTAGATAAAGAAGTAGAAGAATTAAGAAAAGAACTTGAAACTGCAACAGGGCAAAAAAGAATTCGTCTTGTTAAAAGACTTGATTGTTTAGTTGCATTTAGTGAATCAAATAATCGTCCTGAATGGATGGTTCTTGATGTTCTTCCAGTTATTCCACCAGATCTAAGACCAATGATTCAACTTGATGGTGGTAGATTTGCAACATCTGATTTAAATGATTTATATAGAAGAATTATTAATAGAAATAATCGTCTTAAAAAACTTTTAGAATTAGGTGCTCCTACAATCATCGTACAAAATGAAAAACGTATGCTTCAAGAAGCAGTTGATTCACTTTTTGATAATGGTAGACGTGGAAGAAGCATAACTGCTGCTGGTAATAGACCACTTAAATCACTATCTAGTATGCTTAAAGGTAAACAAGGACGTTTCCGTCAAAACTTACTAGGTAAACGTGTTGACTATTCTGGTCGTTCAGTTATCGTTGTTGGACCAAATCTTAAAATGTATCAATGTGGTATTCCAAAAGAAATGGCTCTTGAGCTATTTAAACCACATGTAATTCATGGTTTAGTTGAAAGAGATTTAGCTCATAATATTAAAGGTGCTAAAAAGTTAATTGATTCAAGAGATGAATGTGTATGGGATGTAGTAGAGGATGTTATTACTGAACATCCAGTAATGCTTAACCGTGCACCAACTCTACATAGACTTGGTATTCAAGCATTCGAACCAAAACTAGTTGGTGGAAAAGCTATTAGACTACATCCACTTGTATGTACTGCCTTCAATGCAGACTTCGATGGTGACCAAATGGCTGTTCACGTACCTTTATCAGAAGAGGCTAAAGCTGAAGCAAGATTATTAATGCTTGGTGCTAATAATATTCTATCTCCAAAAGATGGAAAACCTATCGTTACACCTTCACAAGACATGGTTTTAGGTAACTACTACTTAACTATGGAAAAAGCTGGAGAAGAAAATGAAGGTAAAGTTTATAAAAATCCTAATGATGTTTTAATGGCTTACGAAAGAAGAGAAATTACACTTCATACAAGAATTGCTCTTCCAACAAATTCATTTAGACATAAATTATTTATGGATGAACAAAAAGATAAATACCTAGTAACTACTGCTGGTAAATTAATCTTCAATGAAATTTTACCTGATTCATTCCCATATTTAAACGAAGGTACTAAAGATAATATTGAAGGATTTACTCCTGATAAATATTTACTTGAAATGGGAACTGATATTCCAAAAGCAATTAAAGAAATGCCAATTGTTGCCCCATTTGCTAAGAAAACATTTGGTCAAATAATTGCTCAAGTATTTAAGAGATATAAAACAACTGAAACATCTATCATGCTAGATAAATTAAAAGATTTAGGATTTAAATATTCTACAATCGCTGGTATTACAGTATCTGCTGCTGATGTTATCACAACAGATAAGAAAGATGAGATTGTTGCTCGTGCACAAGAAGTTGTTGATAAAATTACAAAACAATATCAAAGAGGTTTAATAACTGACGAAGAAAGACATGAGTCTATCTGCGCAGTATGGAATAAAGCATCAGACGAAGTTGCTGATGACTTAAAGAGAATTTCTGAACAAAACCCTAATAACCCAATCTTCATGATGATGAATTCTGGAGCTCGTGGTAATATAGGTAACTTCAGACAACTTGCTGGTATGCGTGGTCTTATGGCTAAACCAAATGGTGAATCTGTAGAAATTCCAATTTTATCAAACTTCTTCGAAGGATTACATGTATCTGAGTTCTTCTTATCAACTCATGGTTCTCGTAAAGGAGACGCCGATACAGCTCTTAAGACTGCAGACTCAGGATACTTAACTCGTCGTTTAGTAGACGTTGCACAAGATATCTTAGTTAAAGAAGAAGATTGTGGATGTTCTAAAGGTGTTGTTGTTTCAGATTTGATTAATGATAAAGATGGATCTGTAATAGAACCTCTTGAAGAAAGAATTCTTGGTAGATTCTCTGCTCAAAAAATTATTAATCCTGAAACCAAAGACGTAATTTTAGATAAAAATCAAATGATTACTGAAACAATCGTTTCAAAAATTAAAAAAGCTGGAATTAAACAAGTTGAAATAAGAAGTGTACTAACATGCCGTACAGTAAATGGTGTTTGTCAAAAATGTTATGGACGTAACCTAGCAACTGGTAACTTAGTTGAAACTGGTGAAGCTGTTGGTGTTATGGCTGCTCAATCAATTGGTGAACCTGGTACACAGCTTACAATGCGTACATTCCACTCAGGTGGTGTTGCCCATGGTGGTGATGCGGATATCACTCAAGGTCTTCCAAGAGTTGAAGAATTGTTCGAAGCTCGTACACCAAAAGGTAAAGCTACTATTGCTGAAGTAACTGGTAAAGTAATTTCAATTGAAGAATCTAGTGGAAAACATAAGATTATGATTGAAAATGAAGCAGGTGTTACTGATCAAACAACACTTTATAATCAAAAAGTTATTGTTAATGTTGGTGATGAAGTTGTTGCTGGTCAAAAACTTACTCAAGGTGTTATTTCACCAAAAGAGTTACTTGCTGTAACTGACCCACTTACTGCACAAGAATATATTATTAAAGAAATTCAATCTGTATATAAATTACAAGGTGTTGATATCTCAGATAAACACGTTGAAATCTTGGCTAAACGTATGATTAACAAGATTAAAATTGTTGATGGTGGAGATAGTGAATTTGTTGAAGGTTTAACAGTATCACTAAGAGAATTTGCTGATGGTAATAAGCCAGTAATTCTAAATGGTGGTGTTCCTGCAACAGGTAGACCAATAATGCTTGGTATTACTAAATCTGCTCTTGAAACTGATTCATTCCTATCTGCTGCATCATTCCAAGAAACTACAAGAGTTTTAACTGATGCTGCTATTAGAGGAAAAGTTGACTATCTACAAGGATTAAAAGAAAATGTTATCATTGGTAAGTTAATTCCTGCAGGTACTGGAGCTAGACAATATGCAGACATTGATTTACTTCTAGAAAAAGAATTCCTAGATGATGATCCTAGTGAAAAACTAGAAGAAAAATTAATGGGTGATGACTCAATTGCTGAAGAAAAAGCTGCTGAAGTAGCTGATGAAGATGTAGTTGAAGAAACACCAGTTGAAGCTTAATAAATAAATTAAAGTTTATCACTTTTATGATAAACTTTTTTTTGTAAATAGAATTTTAATACTTCTAAGTAAATCGTATTTAAAAAAGTAGATATATCTTATAATTTAAATATAAAAGAAAGAAGAGATTTTTTATGGACTATTTGAAATCATTGATAATAATAAGTTTCACGTTGATGAATACGATTGTAGTACTGATGGTATTAGCGCTAAATCGGCAGATCTACACAATGAATTTGATATAGATTTTAATTCTAGTAATCTTGAAAGATTAAATTTAAAACAAACATATTATAATTGTGATGAGCAATATGATAGTGGATATGTAATAAAAAAAGTGTTACAAAGCAACACTTTTTTCTTGAAACAATCGTAAATTAATAATATACTAACTATTAGAGTGGTAAAAGGAGCATCTAATATGAAAAGTAAAAAAACACATAATAAACTTACAAAAAGAGAAACTATATTAGTATGGATATCTATAACTTTATTAATACTTTTAATATCATCTGTATTATACTTTTATTTCTTTAATGATGATAACTGTACTAATGAAAATCCTGCTATAGATAATCCATTTATATATACAGAGAAAAAACCAATACTATATTTATATCCTAAAAAAGATAAAACAAAAGTAACGATTACATTTAAAAAACCAGAACTTCTTAAAACAACATATCCAAAATTTAAAGATAAGTGGGAAGTAACTGCAAATAAAAATGGTGATCTTACTGATGAAAACGGAAACTATTATTATGCACTTTACTGGGAAGAAAAAATAAAAACCAAAATCAACTTTGAAGAAGGATATTATGTAACTAAGGATAATGCTATTGAGTTTTTAGAAGAAAAATTAAAGTACATTGGTTTAAATGATAAAGAACGTAATGAATTTATTATGTACTGGCTTCCTGTACTTGAGAAGAACAAGAAATCAATTGTTCATTTTGAACTTACTGAAGAAAGACAAAAATATAATGAAATGACAATTAAGCCTGAACCTGACTCTTTATTAAGACTTAATATGCATGTAAAAAAAGTTGATAAAAAACCTAAAAAATTAGAAAAACAGAAATTATATAATTTTAAAAGAAAAGGTTTTGTTGTAGTTGAATGGGGCGGAACTATTCATAAACAATAACTTTATAAAAGGTTTACTTTAAGGATTGAAGTAAACCTTTTATTTATCTTACTATTATGTTATTCTTAATATATAAATAATAGGAAAGTAGGTATTATAATATGGCTGCAATTAAAAAATCTACTACTAAAAGGAAAGCTGCAACTAAGAAAAGTGCATTATCTATTGATGATAAAAACAGAATTTGGGCCCTTCTAACAATTATTGTTGCTCTTCTTGCTTTAGTTGGATTTTGGTATTTAAAATAATAATATTCACATAATGTGAATATTATTTTTCTTCTATAAAGGAAATTCTTAAAAGAATTTCCTTTATTCTATTTGCATTAAACCTATATTAATTGTATACTTATTAAACAAAGGACTTGATTGATAATGAATAAGTTTAAAAGTATTAAAATAGCCAGTATTTTTGGTATAATTGGTAATTTATTTTTACTAGTTATTAAGTTAATCGTCGCACTTATTTGTAAAAGTGAATCTATGTTGGCTGATTCTTTTAATAGTGCTGGAGATATATTTTCTTCTTTTATGACTTTTATAGGTAACCATATATCTAGTAAACCAATTGATGAAGATCATGATTTAGGTCATGGTAAAGCAGAATATATATTCTCACTTATAATTAGTGTTATTATGATTTTTTCTGCTTTATTACTAATTAAAAATTCTATTTTATCTATTATAAATAATAAAGAGTTGATCTTTTCTAAATGGCTTATTATAGTTTGTATTACAACTATAATAACTAAGTTATGTTTATTCTTATACGCTAATAGGTTATCTAAAAAATTTGATAATATCTTAATAAAAGCTAACTCAAAAGATCACTTAAATGATATGGTTATTACATCAGGTAATTTAGGTGCAATACTTCTATCTATGAAAGGCATAAAATATGTTGATGCCATAGTTGGTATTTTAATATCTTTATGGATTATATATCAGTATTTATGTATATTAATAGAAAGCTATCATGTACTTATGGATAAAACTATATCTAATGATAAAAAAGAGGATGTTATTAATATAATTAAAAAGTATCCAGAAATCGTAAAATACAATCATTTTAATGCAACACCAATTGGTTATGAGTATCAAATATCTATATCAATATTTGTAGATGGAAATTTATCTACATTTGATTCACATGATATTGCTGATAGATTAGAAAAAGAAATCATAGATTCTATCGATGAAATATATTTAGCAGTAATACATGTTAATCCAATTAAAATAGATAAAAAAAGAAAGTAATTAAATATGTTATAATATTAGGGTGGGATGAGTTATATGAATATATATGAAAATATGAGAAGACATAATATGAATATGTCACAGTATGCAACTAAAGATGAACTTGCATATCGTTTTAATCTAGATAATGATGATCAAGATATCAGAACATCATTTTATAGGGATACAGATAGAATTTTATATTCACTAGCATATACAAGATATATTGATAAAACGCAAGTTTTCTCATTTAATGAAAATGACCACATTTGTAAAAGAATGATTCATGTTCAATTTGTAAGTAAAATTGCAAGAACTATTGGAAGAGCACTTGGTCTTAATGAAGATTTAATTGAGGCTGCAGCTTTAGGTCATGACTTAGGCCATGTGCCATTTGGTCATGTTGGTGAAGCTATTTTAAACGATATAAGTTTAAAAAACGAAGAAGGATATTTTAACCACAATATACAAAGTGTGAGAACACTTATGAATATTGAAGATGGTGGTTCTGGAAAAAATATAACAGTTCAAGTTTTAGATGCTATTATGTGTCATAATGGCGAACTTGTTATGGGGAAATATACTCCTAAAGATAAAACAAAAGAAGAATTTTTAGAAGAGTATTTTGGTAGTTATGATTCTAAAGAAATTGAATACATTCCTATGACTTTAGAAGGATGCGTTGTTAGAATTAGTGACTTAATAGCTTATATTGGAAGAGATATTGAAGATGCTGTTAGATTAGGTGTAATTAAATTTGAAGATATACCAGCATCTGTAACTGAAATTTTAGGTAAAAATAATCGTGAAATAGTAAATACTATTATTATGGATGTTGTAAATAATAGTTTTGATAAACCTTATATTAAATTAAGTAATAAAGTATATAATGCTATAGTAGAACTTAAAGAATTTAATTATAAAAATATATATTTAAAAGCTAATTCAAAAGAGGCTATTGAAAATTATAAAAAAATGTTTAATGAATTATTTAATAAATATCTATCTGATTTAAATAATGAAGATTTAAAATCTTCAATATATCAATCATTTCTAAATAATATGAATGAAGAATACATCACAGAAAATAGTAATGCAAGAAAAATAATTGACTACATTGCTGGTATGACTGATGATTATTTTATAAGAGAATATAAAAAACTAAAATAGGAGAAATGTTAATATGAAGTATAGTATTAAGAAAGAAAAAAACTATAATTTACATGTAATTAATACTGACAATTTTAGAAATTGTCATTTTTCTCTTGTATTTAATACTCCTTTTGATCCTAAAAAAGCAGTAGCGTTCTCACTTTTATCAGATATATTAACTGATTGTTCTAAAAACTATCCAACAAGTAAATATATTATTAGACATATTGATGAATCATTTATGTTAGATTTTTATGGTTCTTTTACTAAAACCAATAACTTAATGCAAACATTTATATGTGCTGATTATATAGAACCTAAATATATTGATGAAAAAGATTATTTAGATAATATTTATAAGTTTATATTTGATGTTATTAATAATCCACTTATTATTGATAATGGGTTTGAAGAAAAAAACTTCGAGATGGTAAAAAGAAGATTCATTTCACGTATTAAATCTGTTGCTCTTGATAATCATTTTATAGCTCTTCATGGGGCATATAACTTATTTTTACCAGATTCTGCACTTAGTTATTCTTTTGTTGATCAAATAGATTATATAAATAAAATAACAAAAGAGGAACTTTATGAGTATTATTTAGATTTAATTAATAACTCATATGTTGATATATTTGTTACGGCATCTACTAGTAAAAGTATTATTGAAAAAATAGTTAAGAAATATTATCCATTTAATACAAAAACTGGTATGGTAGAAAATAATAATGTAAGTCAAAAATCCAGGATTATACCTAAAAAGAAAGTTATTAAAAAACCATATAAACAAAGTACTATCATTTCAATATTAAATATTGAAAACCTAACTGATTTTGAAAGAGAATTTGTACTTTCATTTTATAATACAATTTTAAATGAAGCCGGCCTTACTTCAAAACTATATCAATCAATGAGAGAAGGGGCACAAATATGTTATGGCGTTAGAACAAACTACATGGAAAAATGTAACTCCATTTTGATACAAAGTACAATTAAAGTTGGAGAAGAAAAAAAAGCAATTTCACTTATTAAAAAAGCAGTTAAAGCCATGAAAAAGAACATAAGTGAAAAAGAGTTTGTTGGAGCATATTATCAATACCAAAGTTCTCTTACATCAATGATTGATAGTATTGGTGCTATTAATATGCTATATAAAAATAAATATTATGGTGGATATAGTGATTTTGAAGATAAGAAAAATATGTTTAAAAAAGTAACTATTGAAGATTTATATAATCTTGCTAAAAAAGTTAAACTTAATACCATATATATAGTAAAGGGGGATATTAATGAAAGAAATCAAGATTAGCGATACTAATGAAATAGTATATACATTTACAACCCCTACAAATTTGCCAGTATATATGTGGGTAAATAATCAAAAGAAAAATGTTTTTATGACTTTAAATGTTAGATATGGTTCAAAAAACATTCATTTTAAATGTAATAAACAAGAGTACAGTGTTCCAACTGGAACTGCACATTATTTAGAGCATTTAAAGTTTCATTTAAAGGACAAAGATGCATCAGATATTATATTTGATTTGGGTGGAGATACTAATGCATATACTTCAATAAATGAAACATCATTTGAAGTATATGCTAATAAAAATATTTATGAAGCTTGTAAAGTATTACTTGATTTTGTACAGGATAATTTTTTTACTAAATCTATGGTAAATAATGAAAGAGGGATTATCTTAGAAGAAGCTAATTCATATAAAGATAATCCTAAAACAGAGTTTTATCAAAAAATAAATAATGCATTATTTAATAATCTTAGTTTAAAACATCCGGTTATTGGTTATGAAAGAGATATAAACAAAATAGAACTTGATGATATAGCATTAGTTCATGAATATTTTTATAGACCTGAAAATATGTTTATGGTAATAACTGGTTCATTTGATCCAGAAAAGATGAAAAAAACAATTTTAGATAATGAAAAAGATAGAACCTATAAAAATATTGGTAAAATAGAAAAGATTAAAGAAGTTGAAACCAAAGAATTAAGAGAAAAGAAAATTGTTATTTATAATAAAAACTGTGCAAACACATCTGCAAAATATATTATTAAAACTTTAGAATCTGACTATAAAGGATATACTAAGGAGGAAATCCTTTGCGCTCTTAAAGCTTTATTTTATGCAAACTTTGGAACGTCAAGCGATTTCTATGAATATATAATGCAAAATCAACTTGCTACCTATTTCGGTAGAAGTATTTCATATGATGATGGGGTTATATGTTTAACATTAACTGTTGAATCAGAAGAATATGAAAAAGTATTTAAATTAGTTGATGAAAAAATAAATGACATGAAAATTGATAAAAGTGAACTAAACAGATACATTAATGTACTAAAAAGTTCCTCAATTATGAAATATGATAATATCTATAGTGCTGCTGCATCATTTATTGGTTCTTTAATTGATGATGATACAATTGATAGTAATCGACTTGGTATTACAAAGAAATTAACTATAAAAAAGATTATGGATATATATAGCAAAGTTGATATTAGTAATAAACTAATTGCTGCACTTAAACCAGAAAAAAAGAAGCAAAAGTAATTTTGCTTCTTTTTTAATATTATCTGTTATAGAACTCAACGATAAGTTGTTCATTAATTTCTTGGTTAAGTTCAGATCTATCTGGATATCTTACATAAGTACCAGACATTTTCTTTTCATCAAATTCAACAAATGCAGGTTTAGTTGTATTTTTTTCTAAAGACGCTTTAATTGCTGGATGTTCTAATGAATTTTCCTTAACACTTACAGTATCACCAGGTTTAACTTGGTAAGAAGGAATATCAACTTTAATTCCATTTACTAAGATATGTCCATGGTTAACAATTTGACGAGCAGCTCTACGAGTATTTGCAAGTCCCATACGATAAACAACGTTGTCTAATCTACTTTCAAGTAAACGAAGTAAATTCTCACCAGCGATACCACTCATTTTTTGAGCTTTATCAAATGTTCTGTGGAATTGTTTTTCATTTAATCCGTACATTAATCTAACTTTTTGTTTTTCTTGTAATTGGATACCATATTCAGATAATTTACGACGACGGTCTGATCCATGTTGTCCTGGAGCATAAGGTCTTTTTGCAAGTTCTTTACCATTTTCTAGTAATGAAAAACCTAAACGACGTGCTTTTTTATAAGCAGCACCTGTATATCTTGCCATTTATAATTTCTCCTTTCATTATATTTGCACATAACTTAAGGGTTTGTTATTTGTTTAAAGTAGGGAGTTTGTAAATAATTGTTCCTTAGGGCAGCCCTAATTACTAAATTACCATAAAATGGATACAAACACATTATTTTAAACCAAATAACGCTGCCAAATGTAATTGCATTAATATTATACAATATATTAAGCAAAAGTCAAATTATTTATGCTTAAAAAAATATCGATAAATTAACCCTTTGATATAGAATATTTTTTTTACTTATGTTAAAATAAAGTAGAAGGTAAGGGATTATAAATGAGCGGAACACAAATACTTTTACTTATATCTTATATACTTGTGGGTTTAATCATTATAATTGTAACCCTTGTATTAATAAATCGTGCAAAGAAGAAAAAGTTTAGTACAGAATTATCAAACCTTGAAAGAGATAAAAACTTAATTATATCAGCACAAATATTAGCAGAACTTAATAAAGTTGAAGGTTTGATTAATAACGATGTATTAAGAGAAAAATTCAATAATTGGAAAGATAGATTCGAAAAAATCAAAAATGAAGAACTACCTAAAATAACTGATAAGTTGATTAAACTAGAAGAATTATTTGCAAAAAAAGATTATAATGCTTTAAAAGAAGGCATTACAGATGCCGAACTTGAAATTACATATTTAAAAACGAAAACAAATTTCTTACTAGATGAAATTAAAGAAATTACATCAAGTGAAGAAAGAAATAGAGAAGCTATTATTAAACTTAAAACTGAATATCGTGATGTAGTTAATAAATATCACGAAAATGAAGCTGATTATGCTGAAGTTGCTAAACCTTTAGAACTACAATTTGAAAATGTAGATAAGTTATTTGCTACATTTGAAATGGCAATGGATCAAAATGCATATACAGAGGTTGGTAAAATAGTAAAGGCTATTGGAAGTACTGTTGGCAATTTAAAAGAAGTTATTGAAGAAGCCCCTGTGATTGTAATGCTTGGTAAAACAGCAATTCCTAAAAAAATAGAAGATATAGTTCAAATAGCAGATAAGATGACTAAAGAGGGATACAATATTGAATATTTAAATATCGAACATAATGTATCGGAAACAAATAAGAAAATATCTGATGTATTTCAAAGGCTTAATGTTCTTAATATCGAAGATTCTGTATTTGAGCTTAAAACAATGTTAGATTATTATGATTCTTTATACTATGATTTTGATAAAGAAAGAATTTCAAGAAGGTCATTTGAAGGATATTTAAGATCTATTTTATTAAAAGTAACTAAACTTGAAAAAATTAGTAATGATATATACAAGAAATTAGATGATATTAAATATAGTTATGATTTAGATGAATCTGAAGTCGCTATAATCGAGGGTATAAAAGCAGAACTTGTTGATATTAGAGCAAGTTATGATCGAACAGTTAGTATACATCGAAATCATACATTTGCTTTCTCAAGGCTTAATAAAGAAATGGAAATTATTAATAGTAAACTTGTTAAGACTGAAGAAAAGCTTGAAATCACTCTTAAAACATTAAGCAGTTTAAAAGATGATGAACTTAGAGCTCGAGATCAGCTTGATGAAATAAAAGAAATTTTATACCAAGCTAAAAACAAATCAAGAACATTTAAACTTCCAATAATTCCAAAGAATTATTATGTAGAATTATCTGAAGCTCAAATGGCTATTAATGAGATGGTTAAAGAATTAGAAAAAAGACCTATATCAATTAAAGTACTTAATATGAGAGTAGATACAGCAAGAGACTTAGTATTAAAAGTATATAATACCATTAATGAAACTGTTAAAACTGCAAAAATGGCAGAGCAAGCTATTGTATATGGTAATAGATATAGACCAGTAAATAAAGAAGTTGATTTCGGCTTATCAAAAGCTGAAGGAATGTTCTATAAAGGAAACTTTAAAAGTAGTTTAGAACAAGCTATAATGGCAATTAATATTGTTGAACCTGGAATTCATGAAAAACTAATGAATGAATATAATTAAAGCACTTTAAGTGCTTTTTTTAATTTATATAAATATATATTGCTTTTTTATTAAAAAAGTAATAAAATACTATGAAATTCGAGGTGATGATGTGTGAACTGGGAAGAAGTAGTTTTAAATGAGGAACTAGAACAAATGCTTAACACTTTGCTTAAACATCATTCTTCAAATGAGAACATAAAAAGAACTATAACAAAAGCATTTAAATTTGCAGTAAAAGCTCATGAAGGAACAGAAAGAAAAAGTGGAGAACCATACGTAACTCATCCAATTGCAGTAGCTACCATTTTAGATAGTATGAAAGCTGATTATGAAACAATTTGTGCGGCACTTTTACATGATACTATTGAAGATGTTGAAGGTGTTGATGCGAATGTGATTTCACGTGAATTTAGCACAACTATTTCAAGACTTGTAGAAGGCGTTACTAAAGTTTCTTCAAATAACAATGATAAAACTGAAGGTTTCAAATTGACTGTTAATAAACTAATGCTTTCTCTACTAGATGATCCAAGAATATTTATTATTAAACTTGCTGATAGACTCCATAATATAAAAACAATATATGGACATTCTAGACAATCAAAAAGAGACGAAATATGTAATCAAACTCTTGAAGTATTTGTTCCGCTTGCTGGTCTTTTGAGTATGTATGATATAAAGGAAGAATTAGAAGAGTCATGTTTTAGACAACTTCATGATGGAAATGATGAACATGATAATTTATATGAAGATTTACAACTTGAAAAACGCGTACGTTATGAAAAAGATGCAAGATTAACTGAATTTATTTATGGTGCAAAAGAGATAATTATTCCTGGAATTCTAAAAGAATTTGGTATTAAATTAAATGTAGATAAATCAAAAAACATTGAGTTTAAATGTAAATCATGTTTCCAAATTAATGAAGATTTAGTTAATAATGGGTATTCAAACATGAGCCAGATTAATAATTTACTCAAGTTTAGAATCAATTTAAAAGATGTTCCAAATTGTTATGCTGCATTTGGAGCTATTAATTCAGAATTTACTCCGCTTGGTAATGAAATATATATTAACAATCCAGCATTTAATGGTTATGAGGCTATTCATGCAAGAAATGAAATTAAACTCAATTATGACTATAGCAGAATATTTCAATTTGAATATCGTACATTTGATATGAAAAATAGAGCAAATAATGGTATTGCATCATGCTGGAATTATGATAATGATTATGCAAATGGAGAAATGTCAGAATTTCTTGAAAAATTACCTTTTTATCCTGACTTACATGATTTATGTTTAAAGTACAATTCACACTTACTTAATGATGATCAACTTTATGAAGAATTAAAAACAAAAATCTTTGCTAAGCGTATAATTATTAATATTGGTGAAAACCAAATAATGCAAATTTATGAAAATTGTACGCTTAATGATTTAATTAAAAAAATACATCCAGGATTTATAGATGAAAATGTTAAATATATCGTTAATGGTGAAGAAAAGTCTTTGGATTACAAATTAAAACCTAAAGATATATTTGAAGAAATTGTAAGTACAAATTCATCATATCCTCAAAGAATTTTATCAAGAAGAGGGGATATTAAAACAAGAAGAGATATTTAATCTCTTCTTTTTTTAATCATCTTTTTAGTGTATAATTATATTTAATAAGGATGTGAATGATATGATTTATTTAGATTATAGTGCAACTACACCAGTATCATTTGAAGTGCTTGATACTTTTAATAGAACAACTAAGGATTTCATAGGAAACCCAAACTCACTTCATAAACTAGGTACAAAATCTCAAGAACTTATAAATTCTGCAACAAAACAAATTGCGGATATTTGTAATATTATGCCTAGGGAAGTTATATATACATCTGGTGCAACAGAGGCAAATAATCTTGCTTTAATAGGAGTTATGATGAAAAATCATCATCAAGGCAAACATTTAATTGTATCTAAACTAGAACATCCTAGTATATATAAAATATGTGATTATTTAACATCCGTTGGATTTGAAGTAAGCTATGTAGATAATGATGAAGATGGACTAATTAATTTTGAACACTTAAAGAAATTAGTTAGAGAAGATACAGTACTTGTTTCTATATGTGCAGTTAATAGTGAAACAGGTGTAAGACAACCACTTAAAATGATTAGACAAATCATTAAAAAAGAAAATAATAATACATTATTACACTCTGATTTTACTCAAGCAATAGGTAAAGTTCCCGTTAATTTCAATGATGTTGACTTAGCATCATTATCAGGGCATAAATTCTTCTGTCCAAAAGGTATTGGAATGCTTTATAGAAATGAAAAGGTTAAGATTCAACCACTTATATATGGTTCAAGCAAGTCTAATGAACTTCACCCTGGAACTCCTGCTGTTGCTCTAATCGCTGCTTTTTCAAAAGCCCTTAGAATAGCACTTACAGATCTAGAAAAAAAAGAAAGATTTGTTACAAGACTTAATGAAAAGATAGTTAAGGAATTATCTATTCACAAGGACATTATATTTAATTCAACAAAGTATTCTATTCCTCACATTTTAAATATAAGTTTAAATTATATAAAACCAGAAACATTTATTCATGCAATGGAAGAAAAAGAGGTATATATTGGTACTAATACAGCGTGCTCATCAGGAGATTTATCAACATCTGTTATGGCTATGTATAATGATAAAAAACGTGCTACTTCTACAATAAGAATAAGTATTTCTCATATTACTACAAGTGATGAAGTAAATCAGTTTTTAATGCACTTCAATAACGTGTATAATAGCTTAAATAATTTGACATCAAAAGAGGGATAATATGAGAAAAGTTATAATAATTAAATATGGAGAACTTACTACAAAAAAATCAAATATTAATTTCTTTATTAAAACTTTAAGAGATAATATTGTTAAAGCACTAGTAAACTTTAAAACCATCATTAATTATGATAAAGGAAGAATGTTTATTGAATCAGATGATGCTTCTTATTATCAAATATTAAATAAACTTAAAAATGTATTTGGTATTCACGAAGTTATGGTAGGCTATAAGTATGATGAAAAGGATTTAGAATCTATTCAAAATAATGTTGTAAGCTTACTAAAGGATACTGATATTGATACATTTAAAGTAATTACTAAAAGAAGTGATAAAAATTATCCACTAGATAGTATGGAAATATCAAGGAAAGTTGGAGGAGCAATTCTTAAAAATTATCCTTCTTCTAAAGTTGATGTTCATGAACCAAAACTTGAAGTTTTTGTTGAAGTTAGACTTGATGCTCTATACATTTATTTTGAAAAAATAAAAGGAATAGGTGGATATCCTGTTGGGACACAAGGGAAAGGACTTTTAATGCTAAGTGGTGGAATAGATTCACCAGTTGCAGGTTACCTTGCTATGAAGCGTGGTGTAAGACTTGAAGCTGTATATTTTGAAAGCCCTCCTCATACAAGTTTAAATGCAAAAAATAAAGTATTAGATCTTGCTAAAAAATTATCTACTTATAATTTTTTAGTTAAGGTTCATGTTATAAACTTTACGAAGATTCAAGAAGAAATATATAAAAATATTCCTCATGAATATTTAATTACTATTATGAGAAGAATGATGTATAGAATAAGTGAAGGTATAGCACGTAGAAATAATTGTCATATATTAATAAATGGGGAATCAGTTGGTCAAGTTGCAAGTCAAACATTAACAAGTATGAGTGTTATAAACGAGGTAGTTACTATACCTGTTATAAGACCAGTATGCTGCTTTGATAAACTTGAAATCATTGATGTTGCCAAGAAAATAGATACTTATGAAACAAGTATATTACCATTTGAAGATTGTTGTACTATCTTTGTGCCTGATCATCCAGTTATTAATCCCTCTCATGAAAAATGCGTAGAGTATGAAAAATTAATAGATTATGATTTGCTTGTTTCAGATGCAATCAAAAATCATGAGATAATTAAAATAACTAGTGAAGAAAAATATCAAGATTTATTATAATTTTATTAAAATATCACACCATATTAATGGGTGATATTTTTTGTTTAAAAAAATAACTTATTGTAAGGATTTAGATTTATTTAATAATAAAGATAAAATAATACAAAATATAAATATATTTTATCAAAATGATTATATATATGAAAAAAAGGGTAATATTTTTAAATATAATTGTGTAAAAATCCCTAATTTTAAAGGAAAAAGATAGTATTCTTTTTCTTTTTTTTGTATAATTGGAAGTGAGGTGTATTAAAATGAAAATATTATGTGTAAATGCTGGTTCATCTTCACTTAAGTATCAATTATTTGAGATGCCAGAAGAAAAGGTTTTAATTAGTGGTTATATAGAAAAAATCGGTCTTGAAGACAGTTTCTGGACTACTAAAGTAAACGGAGAAAAAATAAAAGGAGCAAAATTTTTAAAAAATCATAGTGAAGCTGTTAAAGTAATGCTTGATGAACTTATTGATAATGAAGTTGTTGAGTCACTTGATGAAATTAAAGGTGTAGGACATAGAGTTTTACATGGTGGAGAAAAATATAGTGATTCTGTATTAATTACTGATGAAGTAATCCAAGATATTAAAGATTTAACTAAACTTGGGCCACTACATCATCCAGGAAACTTAGCAGGCATCGAATCACTTAAAGAAGTTTTACCAAATGTTCCTATGGTAGCTGTATATGATACAGCATTCCATCAAACAATGCCAAAGGAAAATTATTTATATCCAGTTCCATATGAATGGTATTTAAAATATGGTGTAAGAAAATATGGATTCCATGGAACTAGTCATAAATTTATTACTGAAACTATGAAAGAAAAATTAGGAAAAGAAGATGTTAACCTAATTATTTGTCATATTGGTTCAGGTGCTAGTATTTCCGCTATTAAAGATGGAAAATGCTATGATACGACTATGGGTATAACACCACTTGATGGACTTATGATGGGAACTCGTTCTGGTTCTATTGATCCGTCAATTCTAGAATATGTTTGTAAAGAGTCTGGAGAAAGTGTATCAGATATTACAAATGCATTAAATAAGAAAAGTGGTTTATTAGGAATTTCAGGATTCTCTGATTCAAGAGATGTTGAAACTGCTGCAGCTAATGGCGATGAAAGAGCTGTTTTAGCACTTAATATGTATAATGACAGAGTAGCAAAATATGTAGCTGACTACTTCATTGAACTTCAAGGTAAAGTAGATGCAGTTGTATTTACTGCCGGTGTTGGAGAAAACGGATGCGATGCTAGAAAAGAAATTATCAATAGATTAAATCCAATTGGTTTATATATTGATGAAGAAAAAAATAGTCAAATCGCTAGTTATAAAGAAGTTCATGAAGGAATTATTTCTTCTAAAGATTCAAAAATAGATATCTATGTTGTTCCAACTAATGAAGAATTAATGATTATTAGAGATACATATAAATTTGTAAAATAATTTAATATAAGAGTGAAAAGGATGTGATATTTATCACAAAACCAGTAATTAATCAAATATATAAAAAGATTAAAAAATATAATAATATTGTTATTGCAAGACATGTAAGTCCAGATCCTGATGCAATTGCAAGTCAAATTGCCCTTAGGGATTCTATTAGGGAAACTTTTCCTAATAAAAAGGTTCTTGCTGTTGGTGTTGGTGTTGCTAAATTTAAATATTATGGTATTTTAGATAGACAAGATTATGAAGGTATTAATGATGCTTTATTAATTGTTCTTGATGTACCTAATATGCATAGGATTGATGGCATTGAAAATCTAAAATATAAAGAAATTATAAGAATAGATCATCATCCAACTGAAGATATTCCGGCAGTTACAGAGTGGGCTGATATTACATGTTCTAGTACATGTCAAATGGTGTCTGAACTAGTACTTGATTCTAAACTTGTACTTAATAAAAAAATTGCTGCAAATTTATTTTTAGGTATGGTATCAGATAGTGATAGATTCTTACTTAAAAATACAACAGCACATACTTTTGAAGTTGCCGCAAGATTAGTTAGAGAAAGTGATCTTGATTTCCCACCACTATATGATAGTTTATATATAAGACCATTTAGTGAAGTTAAATTTCAAGCATACATAATTAATAACTTAACTGTTGTAGATAATGCATTTGCATATATTAAAATTGATGAGGATACATTAAAGGAATATAATGTAGATGCATCAACAGTTACAAATATGATCAATAATTTTAATTTTATTCAAGATTATGTAGTTTGGTGTTTTGTAGTTAATGATTTAAGAAATGATCAAATAAAAATATCTATTAGAAGTAGAGGGCCAATTATTAATACTATAGCTAGTAGATACAATGGTGGAGGTCATAAACTTGCTTCAGGTTGTCGTTTAAAAACACAAGAAGAGGTAGATAAACTACTAGAAGAACTAAGAAACGCCGCAAATGAATATATTTCGACAAAAGAGATTAGTGAATAACTAATCTTTTTTTTATATAATAATTTATATGAAAGGATTATTACATCATGGTAAAACAAGTAGATATTATTTCCTATAGCGTAAAATTACTTAATAATAAAATATACTTCATAAACGATTTATATAAAAAGTTGATTATTAAATATCATGTTAAAGATGTAAATAAAACAATTAAAAAACTAATTCAAAGAGATTTTATAAATGATCGAAAAGCAGCATCAATATATTTAAAAAATCTTATAGAATACAAACTATACGGTAAGAGGTATATTTATAGTTTTTTTGAAAGAAAAAACATTTCAAAAAAACTAATAGATTATTTGCTAAAAAGTTATAGTGATGAAATATTTATTCAAAACAAGCAATCATTAATAACTGAACTACGTAAAAAGAACAAAACAGAAAAGTGTATAAATGAATTTTTGTTAAGAAAAGGTTACGATATTGATGAATATTAAAAAAGTACTAATTTGAAATTAGTACTTTTTTATATTTATTATTTATTTTGTGTATTTTGTTGTTTATCTTGATTTAGTAAGTTATTCATATAAATTGAATATTGTTTTTCAATATCACTATCAACAATATTTACTTTATATTCTTTACGATAATATTGCATTGCTTTAACACTTATTGTTGTATCTGAAGTAATTAAATCTTTAGATAGGATAGTTCTAATTGTATCTTCTGCATCTTTAAGTTCGCCTTTTTTCTTTTGATCAACTTTTAAAATTACATGGTATCCTAAATCAGTAGTAATAACTTTAGTAGAGTATTCACCATTTTTCATTTTAACAGCAGCGTTAACAAGTTCATCATAATTTGAACCAAGTGAATTTAAATTAATATATCCAAGTGCTCCACCAGATTTTTTTGTAGCATCATCACTAGAATATTCTTTAGCAAGAGCAGAGAATTCTTGTTTAATATCTTTACCAGCTTTTTTAGCTTCATCTAGTTTTTTAATAACTTCATTAGCTTTTGCTTTAGCAGCTTCTTCAGCTTTTGTAGTTTCCTCTTGAGTAGCTCCTGATTTAACTTCTGGTTTAATTAAAATATGATTAATAGATACATCACCAAAATATACATTTTCAAAATAATTTTTAACTTTTGATTCTTCAACTTGTGTTTTAGCATATCCTTCTACAGCTTTATTTTGAAGATAGTTAATATATATAGATTTTTCGTATGCTTCAATAGTAGAGAAGTTAGTATAGTATCTAATAGCTTCTAATAACTTATCTTCTCCTCCATAAGTTTCTTTCATAGACTTAATTGTATCTTCAGCATATTTTTTAGCATCTTTAATATCGCCTTTAAATTCCTTTTCAAGAATTTTAGTATCAATTAAACTAATTGTAGCTTGAAGAGCATAATCTTTCTTAAGTTCATTATAAAGTTCATCAACACTAATTTTTTCCCCATCTTTAAACTCAATAACAGCTTCCTCACCATTTTTAAGTTTAGGAATTTTTCCACATCCACAAACTAAAAATAGAGAAAGAGTTAATAAAAATAATTTCTTTTTCATTATATCCTCCTAATAATTTATTATATCAGTGTGATACATCATTTTCAAGTAACTAAAATATATAAATAACCATCACCATTTTGATTTATTCGTATAAAATATTAATGAAAAGACAAATAAAGGAGGAATGAATATGATCGCTAATTGTGGCGGAGGCTTAGGTGCAGCTATCATTTTAGTACTATTTATTCTATTAATTATCATATTAGGAGCTGCTATTTAGTCTTTTAATAGTTAAAGGAGGTGCACTAAAAAAATGTGCGCAAATAATAATTGTGGAAGAGGATGCAACAAAAATAATAATGGAACTTTTATAGTTTTAATTATATTTATACTTCTAGCAATCATTGTAGGTGGCAGATTCTTCTAATAAATAAAAAGGATGTACAGAAATTATTCTGTACATCCTTCTTCATTTAAAGGAACAATTTTAAATTCTTCATTTCCTTGAGTAACAATATTTTTATATTTTTCATATGCTGTTTTATAATTAGGTAGATATTTAGCAATATCAGGATTACTAAATGGTATAACAACGTAATTTCTATGAGATGGTAAATCTCTATGTGTATAATGTAGCTCCCCACCTACATTATCTATAGTTATTGTTGTTTCTCCTTTATCAACTGTCTTTGTTATATCTAAAGTTCCAAATAATCCAACTCTTGTATTTTCATCTGTTTGATTTGATATAAAATTACCAAGAGAGTAGAAAACAATAGTTTGTTTACCAGTTTCTTCATTTACTATTTTTTCGATTGGTTCAATTACATGAGGATGACATCCAATTATAATATCTACGCCTTGATCTGCTAAGAACTTAGCTTGATCTCTTTGGCTTTGAACTGGTGTATGTGTGTATTCAATTCCCCAGTGCATTGCAACAATTAAAACATCAACTTTAGGTCTTAGTTCTTCAATATCTTTCTGAGCTTGTTCCTTATTCCATACATTTACAAGCCATGGTTTATCAGATGGAACAGGAAGACCGTTTGTGTGATCTGTATATGATAGTAGACCATAAGTTATGTTATTTTTTTCTTTTATAATAAATGTATTTCTTGTTTCTTCGCTATCAGCAGTACCATTCCATAAAATATCTTTTGTTTTCCAGTACGCGACAGAATTTAATACACCAGATGTATTTTGATCCATAGAGTGGTTATTAGCTGTTGATACAATATTAAATCCCATATCATCAATTAAGTTATCTCCTAATGCTGATGGAGTATTAAATCTTGGATATCCAGAATATGGTCTATCAGTGCCACCAAAGATTGTTTCTTGATTCCAATACTTTAAGTCATAATCTTTTACATAATCTTTTACATACCTAAATTGGTTCATATAATTATATGTTCCATCACTTTGTTTTGCATCTGTATTTAAGTATCCATGCATTAGGGCATCACCTGCCATAATCATAGATAGTTTATATTCTTTTTTTGTTTCTTTAGGTTTCTTATCTTCTTTTACTTTTTTTACGTTTTTATTATTATCGTTTTTACTAAAATCAATAATATTGGCTTTTAAATTAATTATATAAAAGCCTACAGCAAATATAATTAAAAATGATAAAATCTTTACCCATGCTTTAACCTTACATTTTCTTCTTGCCATAAATTAATCCTCCATAATTTTTTCATAAACTTCATCAACAGTATAAGTTGTTCCTTTATGAAAACCAGGCACTATATGTAAGTGGAAATGTTTAACTTCTTGAGCATCAAGGTAGTTAAAGATAAATGAAACGCTATTCTTATGAAGCTTACTTTCTAACTTATCGCTTACTTTTTTTGCAACATTATTAATGTGAAGAACTAATTCATCTGGTAATTCTTTATAATCTGTATAATGCTTTTTGGGAATAATTAATGTATGTCCATCACCATTTGGATTTATATCAAGAATACCAATTACTAAATCATCTTCATAAATCTTTTTTGAAGGAATAGACCCTTCAATTATTTTACAAAATACACAATCCATTTTATATACTCCTTTGATTATTATTACAACATCATTATAACAATAAAATATCTCTTTTGGTACTTTTTTGTTATATATATCATAGATTATAAAAAAAGGGAGGTTATTAAGTTGGCAAGTTATAAAGAAATTGTAACTAAAACTGTTATTGGGAAGGGGAAAAAGAAAGGTAAAAGTAAGGTAATACTATCACCTGAACAACTTCCATCAACAGTTTTAGGTTGCTGGGTAATTAATCATTCATTTAGTGGAACAAATAATTTAGATCAAGTTAAAGTAACTGGTTCATATGATGTTAATGTATGGTATTCATATGATAGCGATCATAAAACAGCTGTAACATCTAAAACATTTACATATGAAGAAAATATGAGTGTTCCAATAAAAAATAAATCATCATTAAATCAAAATAGTGAGATCATTGTAAGAAGTTTAAAACAGCCACAAGTAAGTGATGTAAAAATAGAAGGTAGTAATGTTGTTTTAGATGTAGAAAATGAACTAGGTGTAGAGATTGTTGGTGATGAAAAAATTAAAGTAAATATTGAAGATGATTTTGATGATTATGATGAAATAATTGATAACGATGAAATTGATAAAGTTGTTGAAAACATTGATGAAGAATATTTAAATTAGTGTTAACCAAAATTAGTTGACATACATTTATTATTGTAGTACAATAAGAAGCAATCAAGGAGGTATATAAACATGGCTGTTAAATTAAGACTTAAAAGAATGGGTTCTAAACAAAAACCTTTTTATCGTATAGTAGCTGCTGATTCACGTTTTCCAAGAGATGGACGTTTTATTGAAACAGTAGGAACTTATGATCCAATTAAAAAAGATGCAGATGTAACTGTTGATGAAGAAAAAGCATTAAAATGGTTAAATAATGGTGCTCAACCAACTGATACAGTTAGAAGTATTTTGGCTAAAAAAGGAATTATGGCTAAATATGCTGCATCAAAAACTAAAAAAGCAGGAAAATAATTATGGAAATAGTAGAATTTACCGAAAATTTAGTAAAAAGCATTGTTAAAGAGCCTGACATGGTTAAAGTACAAAGTTTTGGTGGAGAAGAAGATTCTCAAATTCTAGAAATTATCGTATCTGATTCTGATAAAGGAGCAGTTATTGGTAAAAATGGTAGAATGGCTAATTCACTTAGAACTATTGTTCAAGCATATGCTTATTTACATGATAATAAAAAAATTAAATTAAATATTGATTCTTTTTAATGATTTCTTTTAGGAAATCATTTTTTTGTGTTATAATTAAAAATAGGTGATAAGTATGAATAGAAAAGGGTTAACTCTTATCGAACTTTTAGCAGTTCTTGTATTAATAAGTGTTATTACATTAATTGCCATTCCATCAATTAGATATGCTGCAAAAAAGATAGATCAAAGTAATTATGAAGCTAAAGTTGAAATGATAGAAAAGGCCTCAGAAGAATTTGCTGCTGATATGAAAGAATTTATTGTGTATCATTACACACCACAAGTTGGAAATGACGGGGTTATTCCATATGATATATATCCAGTTCCACTTGAAGATATAATATCTTCTGGATATGTTGATTATGATAAAGGAAAAACACCAGAAGGTGTATATGATCCAGTTTCAAATAAAGATATGTCAAATGCAACCATTAATATAATTTATAGTGATAACCAAGCTTATGCTATATTTGTTTGGTCAAGAAATTAAGCGGAAAGGATGATAGTTATGACTAAAGTAATTTTTATGGGTACACCGGATTTTGCTGTTCCTGTGTTAAATACGTTAATTAAGTTAACTGATGTTGTTTTAGTTGTAACTCAACCAGATAAAGAAGTAGGAAGGAATCATGAACTTTCATTTTCTCCAATTAAAAAAGTAGCTCTTGAAAATAATATAAAAGTTTTCCAACCGGTAAAGATTAAAAATGAATTAGACGAAATTTTAAATACTGAAGTAGATCTTATTGTAACATGTGCTTATGGGCAAATACTTCCTGAAATCATTTTAAATCATCCTAAAATTGCATCTATTAATGTACATGCTTCGCTTCTTCCATATTTAAGAGGAGGAGCTCCAATTCATCATGCAATTATCGATGGTTATGAAAAAGCTGGAGTTACTATTATGTATATGGCAAAAGGGATGGATGATGGAGATATTATTTCTCAAGACGAAACTAAAATTTTGGATACTGATAATGTTGGAAATCTTCATGATAGACTTTCTATTATGGGTGCAGATTTACTTGAAAAGACATTACCATCAATAATTGATGGAACTAATGATAGAATCAAACAAGATGAAACTCTTGTCACATTTGCTCCAACAATTAAAAGAGAAGAAGAACACATCGATTTTAAGAAGAATGGAAAAGATATAATTAATTTAATTAGAGGCTTAAATCCATGGCCTAAAGCAAATACAATAATTAATGATTTAGAAATAAAAATTTTAGAAGCTTCATTTATTCCTGGAGAAGTTAGTGAACCAAATAAATTAGTTTTAGAAAAGGATAAAATGGGAGTAACGTGTGCTGATGGAACAATTTATTTTGAAAGAATTAAACCATTTGGAAAAAAAGAAATGAATATAAAAGATTATTTAAATGGATTACATGATGATATAAGTGATTGGAGGGTTAAGTAATGGGATTATTCAAGAAAAAAGAACTTCGTGAACCTAGAGAAGATGATTCAACATTTATGAAGCTATGGCTTAATAAAAGAACTCATGCTATGATGGTATTAGGAGCTTATCTTGTTTTCTTTGCTATATTACTAATTGTTATAAATGTAAGTAGTCCTAAAACTAACACAACAAAAACCAATAAAGAACATTTAAATAAATTATTTGCAAACTATAAAGAAAAAAATTACAAGTTTAATCATATGATTACTAATAATGATAAAGTATATTATTTTAATGGAACTAATACTGACGGTATCATTATTGGAAAAATAATAGATGATGATAAAATATATAATGTAAAAATTGAGAATAAAGAGTGTACTGTTGGTACTTATAATGAAAATGGTGAATTTATACCAGCTTATGAAACATGTCCAGCAGAATTAAGATATACATACTTTATTCCTGAAGAAATCTATGAGACTGTAAAATACTTAAAGATTTCACCAACATCTTTAAAAGATCATTATTATATTAAACTAAATGATCAAATAAGCTATGATATATCATTTGAAAATGATGAAATCAAAGCTATTGTAATTAAAGAAAAAGATACATCTTATCAATTAAGATATAATTTAAAAGTTGATAGTGAAAACACAAATGATATAGTAAATGAATGAATATAAAGGATATAACTATGAAAAAAAGTAGAAAGAAATGGTTAATAATTGTTAATTTAATAACATCCATGAGAATTATTGGATCTGTATTTTTATTTCCAATATATTTTAAGTATGGACAAAATGTTATGGGAATAATATTAACTGTTTTATTTCTAACTGATTGGATTGATGGATATCTTGCAAGAAAATATTATGTAAGTACTTTCTTTGGAAGCATAATGGATAGTATCTGTGATAAGGTTATGGCAATTGTTTCTTGCGTAATTCTATGTTTTATAAATAAATATTTTATTATTGCTATTATTTTAGAATCGCTAATATTTATCGTTAACACATTTGTTCTTACTCAAAAAGGTAATATAAAATCAAGCTTGATTGGTAAAGGTAAAATGTGGGTATTATCTATATGTGTAATTTTGGGTTTCTTCTTTTCTAAAGAAGGGAAAACTATTTTAAATGTTTTAATTGCATCTCCTGCTATTTTAGCTGAGCTAGTAACTTTGTATGACTACTTAAAAAAGGGAAGTAAAGTAAAAGTAGAAATTGTAGCTAAAAAACCCCAGTATAAACCATTTAAAGAGATTAAAGGAATGCTTTTCTCCCCAGAATTTTACGATGCTCATAAAGATGATGAAGGATTAATTACACATATTTATAAATAAAAATTTAAGATTTATCATCTTAAATTTTTTTGTTTTTTTAAATGTGGTTTGTTTTACTTAAAATGCTATACGTGATATAATTAAAAAGATGGTGAATGGTATGAAACATTTAATGGATTTATCAAGAGAATCATGGATTAAATATTTTGAAAGTATCAATGAAAAATCTTTTAAAAGTGTTCAAGTAATTGAATGGCTTTATGATAAAAAAGAATATAATCCTGATAATTGGTCAAATTTTAAAAATGAAACAAGATTAAAACTTAAAACTGACTTTAAAGATAACTTTATTAAGATAGTAAAAAAAGAAGAGGATAATTTAACTAGGAAGTATCTTTTTGAACTTGATGATAATAATCATGTTGAAGCTGTTTTAATGGAGCATGATTATGGCCTTAGTGTATGCGTTTCTAGTCAAGTTGGTTGTAATATGGGTTGTACATTCTGTGAAAGTGGACGTTTAAAAAAGGTTAGAAATCTTGAAACATATGAAATGGTTGAAGAAATTTTGCTTATTGAAGATGATATAAAAAAAAGAATATCAAGTGTTGTCATTATGGGTATTGGAGAACCTTTAGATAATTATGACAATGTAATTGAATTTATAAAAATTATTAATGATGATAAAGGAATAGCTATAGGAGCAAGGCATATAACATTATCAACATGTGGTTTAATTCCCAAAATCAAAGAACTACAAACTTTACCACTACAGATTAATCTGGCAATATCACTTCATGCATCAAATAATGATTTAAGAAGTAAGATTATGCCTATTAATAAAGTGTATAGTTTAGACAAGCTGATGTTAACACTTGACGAGTATATTCAACATACTAATAGACGAGTTACCATAGAATATGTTATGCTTAATAGTGTAAATGATAATGAAGAAAATGCTAAAGAGCTTATAAATTTACTTAAGGGTAAGAATGTATATGTGAATTTAATACCATATAATGAAACAAGTCATATCATTTATAAAAAAAGTCCTAAAGATAAAATAATGAAATTTTACGACGCCTTAAAAAAAGGTGGTATAAATGTAACCATTAGAAAAGAGTTTGGTTCAAAAATTTCTGCAGCTTGTGGACAACTTAGAAGCAAAGAGGTGAAGTAATATGAAGTCTTTTTATTTAACAGACGTAGGTCGCATTAGATCACATAACGAAGATAGTGTTACGATACTTAAAAATCAATCAAATGAATATTTAATGGTGGTTGCCGATGGTATGGGGGGTCATAGAAAAGGTGAAGTTGCATCTAGTATGGTTGTAACTCACTTAGGAAAAAGATTCACTGACATAGGTACTGTTGGTTCAAAAGCTGATGCTATTAATTGGCTTAAGAATATATTAGATGAAATGAACCAAATGATCATTGATTATGGAAATACTCATATTGATTCAAAAGGTTTAGGAACTACAGTTGTAGTTGCTATTGTGACAAGTGAATTTTTACTTATAAGTAATGTTGGAGATTCATCAGGATATGTTATTAAAAATCAAAAATTACATCGTGTAACTAAACCACATACTTTAGTTAATCTTTTAGTTGAATCCGGTGATTTAACTGAAGAGGAAGCTAGAAATCATCCTAAGAAAAATGTCTTACTTAAGGCACTTGGATCTGGTGAGAAAGCTGAACCAGATGTCCTTGATGTAGATAATGATTCGGATGCAGTTATGCTTTGTAGTGACGGACTTACAAACATGCTTACTGATGAACAAATTGAAAAAGTATTATTAGATGGGGAGTTAGAGTTAGAAGAAAAAATTATCAAACTTGTTAGAAAAGCTAACGCCAGGGGTGGAGTTGATAATGTTTCAATTGCATATCTTGAAAGGAAAGGAAGTGAAACATTATGATCGTTAAAGGGCAAAAAATATCCGACCGCTACCAAATAATTAAAAGTATCGGTGAAGGTGGTATGGCTAATGTTTACTTAGCGTATGACACTATATTAGATCGTAATGTTGCAGTTAAAGTACTTCGTGGTGATTTGGCAACTGATGAAAAGTTTGTAAGACGTTTTCAAAGAGAAGCTCTATCTGCAAGTTCTTTATATAATCAAAATATTGTAGAAGTATATGATGTTGGTGAAGATAATGGCCAGTATTATATAGTAATGGAATATATTAATGGAAAACATTTAAAGAATTTACTTAAAAAGCGTGGGAAATTAACAGTTCCTGAAACTATTGATATTATGAGTCAAATAGCATCAGGTTTATCTGTTGCACATGATCAGTATTTAATTCATCGAGATATTAAACCTCAAAATATTATGATACTTGAAAATGGATTGGTAAAAATTACTGATTTTGGTATTGCTATGGCAATGAACTCAACGCAGCTTACACAAACAAATTCAGTTATGGGAAGTGTACATTATCTTCCGCCTGAACAAGCAAGTGGAAAAGGAGCATCACTTCAATCTGATATATATTCAATGGGAATACTTATGTATGAGTTATTAACTGGAAAACTTCCATATCATGGAGATAATGCCGTTGAAATAGCACTTAAACATTTAAAGGAACCTCTTCCATCAATTAGAGAAGAACTTCCATCTATTCCACAAAGTGTTGAGAATATAATCATTAAAGCTACTGCTAAAAATCCTAAAAATAGATATAATGATGCTAAAGAAATGTATGAGGATTTAAAAACATGCTTAGATGAAAGCAGATTAAATGAAGAAAAGATTACTTTAAAATATCCAGAAAATGATTATGATGAAACAAAAATGCTTAAAGTAATCAAAGAAAAAGAGGAAGAGAAAGAACCAAAGGACAGTAAGAAATTGAGTAAAAAAGATAAAAAAGATATCGTTGTTAAAGATGTATCTTCTGATGAAAATAGAAAACAAAATAAATTCTTAATTATTTTAATATCTATTTTTACAGGTTTAGTTTTAGTAATTACTTCACTTGTAGTCTTAATTCCAATTATGACTTCTAAATCTCAAATAGCTATACCTGATGTTACTAACAAGTCACTTAAAGAAGCAACTAAGATAATTCAAAAGGAAGGTTTTACTATAAGTGAAGAACAAGTAGAACAAGCATCAGATACTGTTAAAGAGGGACATATAATTCGTACTAACCCTGTTGCTGGTACAAAGCGTAAAAAAGGTTATGAAGTTGTATTATATGTATCTTTAGGAGATGCAACAATTACTGTTGAAAATTATGCTGGTAAAAACTTCTCTGAAGTAAAAGGAGCTTTAGAAAGTCAAAAGATTAAAGTATTAAAAGAAGAACAAGAAGTTGAAGGCGGCGACCATGCAGATCCAAATGAAATTATTGGACAATCTGTTGAGGTAGGCCAAAAATTATCTGCTGGTGATACAATTACACTTTATGTTGCAGAAGATAATAAAAAATATCCAAACTTCCTTGATGGTTCTTATACAGAAGCAATGATTAAGGCATTTGCTGAAGAAAACGGCATCCAAGTTAATGTTACTTACATAGAAGATGCTACTAAAGAAAATGGTACTATAGTATCTCAAAGTAAACCAGAAGGTTATAAAATTATAAATGGTTCATCATTTGAAGTTAAAGTAGTAAAAAATAATGAACCACAAGATACTAATCCAGAAGATGGTGATGGAGATGAATGGTACTAACATTGAAGTTGGAAAAATAGTTAAAATCGTTAGTAACCTTTACACTGTAAAGGTTACTAACTCTTTATATGAATGTAGAGCAAGAGGAAAGTTTCGCTTTGATAAAGTAACTCCGCTTGTTGGTGATATGGTTGAAATTGATACAAAAGAGTCATATATAATTAATATTCTTGAACGAAAGAATTTTTTAAATAGACCGCAGATTGCAAATGTTGATATTGGTTTAATTATTACAAGTGCCAAGAAACCTGATATTTCATATAATTTATTAGATAAACAAATTTTAGTTATTAAGAATGCAGGGATTGAACCTGTAATATGTATTACAAAACATGATTTATTATCATTTTTTAAACGTATTAAGTTTAAAAAGATAATGAAATATTATGAAAAAATTGGATTTAAAGTTTTTTATAATGATGATTTATCAAGTTTAAAAAGATATTTAAAAAATAAAACTGTTGTTTTAACGGGACAAACTGGGGCTGGCAAATCAACACTTTTAAATAAGCTTGATAAAAATCTTAATCTTGACACAAATCCTATATCTGAGGCTTTAGGCAGAGGAGTTCATACAACAAGACATACCGAAATTCATGAGATAGATAATATATATTTTGCAGACACTCCTGGATTTTCATCACTTAATTTAGATGATATAACTAAAGAAAACATTCAAATAGGATTTCCTGAATTTGATAAGTATGTTTGTGACTTTAAAGATTGTGCTCATATAGATGAAAAAAATTGTACAGTGCGAAATCATGTAGATGATCACAATATTCTAAGATCCAGATATGAAAATTATAAGTTGTTTTATAAGGAGATAAAGAAATGATAAGTGTATCTTTTTTAAATAGTGTTTATGATAGAAAAAAAACAATATCTCTATTAAATGTTACAGAAGATGTAGAACTTATTCATGTAGATTTAATGGATGGTAAGTATGTTAATGAAAAAAATTTTGAGATTGATGAGATTCTTAAGCTATTTAAAGATAATAAAAAAGATTTAGATATACATTTGATGACTTTAGAACCTGAAAAATATATTGAAAAATTATCAACACTTAATCCAAAGTGTATTACATTTCATCCAGATGCAACAGCAAAACCGCGTGAAGTTATTAAATTAATAAAATCATATAACATAAATGTTGGTATCGCGATAAATTCATTTATTGATGCAAGTTCATATGAATCTTTATATCAGGATATTGATACACTTTTAATAATGAGTGTTAAGGCTGGTTATGGTGGGCAAAGTTTTTTAAATGAAACATATGATAAACTTAAATATATAAATAATATTAAAGGAAATCATCATTTTTTAGTTGAGGTTGATGGTGGAATTAATTTAGATATATATAGAAAATTAAAAGATTATAATGTAGATATATTTGTTATAGGTTCATATATATGTATGAATGAAAACTTTGAAAGACCTATAAAAGAATTGTTAAAATGTTAAGGAAGGAAGATATTACCTTCCTTTTTAGTTGAGAATTTTTTATAATTGTTTGACATTTGTTCGAATAAGTGTTATATTATTCCGCACAGCAAATCAAATGCCGTTTGATATGCTGCAAATAAGGAGGGCTATAATATGTTAATACTACTGATAGTTTGTACGACAGACTTATAAAAACCAAATATGGTAGCGATTTTAATATCCTTCAAGGTAAGCTATCTTACGATTCTTTAAAAAAACTATGCGAAGATAATAAAAGTAATGTAGAAACAAGAATCCAAAAAACATACAATAACTGTATTATATTTACATACAGAATATCTAAATCTCCCGATTTATATCCAGTTAGTAGTAGCATTAATCCAAATAGCTTCGCAAATGTATGCAAAGTTATATGGAATAAAATATTAACAAACTATAGCGTTCTAAAATATAATAATTATGAAGAGTTATTCAAAAATGAATTTACGAAAAATGTCATTAATTATTATATTAAACCTGAAATAAAAGAACGAAAAAGGGTTAAATAAAAAAACGATGAATATTATTTATTCATCGTTTTTGCTTCTCTTGCACTAATAATTACTTTTTGTCCATTAATAGTCTTTTTTTGAAGATTTGGTTTTTGTTTAGTTTTAGTTGCATTTAATGCATGACTTCTAAGGTTACCACTTAATGGTTTTTTCTTTGTTACTTTTGTTGCCATATTCTGCCACCTCCAATTAATTACTTAAAAACTATACCAAAATACTTATAAAAAGTCAAATAAAATAGGGGATTTAACTAGTTACAACCCTCTTTTTTTATGCTATACTTTATGTAAGGTGGGTAGGTAATATGCAAATTCCAATTAAAGTTACAACTGAATATACGCTACTTTCAAGTTTAATCACTTTGGATAAGCTTATTTTTGCATTAAAAAATAAGCATATTAATGCATGCGGAATTTGCGATACAAACCTATTTGGATCTTATTTGTTTTATAAAAAATGCAAAGAGAATAATATTAAACCAATTATAGGATTAGAAATAAATATTTCAGAGAATCCTATATATTTGTATGCAAAAAATTATAATGGTTATAAAACACTTCTTAATATAAATTATTTATCTCAAGAAAGAGATTTATCAATTTTAGATATAACAAAGATATCTAATGATTTAGTATATGTTATTCCTTATAAATCAAGATCAATTGCTAAAGAATTTAAAAACTATGATTTATATATATCATATGAAAATGATAATGAAAGAAAGAATATTCTAACTACAAGCTATAATGGCCTTTATTTAAAAGATATTAGATTAATTGATGAGAAAGATAATAATTATATTTCTTATCTTGAACTTATTAAAAATGGTTTAACAAAAAGTGATTTAGAGATTAATAAGTATACATCCCTTGATGAATATATTATTGAAAATAATCTAGATAACCTTGATGAATTTATAGGTAAAATAGATATTAAGTTTCCTGAAAAACCAAATTACTTACCAAAATATAAGACAGTCGAAGAGCCCTTTAAATTATTAACTAGTTTATGTTTAAAAGGACTTAATAAAAGATTTTTTGGTGAAGTTAAAAACGAATACAAAGAACGATTGAATTATGAGTTAAATGTTATCAAGGAAATGGGATTTGTAGACTATTTTTTAATAGTTTATGATTATGTATTATATGCTAAAAAAAATAATATAGCAGTTGGTCCAGGACGTGGTAGCGCTGCTGGTTCGCTTGTTAGTTATTGTTTAGGTATTACAGAAATTGATCCGATAAAATATGATTTATTATTTGAAAGATTCCTAAACCCATCAAGAGTTACTATGCCGGATATTGATATCGATTTTGAAGATGAAAAAAGATACGATGTTATTAGTTACGTAAAAGAAAAATATAGTAAAGATAATGTTGGCTTGATTATAACTTATGGAACTTTAGGATCAAAACAAGCACTAAGAGATGTAGCTAGAGTTCTTGAAATTGACGAGACACAATTATCTAAACTTATGAAAAATATCAAATCTGATTTAGATTTAAAAGAAAATTTAACAGAAGATGTAAAAAGAATTTTAAATGATAATAAAGATTTAAGAGATTGCTACAAAATTGCAACTAAAATATATGGTCTTAAAAGACACTCTTCAACTCATGCTGCAGGCGTTGTAGTTTCAAGTGAGAAATTAAAAGATATTGTACCAGTACTTAAAGAAGAGAATGACTTAGTTGTTGGGCTTACTATGGATCAACTTGAAGAAAATGGCCTACTTAAAATGGATTTTTTAGGTCTTAAAAATTTATCTACAATTAAAGAACTAGTAAAAAATATTAGTAAGACATATTCAATAGATTTAAAAAATATTCCTCTTGATGATGAAAAAACTTTCAGGTTAATAAGAACTGGTAACACAAAAGGAGTATTTCAACTTGAAACTCCTGGCATGATTAATCTACTTCCTAAGCTAGAACCTGCGTCTTTTTCAGATTTAGTAGCTGCAATTGCATTATTTAGACCTGGTCCTATGGACAATATTGATTTATATATCAAAAATAAAAAAAATCCCGAAAGAATAAGATATCCTCATGAGTCCCTAAGACCTTTGCTAAAAGAGACTTATGGAATTATTGTGTATCAAGAACAAATTATGCAGATTCTACAATTAATGGGAGGATATACATTTGCAGAAGCTGATAATATAAGACGTGCAATGAGTAAGAAAAAAGAAGAAATTATTTTAAAAGAAAAAGATAATTTCATTTCTAAATCGGTCTCAAAGGGCTATAAGAAAGATGTAGCTGAAAATGTTTACAACTTGATTTTGAAGTTTGCAAATTATGGATTTAATAAAGCACATAGTGTGTCGTATGCATTAATAAGTTATAAAATGGCTTACTTAAAAGCAAACTATCCTGATAAATTTATTTTAACTAATTTAAACATTTTTGCTAAAGCTCAGATTAAATGTCGTGAATATTTAAATGAAGCTTTAAAATATCATTTAAAACTTCATAAACCACTTATTAATAAAAGTACTAATGAGTTTTTAATAAACGGTATTAATATATTATTACCATTTAATCAAATAGTTGGAATATCTGAAGAGTTTTCTTTAGCAATTGTTAAAGAAAGAGAAAATGGAGAATATGAAAGCATATTTGATTTTGTAAGAAGATTGCCGCTTAAGTTTATTACAGAGATAAATATTAAAAAACTAATTTATGCAGATACATTTAGAAAGTTTGGTTATAATAAGAAAACTCTTTATGATAATATCGATAATATAATTAATTATGCACAGCTTGCAAATGGAATGACAAAAGATGAAGTTGAGGAACCATATATTATTATTTCTAAGGATTATGATGAAAAAGATTTAAGACTAATAGAAAAAGATACTTTTGGTTTCTATGTTTCAAATCACCCATCAGCAAGTTATCAAGATAATGTTTTAAAAGTAGAAAAAGCAAAGGATTATTTTGATAAAAAAATAAATATGGTCTTAGTTGTTGAGCTAATAAGAACTTTTAAAACTAAGAAAAATGAGGACATGGCATCAATTGTTGCATCGGATGAAACTGGAGAAATTGAACTTGTATTATTTCCTAGAAACTATAATTTAGTAAACAATATTGAATCTGGAGATGTTATTTTGGTAAGAGGAACAATTGGTAAAAGATTAAATGAATTCCAAGTGATTGTTAATACAATTGATAAAAAGAAAAATAAGTGATAAAATCACTTATTTTTTTACTTTTTTGTATCACAATATAATTCATATATGTTATAATAAATCTAGTTTATAAAAGTAGGAGGGTTTATATATGAATGAGACTATTACGCGTTTTTTCACCAGTATAAATTTTAATCCTACAAATGTAGAAGACTTTAAAAATGTTAATATTGATAAAGTGGTTTTAAATAAGAAAAATGAAACTTTTGATGTTTATTTAAAACTAGGTAATCTTCTTAGCCAAAAAGATGTTAAGAAACTTTTATCATGTGCAGCAAAAGGTATAAATGGAGAAAAAAAGTGTGTTATCCATTTTGAGTATATAAATTTAACTGACGAAGATATTAGTAATTATGTATCTAATATAATTAATGATCTTGCAAAGAAAAGACCATCTTTAGTTAGTCTTGAAAATACTAATATTGAAAAAGATGGGGAAATAATCATTGTTAATGTTACTAGTAAAATTGAGGAACAAGAGATTAATAAAGAAGCTAAAAAAATAAGTCAGGATATTGCAAATGCTGGTCTTCCTGAATTAATTATTACTACAAGACTTGATGAACAAAAACGTGGTGAAATTGTAAGTGAAATTCAAAAGAGTAAGGAAGAAGTCAAAGTTGAAGAAGTAAAAGAAGAAAGCAACATTATTTATGGAAAACACGTAGATATTGAACCTACTGAAATATCAACTGTAGTAAATCCTTTAAAAGGTATTTTATTTGAAGCATATGTTTTTGGAACTGACTTTGTTGAAAGACAGGGGAAAAAAGGTCCCATATACATTATGAATATTAAGATTAGTGATAGAACTAATAGTATTCTTGCAAAGCTTTTAAGATTTGATGAAGAAGAATATAAATTTATTTCAAAAAATATTAAAGAAGGTTCTTGGTACCGCTTCTACGGAGATGTAGAAGATGATATGTATTTAAAGGATATTGTTTTGAACATTAAATCTATAGAGAAAATAAAATCTAAAGATGAGTCACGAACTGATGATGCCCCTTTAAAAAGAGTTGAACTTCACGCTCATACTATGATGAGTCAAATGGATGGTTTAACAAAGATTGATTTAGGTAAACATACATGTGAGCTTGTATCTCGTTGTATTGATATGGGTTATAGAGGAGTTGCAATAACTGATCATAATGGTTGTCAAGCATTTCCAATAGCTTACCAAATAATAAGTGGATACAATAAAAAGCAGGAAGACCCATCTAAAAAATTTAAAGGTTTATATGGTACTGAGTTAACACTTGTTGATGATACAACATCAATTGTTAAAGACCCAACAGATGCCAAACTTGAGGGAAATACATTTGTGGTTTTTGATACTGAAACTACAGGATTTAATGCTGCTGGCGGAGATCAGATGATTGAAATTGGCGCAGTTAAAATAAAAGATGGCGCTATTATAGATCGTTTTGATGAATTTATTAATCCTGGATACCATATTCCTGATAATATCACTGCACTTACAGAGATTACTGATGACATGGTTAAAGATGCCGATGATGAAAAAGCCGTAACTGAGAAATTTTTGAGTTGGGCTGATGATATGCCAATGGTTGCACATAATGCTAAATTTGATATTTCGTTTATTCAAATGGCAATGAAGAAATATGGTTTAGGAGAATTTAAAAATACCGTTATTGATACTTTAGAATTATCAAGACAATTAGATCAAGGATTTGCAAGACATAGTTTATCTGCATTAGTTAAAAGATATAATGTTCCATTTGATGAAGAAGCTCACCATAGAGCTGACTACGATGCTGAAGGAACTGCATTAGTATTTGATAAGATGCTAAAAAAACTTGTTCAACAAAATATTGAAACTATATCAGATATAGATAAAAAACTAGTATCTAAGGAAGAAATACATAAGTTTGGTAGAACTTTCCATTTTAATGCTATTGCACTAAATAGAACCGGTCTTAAAAATTTATTTAAAATTATATCACTTGCAAATACTAAGTATTTTTATAAAAATCCTCGCATCCCAAGAAGCGTTTTAAATGAATTAAGAGATGGTTTAATTATTGGTAGTGGTTGTTATGAATCTGAAGTTTTTATTGAATCAAGAAGTAAAGACTCTTCAGATCTTGCAAACATTATTAAATTCTATGATTATGTGGAAGTACAGCCACCAGAAGTTTATTCACATTTAATTCAGACAAGTGATTTTAAAGATCAATATGAACTTCAAAATCACATAAGAAAGATAATTGAAGAAACTAAGAAAAATGGTAAGTTGATTGTTGCAACAGGAGATGTACATCATTTTGATAGAGAAGATAAAATATATAGAGAAATCATTGTTAATCAAAAAGTCCCTGGTGGTGGAAGACATCCCCTTGCAAAAAAAGATATTACATCAATTCCTTCACAACATTTTAGAACTACTGATGAAATGATTAGTGATTTTCAGTTCTTAAATAATGATGAGTTAATTAAAGAAATTGTTATAGATAATACGAATAAGATACTAGATATGGTTCAAGACATTGAAGTAATTATCGATACTCATGGAGTACCTTTTTCTCCAAGAGTTAGATCTGATGATGGTGAAACATATCTTGATTGTAAAAGAGTAGTAACCGATTTAGTATATGATAAAGCTAAATCATGGTATGGAGATAATTTACCATATAATATTGAAGAGAGAATTGCTAAAGAGTTATATGGTGATATTGTTTATACTTACTGGCATGAAAAACTAGATAAAATGTATCCTGATATTTCAAATGAAGAACTTGAAAAGTTAACTTTTGAAAATCTTCATAAATCAATTATTTCAGGATATGATGAAGTTCATAAACTAGTTGAAGAGTATGTAATAAATCACTGGATAACTGAAGATGGTGATCAAACACCAGAAGCCCTTGAAGCAAAAATCAAAAAGAGTTTAGGCGGCATTATTGGTGGAGGGTTCGACCCAATTTACCTAATTGCGCAAAGACTAGTTAAACACTCAAACGATGATGGTTACATAGTTGGTTCCCGTGGATCTGTTGGTTCATCATTTGTTGCAACTATGATGGGCATAACAGAAGTTAATCCACTTCCTGCGCATTATAGATGTACTAATTGTCAGTATAGTGAATTTAATGATGAAAATAATAATCCTTATGGTAAAGATTATTCATCAGGTTTTGATTTACCAGATAAGGTTTGTCCTAACTGTGGTAACCCACTTAAAAAAGATGGCCAAGATATGCCATTTGCAACATTCCTTGGATTTAATGCTGATAAAGTGCCAGATATAGACTTAAATTTCTCTGATTTAAATCAAGCATCTGCTCATGAATATACTAAAGTATTATTTGGTGTAGACAATGTATATAGAGCTGGTACTATTGGTACAGTAGCAGATAAAACTGCATTTGGATTTGTTAAGGGGTATTTTGAAGATAAAGGAATTTTGTCTACAAGAAATATTGAAATAGAACGTTTAGCACTTGGCTGTACAGGTGTTAAAAGAACTACCGGACAACATCCTGGTGGTATTGTTGTTGTACCAGATTATAAAGAAGTATATGATTTTACTCCTTATCAGTATCCTGCAGACGATCCAACTTCTGCATGGAGAACTACACACTTTGATTACCACTCAATTGAAGAAGACTTGCTTAAACTTGATATTCTTGGTCACTCAGATCCAACACAATTAAAATTAATCCAAGACTTATCAAAAACTGATGTTAATTTAGTTCCATTTGATGATAAAGATACTATGAGTATATTCTCATCAACTAAGGCTTTAAATGTTAATAACGAGGAAATTATGTGCCCAACAGGTACACTTGGTATCCCAGAATTTGGTACATCATTTACAATCGGAATGGTTGATGAAATTAAACCAACACATTTCTCTGAACTGGTTAAAATAGCGGGTCTTTCACACGGTACTGATGTTTGGCTTGGTAATGCTCAAGAACTAATAAAAAATAATGTTGTTCCATTTACTGAAGTTATTGGATGTCGTGATGATATTATGGTTTATCTTATTTATCATGGCGTTAAACCAATAAAAGCATTCAAAATAATGGAATTTGTTCGAAAAGGTAAGGCAAGTAAAGATCCGGCAACATGGGCTGAACATAAACAAACAATGCTTGATGCAAATATTCCAGATTGGTTTATTGATTCTTGTCAGAAGATTAAATACATGTTCCCTAAGGCACATGCTGCTGCATATGTTATGAGTGCATTTAGAATTGCTTGGTACAAAGTTCATATGCCAGTATATTTCTACGCATCATGGTTCTCAACAAAGGCAACTGCTTTTGATATTGATGCCATGATAGGTGGATATGATAAGATTAAAAATAAATTAATTGAAATTAAAAATAAAGGTTATGATGCAACTAATAAAGAGGTAGGAGCATCAGAATCGCTTAACGTTGCTTTAGAGATGGCTGCAAGAGGTTTAAAAGTAGCACCATTTGACTTATATAAATCTAAAGGATTAACATTTGATGTAGAAGACGATAATACATTAATTCCACCATTTATCACAATAGATGGTCTTGGTGAAACTGTTGCTATGAATATAGAAAAAGAAGCTAAAAAGGCTCCATTTGTAAGTATTGAAGATTTCCAAAATAGATGTAAAGTTTCCCAAACGCTAATTGATAAAATGACTGGAATGGGTATTTTTAAAGGAATGCCAGAATCTTCACAATTAAGTTTATTTTAATTAAATTATTGTTATTTATACATTATTAATATATAATAAAAATGTAAGTGCTACCTGATTGGGTAGTGCCTACTGTTTTCTTCGACACCACACCTGTAAGGTTGGTGTCTTTTCTTATACTAATTTTAATATTACTAAAATTAACATAATTATTATTATAAAAAGAGTTGTTTCTCTTTTCATATACATCACCTTCTTTATCTAAAAACCCCCTGGGTAAATCCAGACTTCAAAAGCTCAGACAAAAAAGATAAAGCAGGCACCACCAACCAGGTAACGGTGAGCTATTATAGATGCTTATGAAATTATTTCAATGCATTCGACAAAACATGTCAAAACTTGTAAATATTGAATATTCATGTGTTATAATAATTATAGGTGAGTAACAATGAAAAAAATAGTTTTAGTAGATGGTAATAACTTATTATTTAGATCATATTTTGCAACTGCATATACAGGTAATGTAATGAAAAACTCTAAAGGTTTTCCTACTAATGCTTTATATGGTTTTATTAACATGATTAATAAAATAGTTGAAGAAGAAAAACCTGAATATATAGCTGTTGCATTTGATATTGGTAAAAACTTTAGAAAAGCTAAATATGACTTTTATAAAGAGGGAAGAAACAAAACTCCTCAAGAGTTAATAGACCAAATGCCTGTTGCAAGAGATGTACTAAAAGCTATGGGGATAAAGTATTTTGAACTTGAACCATATGAAGCTGATGATATTATCGGAACTATTTCAAAAATGACTGAAGAAGATCCTGATGCTTATACATTAATTGTTTCATCAGATAAAGATTTACTACAACTAGTTTCTGATGAAACCGAAATGAAACTTTTAAAACAAAAAGATTATATAAGATATAACCGTGAATCATTTAAAAATGATTTTGGTATTGAACCAATTAGAATAATAGATTTAAAAGGTTTATCAGGAGATCCATCAGATAATATTCCTGGAGTTGCTGGTGTTGGAGATAAAACAGCCCTTAAGCTTTTGCAAGATTATGAATCTGTTGAAGGCATCTATGAGAATATTGATAAAATAAAAGGTAAATTACAAGAAAAATTAATTGCTGATAAAGATAATGCATTCATGAGCAAGGAAATTGCAACTATTTATAGAGAAGTTCCACTTAATACAAGCTATGGAGAAATGCTTTATAATGGTCCTGATGTAAGTAAGCTTGAGGAACTATATAGTGAACTAGAGTTTTATTCACTTCTGAAAAAAATAGATGTTAAACCTAAGGAAGATAATTTTAGGTATGAAACAATTGATAATGTAGAAGATATAAAACTAGAAGATAAAATATCTATTTACGTTGGTTATGAAACAGAAAACTACTATAGGTCAAAAGTAATTGGTTATGGTATATCTTCAGGAGATAATAACTATTTTGTTACTGATGAAATTATAAACAAAATAGATTTTACTAATAAAAAAATATATACTTATGATTATAAGAAATTACTTGCTAATTTGGATATAACTGTAGATGGGGATTTAATGCTTGTTGATTATTTGGTGAATCCACTACATAAAGAAGATTTTGGTTATATGATGCTTGAAAATAACGAAAAAGTTCTTCTATTAAATGAACTTAAAAAACAAGAAGAACCAGTGCTAAATGAAAACATCGTAAGAAAAGCTAGATTCATATTAGATTATTATGATAAATACTATCAAAAACTAAAAGATGAAGATATGATTTCACTATATGAATCCATTGAATTTCCTCTAGTAAAAGTATTATCTGATATGGAAAAAACTGGAGTATATGTAGATACTAATATCATTGATGATATGAAAGAAGATATCGAAGCTAGAATGGACCTTATTACTAAAAAAATTTATGAACTAGCAGGAAAGGAATTTAATATTAATTCTCCAAAACAATTAGGCGATGTATTATTTGTTGATTTAAATCTTCCTGCACCTAAATCTAATAAAACTGGGTTTAAAACTGATGTTAAAGTACTTCAAAGATTAGTTGATTATCATCCAATAATAGAACAAATATTAACCTATAGAAATTTATCTAAAATAGCATCAACATATTTGGATGGTTTAAAAGATTATATCCATGAAGATGGACTAGTTCATACAATCTATAAACAAACTTTAACTAGAACTGGAAGACTATCATCTGTTGAACCAAACTTACAAAATATACCTGTTAGAAACGAAGAAGGAAGAAAGGTAAGAAAAGCATTCCTTCCACAAAATGACATATTTTTAAGTATTGACTACTCTCAAATAGAACTTAGAATACTTGCTCATCTATCTGGTGATGAGGCATTAATTAATGCTTTTAATAATGATCAAGATATTCACACGAAAGTTGCTGCTGACATCTTTGATTTAAGTGAAGACCAAGTAACTAAAAACCAAAGAAGAACAGCAAAAGCTGTTATCTTTGGTATTGTATATGGTATTAGTGGTTATGGCTTAGGTGAGAACTTAGAGTTAAAACCAAGTGAAGCTAAAAAATATATTGATAAGTATTTATCACTTTATCCTAAGGTAGATGAATACATGAAAAATAACATTAAATATGCTTATGAAAATGGGTATGTTAAAACTATGTTTAATAGAAAAAGAGTAATTGATGAACTTAAAAATACTAACTATATGGTAAGGCAATCTGGTGAAAGAATGGCTCTTAATACCCCAATTCAAGGAACAGCATCTGATATTATGAAGATGGCAATGATAAAAGTTTATGATGAAATGAATAAACATAAATTTAAAAGCAAAATTGTTATGCAAGTTCATGATGAATTAATCTTCGATTGCTATAATGACGAATTAGAAGAGATTATTAAAGTAGCAAAAGATGCTATGGAAAACATATATAAAATAAGTGTACCATTTAAAGTAAGTGCAGATACCGGTAAAAACTGGTACGATGCAAAATAGGAGGTTTTGAGACTTTATGCCTGAAATGCCAGAAGTAACTACTGTGAAAAATGCCTTGCAAAAAAAATTAAGAGGATATAAAATAAGGAATGTGGATGTTTATTATCCCAAGATTATAGAATCTAATTTAGATGAATTTAAAAAACTTTCCAATAAAGAATTAGTTGACATTAAACAAATAGGTAAGTGGATGATATTTGATTTAGGCGATATCTATATGTTAAGTCATTTGAGAATGGAAGGAAAATTCTTTATTAAAGATTCTGGATCTAAGCCAGGATTTCATGATTTAGTTTATTTTCATTTAGATCATGACACTGATTTAATATATAATGATACTAGAAGATTTGGTATTCTTGCTTTAATTGATAAAGATAAATTATATGATTATCCTGGAATTAAAAAAATGGGTTATGATCCATATGATGAAAAATTGACAAAAGAATATTTATTTAAAAAGTATTCTAAATCAAGAAAAGCTATTAAAACTGTTTTACTTGATCAAACCATATTTTGTGGTTTAGGTAACATATATGCAAATGAAGTATTATTTGCTTGTGGTATAAATCCATATACACCAGCAAATGAACTATCTATTGATGATTGCCAAAATATTATTGATAACTCAAGAGATATTTTAAAAAGAGCTACTGAAGCTGGAGGCACAACTATTAGAAGTTATACATCCCAACTTGGTGTTAAAGGAAGTTATCAAGATCAATTATTAGTTCATTCTAGGGAAAACATGCCATGTAAAAAATGCGGTGAGAATATAGTATGTGAACAAATCAATGGAAGAAGTGCATACTATTGTAATAAATGTCAGAAAAGAAAGGAAAAGTAGTAATGAGAGTAACAATTAGTTCATCATCAAGAGATAATATTGATGATATATTTAAAGATGAATCCAGAAAAACAATTGCTTATCTTGCAGAAGATGGTTGTGAGTTAAACTGGGGATCTGGTAAATTTGGAATTATGGGAATTTGTTATAAAGAATTTGAAAAAGAAAAAAGAAATATTTTTGGTTACACAACACAAAAATATGCTTTTGAATTAGATGAACTTCCAAATGCCAAACATGAAATATATGAAGATACATTTGATTTAAAAAAACATATATTTGATGATGGAGATATTATTCTATGTCTTCCTGGTGGAACTGGAACAGTATCAGAATTCTTTGCATATCTTGAAGAAATAAGAAGCAATGATAAAAATTAAGAATTAATCGTATGTAATTATAACGGATGGTTTAATGTTGTAAATGATTCAATAAAGGATTTAATAAGTAATAAATTTAATGATGATTCAATATTTAACTATTTCAAAGTAGTTAATACATTTGAAGAGTTTGTTAATGTATATACTAGTATTAAAGGAAAGAAAAAACAGCTTAATTAAGCTGTTTTTTATTTAATTATTGGTTTGTTTCGAGTTTCAAAAGCAAGTGACTTTGAATTTGTTAATAAATCAAAAATATAAGATGCTTTAATTTCTGTTTTGAACATATCACTGTTTATATCAGGATTAATTGGAAGAATTAAATCATCTCTAATATTGCTTAAGTACTTTTGACCATTTTGTGAAAATCCAAGCACTTTAGTATAGTCTAAAGTGTATGACTTTTTTTCAACATTTAAAAGTATGTGAACAAGCATTCTTGAGATTTTATTATATGTATATCTTTTTGATTTTACGAGATATATTAAATCTTCTCGATTAAAAGCTTTTAAAACTTCTTTTTTAAGTTTATTATCTATTCCTTCATCAACTGTAAGTAATCTATCAAGATGATTATTAGTTATAATTTCATATCGTAATAAATCAAATAGTTTCTTCTGATTTATTTCAACAATGTAATCATCTGGGTTATATGGAATAAACTTATTAATGCTTTCATTCTTTTCAATTCTTTCACGAATGTTTGATGCACTAACAACTTCTTCGTCAAGTAAGATGTCATGATAGGAATTTGTCCTTTTAATAGTTTCAAATTCAATTTCAAAGTTGTTTTTTAGTGCGGCTTTAATATATGAAATACCAAGTAGATCGTTTGGGTTAAATTCAAAATCAATATTTAGGGCTTTAGCAAGTGCCGTTGGATAGTTAACACCATTTTTTAGTTCAGTTTTAACTCTTGTATCAAAGTTATCATCATAAAGCTGAGTTCTTGCTATTTTTTCCATAGCTCCAACATTATCTGATTCACTACCAAAAATGATCTTATCAACTTTAAAATTATTTAGTATCTTAACTGAAGCTTCTGCAAAGATGTCAGCACTTTGTGTACCAAATAGTGCAGGCAGTTCAACAACAATATCAACACCATAGTCGAGTGATAACTTTGTTTTATCCTCTTTGCTTAATAGTGATACTTCACCACGTTCTGAAAAATATCCGTTAAGAGCAAGAACAATAATTGATTTTGGATACCTTTTCTTTATTTGATCAATATGATATTTATGACCATTATGAAAAGGATTATATTCGGCAATTATACCAATTACTTCCATATTATCTACCTTCTTAAATATATTTTAACAAATAATGAATGTAAAATAAACTTATAAACAATATAATTTAATAATATTAAATGTTATAATATAATTGGTGATATATTATGATAATTGATATAGCAAAATTAAATACAACTGGCAGTATATCTATTAATGAATTATTAACATATGATAAAAATTGCTATAAGGATACTTCTATAGAGGAATTAAAACCTGTAAAGGTAATTGGGAAAATCTTTTATAACATATCTGATGAAATAGAACTTGATTTAGATGTAGAAGGAGTAATGGTACTTCAAGATAGTATTACTTTAGACCCAATTGATTATCCATATAGTTTTCATATTAATGAAATAGTTAATGAAAGTAATGAAGAAATAAAAGATTATTATAAAAATAGTAAAAATACACTTGATATTATGCCGATTTTATGGCAAAATATTGTATTGGAAGTTCCAATTTCCATCACTAATAATGAAGATGCACATTTATCTGGTGAAGGTTGGACACTAAAAAAAGATGATGAAAAGAATATAGATCCAAGATTAGCTGAATTAACAAAGCTACTTGATGAAGGGAAGGAGTGATATCATGGCAGTACCTTTTAGAAGAACTAGTAAAACTAAAAAGAGAATGCGTCGTACTCATTTAAAGAAAGAAGTAGGAGCTTTAACAACTTGCCCTAAGTGTGGTGCAACTGTAAGACCTCACAGAGCTTGTCCAAAATGCGGATATTACAAAAATGTAGAAGTTGTAAAAGTAGAAAAAGAAGAAAATTAATTTTTAGTAAAACTAGAAGCCAGAAAAATGGTTTCTTTTTTTGTGAAAATTTAATAAGAGATTAACAATGTTATCAACAATTATTTAAATAATTAACTTTACACAGCGTGTAAAGTTTTTTTATTTTGTAAATAAATTAACATTTTACTATAGACATTCGTTATCAATTTTAGTAATATAGTGGTAGACAGTGGCACATAGTGGAAGAAAGTGGGGGATTTTCATGTTCATGGGAGAGTTTCATCATAACATTGATGAAAAAGGCAGACTTGTTATACCAAACAAGTTCAGACTTGAACTTGGAGAACGTTTCATTATTACACGTGGTCTAGAAAAGTGTTTATATGCTTATTCAATGACTGAGTGGAATAATATTGTCTCTAAGTTAAAACAATTACCATTTACAAAGAAAGATGCTCGTACTTTTATCAGATCCTTTTTTTCAGGAGCTGCTGAATGTGAATTTGATCGACAAGGTCGAATTAATATTACCTCCCCATTGGTTAGTTACGCCGATTTAATGAAGGAATGCGTTATAATCGGCGCAAACGACCGTCTTGAAATATGGGGCAAAGCAAATTGGGATAGTTTCTTTGAAGAAAATAGTGAGAAACTAGAAGATATTGCGGAAAATTTATTTAATGAGTTGGATATATAATGCATTATAGTGTTATGTTATCTGAAGCCATTGAAGGCTTAAATATTAAAGATGACGGAATTTATGTTGATGCTACCTTAGGTTATGCAGGACATAGTTCTGAAATTCTAAAGCGATTGAAAAGGGGTTTTCTATTCGCCTTTGATCAGGATATGGAAGCTATTAAGTATTCTGAGCAAAAATTAAGTGAAATATCTTTAAATTTTAAAATAATTCATTCCAACTTCGAAAAGCTTAAAGAAAAGCTTGAAGAAGAAAATATCTCACATGTTGACGGGATAGTTTTCGATCTCGGTCTTTCTAGCCCTCAAATAGATGATGCATCCAGAGGATTTTCGTTTATGAGTGAGGCTAAACTTGATATGCGTATGGATAAAAGTTCTAAAAAAAGTGCATATGAAGTTGTAAATACATACGATAAAGATACCTTAACAAAGATGTTTTATGAGTATGGAGAAGAAAAACTTAGTGGGGTAATTTCCCGAAAAATAGTTGATTATCGTAAAAATAAACCTATCGAAACTACCACTGAATTAGTTGAAATAATTAAATCAAGTGTTGGTGCCAACTATTTTTACAAGAATCATCCAGAAAGAGAAATATTTCAAGCAATCAGAATAGAAGTTAATGATGAATTAAAAGTATTAGAGACTGTTTTACCTGATGCAATTGAATTGCTTAAAAAAGGTGGAAGGATTTCCGTTATAACTTTTCACTCATTAGAAGATAGAATTGTTAAGAAAATATTTAAAAAATATAGTGAAGTAGATCAAATATTTAAAGGAATGCCTGATATTCCCGATGAATATAAACCAAAGATTAAATTGATAAATAAGAAACCAATTTTACCAAGTGAAAAAGAACTAAGTGAAAATTCACGAAGTAAAAGTGCCAAATTAAGAATTATAGAAAGGATATGATAGCATGAGAAAAACTGGAAAAAAAGTAAAGTTTTTAAAAGGCGAAAAATTCATGTATTTACTTTTAGCTTTTATGATAATAGCTATTCCAGTTGCAAAAGTATGTACTCAAGCTATTTTATCAGAAAGTAATATAAAAGTTGAAAGACTTAAAAAAGAAATAAATAAACAAACAACATATAATGAAAGTCTTAGTATGAAAATAAGTGAACTAGCTTCACTTGAAAATATTGAGTCTATTGCAAATGAACTAGGATTATCTTATAATAATAATAATATTACAACATTATCAGAATAAGGTGAGTAAAAATGAAACAAAGAAGAATTACGTTAAGAAGGCCATCAATTATTAACGTCATAATTCTTCTTTTATTTTGTGGAATTATTCTGAAAGTGTTAAATATAACTTTAAGTAAAACTGTTGACGGTATTGATATTAAAAAGTTTGCAGATAATAGAAATACCCAAGAAGATATTTTATATGCAAAACGTGGAACTATTTATGATAAAAATGGTGAAGTATTAGCACAAAGCGTAAATTCTTACACAATTATTGCATATTTATCTCCAAAAAGAACTGAAGATGAATCTAATCCTAAGCATGTCGTTGATAAAGAGCTAACTGCACAGCTATTATCAGAACATTTAGGCATCGAAAAAGAACAAATCTTATCCCAACTTAATAAAGACAAGTATCAAGTTGAGTTTGGATCTAAAGGTAAGAATTTATCTGAACTAAAAAAAGCTGAAATAGAAGCTCTTGATCTACCCGGGATAGATTTTATTGTAAGTACTAAAAGATTTTATAAAATGGGTGCTTTTGCATCTTATATAGTTGGTTATGCAAAAACTGATGATAATGGAAATATCAAAGGTGAAATGGGTATTGAAGAATCATATAATAATAAATTAGAAGGAACAAATGGTAAAAAAATATATCAAAAAGATTTGTATGGCTATCAAATACCAAATACACCATCAATAACAGAAGATCCAGTTGACGGACAAAATGTATATTTAACAATAGATAATAATATTCAAATAATAATTGAAAAAGCTGTAAAAGATTTAATAAGTAAAAGAGAAGTTGAGTGGGTTACATTTTCTGTAATGGATGCTAATACTGGTGCTATTGTAGCATCTGCGTCTTCTCCTACATTTAATCCTAATGAACTTAATACAATTACATCTTATTTAAATCCATTAACACAATATCAATATGAACCAGGTTCAACAATGAAAACATTTTCATTTTTAGCAGCTTTAGAAGAAGGCATTTATCAAGGTGATAAAACATTTGAATCTGGTAAAATTGAAGTAGCTGATGTAACAATTAGAGACTTTAATAATAAAGGTTGGGGCAGAATAGATTATGATACTGGATTTGCTTACTCATCAAATGTTGCAGCTACTAACTTAGGTATGCAACTTGGTGTAAGTAAACTTAAAACATTCTATCAAAAGGCTGGTTTTGGGCAAAAAACAGGTATTGAGCTTCCAGGAGAAGTTAGTGGAAAAATAAATTTCCAATATAAATCAGAACTTGCTAATGCATCGTTTGGTCAAGGAATTACAACAACTCCTATCCAAACTCTTCAAGCTATGACTATTTTTACAAATAATGGAACAATGATTAAACCATATTTAATAGATCATATTACTGATTCAGATGGAAAAGTAATATACCAAGGTAAGAGAACAGTTGTCAGGGATGTTGCATCAAGTAAAAATGTAAAATACATGAATAAATTACTTCATAATGTTGTTTATGAAGGGTTAACAGATTACTGGCAACCAAATAATGTTTCATTAATTGGTAAAACTGGAACAGCACAAATTGCTGACCCAAAAGGTGGATACCAGCATGGAGAATACGATTATATTAAGAGTTTTGCTGGAATATTCCCAGAAGAAAATCCAAGATATATAATTTATATTTCTGTTAAAAAAATGGTTGGTTCAACAAAGGACTTAGCAGATACAGTTACTAAAACAGTTGAAGAGATTGCAAGTTACTCAAATATTAATTACAAAACGGAGTCAGAAAAAGTTATTACAAAAATAATTTCTCTTGATAATTATATTAATGAAAATGTTGAAGAGGTTAAACAAAAGCTAGAAGCTGATGGAATAAATGTTATTGTTATAGGTACTGGTGATAAAGTAATAAATCAAAATCCACTTCAAAAGATTAAAGTAATAAAAGGACAGAAGGTATATTTACTTACTAATAAAGGTCCATATAAGATGCCAAATGTTACTGGTTGGTCTAGTAATGATATATTATCTTTTTGTAAGATGATAGATTTAAAATATGAACTAAATGGATATGGAATAGTATCATCAACCAGTATTCCTGAAGGTACAGAAATAAACCTTGATAACCCAATAGTTATCAATTTAGTAAATGAATAATAATTGAAAAATTTAATGTATTAAATTATAATTATTATAGTAGAAGAATAAAAAGGAGAGGATATTATGTTTATTGGGGAAAATCCTATTCATATAAAAGTAGATAATAATAGTGATATTGCCAAACTGGTATTAATGCCTGGTGATCCGCTTAGAGCTAAATATATTGCAGAGAACTTTTTAGAAAATGCCAAAATGGTTACAAGTGTAAGAAATATGTTTGGTTTTACAGGAACATATAAAGGTAAAAAAGTAACAGTTATGGGTTCAGGAATGGGAATGCCATCAATGGGAATATATTCTTTTGAACTTTTTCATTTCTTTGATGTCGATAAAATTATTAGAATTGGTACATGTGGTGTTGTATCACCCGAAGTAAAAGTTCCTGAAATTATTCTTGCAGATTTAATATATAGTGAATCAAACTATGCTTATGCGTTTGATGGATATACTAAAAATACTGTTACTGCAAATAAAAAACTTAATAAAGATATAAGGTTAACAGCAAAAGAACTCGGTACAAAAATACATGAAGGAGCAATGCTTACAACTGATGTGTTTGGGCCATATGTTGATGTCGATAAGATTTTAGATAGGGTACCAAGTTATATTAATTTACTTGGTGAAGAAATGGAAGGTTTTGCACTTTTACATACTGCTAACTATTTTGGTAAACAAGCATCCGTTATGGCAACTGCTGTTGATTCAAAATATTCTGATACAGTTCTTAGTATAGAAGATAGAGAAAAATCACTAAATGATATGATTACTCTAGCACTTGAAAGTATAATAAAATAAATTAAAAACGAGTTTATAAAACTCGTTTTTTTTATTGATTAATATAATAATTTAGTATATTATCTATATTTTTTCTTAACTTTTCTAAATCTACTGAATTAGTAGCTTCGCACCTAACTGTAATGTTAGGACCAGTATTACTAGCTCTTATTAAAGCCCATCCATTGGTAAATATGATTTTTACACCATCAATATCATTAATAAAATAGTTTTGTGATTTAGCGTATTCTTTTATATTTTCAATAACTTTAAATTTTTTATCATCTGATACTTTATACTTTAGCTCTGATGTATTTTCATAGTAATTAATATCTTTAAGTAGCTTAGTAATAGTCTTAGTTTTATCTTTAGATAATATTTCTATTATTCTAAGTGCAGCGTAAATACCAGAACCTAAACAAGTATCCCTATCTCTAAAGAATAAATGCCCAGAGTATTCACCACCAAATGCTAAGTTTTCTTCTTTTGTTTTTGCCTCAGTATAACTTGCACCAGTTCTATATTCAAGTGGAGTACCACCTAGTTTGATTATTTCATCATGAAGAGCATTTGAACATTTAACATCATATAGGAATGTATTACTAAATGTTTTATTAATAATATCTCTAATGATAATAATCATAAATTTTTCTGTTGATACAATATTTCCTTTTTCATCTACCATACCAACTCTATCACCATCACCATCAAAGGCAAAACCAACATCTGCTTTATGTTTTTTAACAGCATCACATAATTGTTTCATATTTTCAGGTACTGATGGATCTGGATGGTGTGATGGAAAGTTTCCATCACTAATATCATTTATATAAATAGGTTTGATATTTAGTGCATTAAATATTTTACTAGCTATAACTGATGTCGTACCATTACCTAAATCAAGTACAATTTTAGGTTTGTTATTAGCTATTTTTGTATTATCAATCATATATTTGATATATTTGTCAAATATGCTCTTATGATATAAAGTACCAGTTCCTCTTAAGAATTTACCCGCAACATAGTAGTTTTTGAAATCTTCAATCATTTCACCACGAGCATTTGCAGTATGATCAAGGGAAAACTTAAAACCATTATCATCCTTAGGGTTGTGTGATGCAGTAACCATAATACCAAATAGGTGTTCTATATATCTTGCATAATAATGCATTGGAGTAGTTATAAGTCCATAATCAATAACTCTGCATCCAGTTGATAATAAACCTTTTATAAGTTCACTATTTAGTGATTCAGATGATAATCTATTATCATGAGAAACTACGCAAGTTGTTTGCTTACATTTTTCTTGAATATAAGAACCATAGGCTTGCCCAATTCGATATGCTACCTGTTCATTTATTTCTGTTGGATATATACCTCTAATGTCATAAGCACGGAAAATATTAAGATTCATAATATCACACCCTTATTATTAATAATATATTATCATATATTATTATTAATTTGTTTAAAAATAGTTAAATATACAATAAATTATTTACAGTGATAACCATAATGATTTCGATTGATTTTTTAACTAATATATGCTATATTATTCCCTGAAAAGCGATGAACAAGAAGAGTAAAATGCTAAAGTATTTATTAGAGAATTAAACATTATGGTGAAAGTTTAATTAAAGAAATACATTTGAAAATCACTTGGGAGCTGAACTGCTGAACATATATTTGTATAACTAAGTAGTTCCGGATATAAACGCATTAATATTCGTTAGAATGTAATTAAGTATAATTAAGGATGGTACCGCAGAATTATCATGCTCCTTAGCATGATAATACTGTGGTTTTTTTAAAGGAAAGAAAGGATGATTTATATGTTTAAAGAACTAGATAAAAGAGAAGTAAATCTTGTTGAAACATCTATTCTAGAAGAGTGGAAAAAACAAGATATCTTAAACAAAACAATTGAAAATAGAACTGGTAAAGATAACTGGGTTTTTTATGATGGACCTGCAACAGCAAATGGTATGCCAGGACTTCATCACATGGTAGCTAAGTTTTTAAAGGATTCTTTTTGTAAGTACCAAACTATGAAAGGCAAAAGAGTCTTAAGAAAAGTTGGTTGGGATACACATGGACTTCCAGTTGAAGTAAACGTTGAAAAGAAGTTAGGTTTTACTGGAAAAGCTGATATCGAAAAATATGGTATTGAAGCTTTTAATAAACTTTGTAAAGAAACAGTTTGGGAAAATGAAACCGCATTTAGAAAACTAACTGATGAAATGGGTCAATTTATAGATCTAGATAATAGATATATAACTTATGATAATGACTACATTGAAACAGAGTGGTGGATTTTAAAGAAATTCTTTGATGAAGGATTATTCTATGAAGGTGTTAAGATTATGCCATGGTGTCCAAGATGTGGTACAGGACTAGCATCTCATGAAGTTGCTCAAGGATACAAAGAAGTAACTGCTAATACAGTAATTGTTCCTTTTAAAGCAAGAGAAGAAGATGTATACTTCTTAGTTTGGACAACAACTCCTTGGACTTTAATATCAAATGTAGCTCTTTGCGTTAATCCTAAAGAAGAATATGTAAAAGTTGAATCTAAAGGTTATAAATTCATCCTAGCTAAAGCTTTAGTTAATAGTGTATTAGGAGATGAATACGAAGTTTTAGAAACATATAAAGGAAAAGATCTAGAATATAAAGAATACGAACAATTAATACCAAGTTTAGATGTACCAGGTAAGGCATTCTTCGTTACATGTGATGATTATGTAACAATGTCTGATGGTACAGGTATCGTACATATTGCTCCAGCATTTGGTGAAGATGATGCCAAAGTAGGTAAAAACTATAAACTTCCATATGTTAATCCAGTAGGCGAAGATGCCGTTTATACTGATGGTTTATGGAAGGGTATGAATATCTTTGAAGCTGATTTAGAAGTAGTTAAGTATCTAGCAGAAAATGATAAATTATTTAAAAAGCAAAAAATGGTTCATGACTATCCACACTGCTGGAGATGCGATAGTCCACTTGTATATTATTCAAGACCATCATATTATCTAGAAGTTACCAAACTTCAAGATAAGATTATTGAAGAAAACAAAAAAATCAATTGGTATCCATCATTTGTTGGAGAAAAAAGATTTGGTAACTGGTTAGAAAATATGAATGACTGGGCAATATCTAGAAATAGATATTGGGGAACTCCACTTCCACTTTGGAAATGTGAATGTGGCCATACTGAAATGATTGGTTCAAGAGAAGAACTAGCTGAAAAAGCTATAGAAGAAGTTGATCCTAAAACTATCGATTTACACAAACCATATGTTGATGATATTCATATTAAATGTCCAAAATGTGGTAAAGAAATGACTCGAACTCCAGAAGTAATCGATTGCTGGTTTGATTCAGGATCTATGCCATTTGCACAGTACCATTATCCATTTGAAAATAAAGAGTTATGGGAAGAGCAATTCCCTGCAGATTTTATTGCTGAAGGAATTGATCAAACTCGTGGTTGGTTCTATGCACTACTTGTTATAAGTGTATTTGTAACAGGTAAGAGTCCATATAAAAATGTTTTAGTAAATGAGTTACTTTTAGATAAAAATGGTCAAAAGATGCATAAATCAAAAGGAAACGCAGTAGAGCCATTTACTATCATGCATAAATATGGAGCTGATACAGTAAGATGGTATTTACCATATGTATCTCCAACATGGACTCCAATTAAGTTTGATGAGGAGGGATTAAAAGAAGTACATTCTAAATTCTTTAATCCGTTTAAAAATACTTATTCATTCTTTGAGATGTATGCAAATACAGATAACATTAATATAAATGAATGTAATGTTCCTGTAGAGAATAGAGAAGAAATTGATAAATGGCTATTATCTAAATATAATAAATTAGTAAAGATAGTAACTGATGCATTTGATAAATTTGATTTAAATATTGTTGTTAAAGAAATAACAAATTTTGTATCTGAAGATTTATCTAACTGGTATATTAGAAGAAATAGAAATAGATTCTGGTCATCTGAACTAGATAATTCTAAAAAAAGTGTATATATAACTACATATGAAGTATTAACTGGTTTATGTAAGTTATGTGCACCAGTAATACCATTTACTACAGAGGAAATCTATAAAGATTTAACTGGTGAAGAAAGTGTACATCTTGCAGATTATCCGGTATGTAACGAAAGCTTAATTGATGAAAAACTAGAAGAAAAAATGGATTTAGTAAGAGATCTAATTTCACTTGGTAGAAATGTTAGAGAAGAAAATAAAGTTAAAGTACGTCAACCAATAAGTGAAGTAGTTCTTGATGGTAAAAATGAAAAAATACTTGCTGATTTAGTTGATTTAATTAAAGAAGAATTAAATGTTAAAGAAGTTGTTTTCGAGGCTGATTTAAGTAAATATATGAATTTCTTTGTTAAGCCAAACTTTAAAGAAGTTGGTAAGGTATTTGGAAGTAACATCAAAGAATTTGCATCTAAACTTGAATCATTATCAAAAGAAGATATTCAAAAGCTTGAAAATAATGAAGTTATAAAGATGAATATTGCTGGTGAAGATTATGATGTTACTAAAGATATGGTTGATATTAGAATTTCTTCAAAAGAAGGATTCAATGTTGGATCTGAAAATAATAATTTCGTAATTTTAAATACAAATCTAACCGAAGATTTAATTTTAGAAGGTTTAGCACGCGAATGTGTGTCTAAAGTTCAACAATTAAGAAAGAATAATGACTTTAACATTGTTGATAGAATTAAACTATATTATTCTGGGGACCTAGACTTTGACCTGTGCATTGGTAAATTTGAATCTTATATTAAAGATGAAACTTTGGCAATAGAAATTGTTAAAGATAAAAATTTAGAAGAAACATTTGATTTAAATGGTCATAATGTTAAATTGAAAGTAGAAAAGGTAGGTTAACATGGAAGCATGGATTACTTGGTTAATTATTATTTTAATTCTTTCATTTATTGAAATAATTACAATTAATTTGGTAACCATTTGGTTTGTTGCAAGCGCAGCAATTGCATTAGTTGTTTCTTTATTTATTGAAAGCTTTTATATTCAATTTATTGTTTTTGGAGTATGTGGTCTTATTATAATGGTTTTAACACGACCACTTCTTAAAAAACTATTAAATGTAAAAGAAAAAGAAGCGACTAACTTAGATAGAGTAATTGGTATGAGTGGTATTTGTACTGAAGAAATATCAAAAAATAATGTTGGTGAAGTAAAGGTCGATGGTAAAAGATGGAGCGCTATTTCATCAAGTAAAATTTATGTTGGTGATGAAGTAATCATCACTAGTATTGATGGCGTAAAGCTTAAAGTTAAGAAGGGAGAGTAGATTTTATGCCAGTTGTAATTACACTTTTAGTTATTGCATTAGTAATAATTATTCCTAATATTAAAATTGTTCCTCAAGCAAAAGCATACGTTATAGAAAGACTTGGTTCTTATCATGAAACATGGCAAAATGGTCTTCATATTAAATTTCCGTTTATTGATAGAATCTCAAACAAAGTTACATTAAAAGAAATGGTTAAGGATTTTGATCCACAACCTGTTATTACAAAAGATAATGTAACAATGCAAATTGATACAGTTGTATATTTTCAAATAACTGATCCAAAACTTTATACATATGGTGTTGAATATCCAATTAGTGCAATTGAAAATTTAACAGCAACTACTCTAAGAAATATTATTGGTGATCTAGAACTTGACCAAACTCTTACATCAAGAGATGTAATTAATACGCAAATGCGTTCAATTCTAGATGAGGCAACTGACCCATGGGGAATTAAAGTAAATAGAGTTGAAGTAAAAAACATTCTTCCTCCAAGAGACATTCAAGAAGCAATGGAAAAACAAATGCGTGCTGAACGTGAAAGAAGAGAGAAAATCCTTCAAGCTGAAGGAGAAAAGAAATCCTCAATTCTTATTGCAGAGGGAGAAAAAGAAAGTGCTATTTTAAGAGCTGAAGCTCAAAAAGAATCTCAAATAAAAATTGCTGAAGGTGAAGCAGAAGCGATGCTTAAAATTAAAGAAGCTGAAGCACAAGGTTTAAAACTTTTAAAAGATGCAAAAGTTGATCAAGCTGTACTTACTTTAAAGAGTTATGAAACTATGACTAATATGGCTAATGGTCAAGCCACTAAATTAATTATTCCATCCGATTTAAAAGGATTAGCAACCCTTGGAAGTGCATTTGCTGAGTCAATTTCAAAAAAAGAAGACAAAAAATCTGATAAATAATTATCAGATTTTTTCTTTTGGGTATCAAAAAGTCAATTCTTTTATAACATGTTTTATATTGCTTTACATATAATTTTATGATAACATCTTTATAGAATAATAAGAGGGCGGTAGATATCGTGAAAGAATTTTTAGACAAAGTAGCAAACAATGATCAAGTTCTTATAGGATTAGTAATTCTACTAATTGTTTTGATTGTTGCTTTTTTTATTGTTTTATTATTTTCTGGTAAGAAAGGAAAGAAGAAAGAATCAACTATTGTAGTTCCTGATAATAATTATGAATTACCGCAAGATCCAAGTGTTAACTTTAATCAAAATGAATATGTTAAGGAAACAACTGCTGAATTTGAACTAGCTCCTCTTGAAGATATTAAACCTGCTAATGATGAGTATGTACCCGAAGTTACCGAGGAAACTCCATCATATAGATTTGAAAATATTGAGCAATTAGAAAGACAAACTGTTCCAACATTCAGTTTTGATGAATTATCTAAAATGATTTCAGCTGAGCTTGAAAATTATGATTCTGAAGCTTCACTTGAAAAAACACAAGCAATGGATACAGTTAAAGAAGACACAATGGTAATTCCTCAAGTTACATTTGTTGATTCATTTAAAGAAGAAGTGAAAGAACCACTTGATAATAAGGATGATGTTATTAAACCTCAAATAAATAACAATTTTTCTTCAGTTTATGCAAGTAGAGATATAAAACCACAAAGTAATAACGACGAAATCGTTTTACCTAAGCGTATAAGTCAAGAAGATCTTATGAGAGCTTTAGATAAAACATCATCAAATGTAGCAAAGGTTGAAGAAAAACCTGTAGTTAATGAGCCAATATTTACCCCAAATAATAATTTAAATAGTGTTCAAAATAGTTTCGTTTCAAACTTTACTGATTCAAATCAAGTAAGTGGAAATGAAACAAATAAAAGTGAAGAACAACCATTTTTTGCAAGATTTAATCAAGAAACATACGATATAAACCCAAAAGATTAGTGTAAAGGTAAGTTGCATTAATCTTTTTTTTAATGTTATAATTTATTAAGGTGAATAGAGAATGGCAAAGACTAATAATTATGACGAATCATCAATTAAAATATTAGAGGGTTTAGAGGCTGTTAGAAAAAGACCTGGTATGTATATTGGGTCTACTGATAAAAGAGGTCTTCATCATCTAGTATGGGAGATTGTCGATAATTCTATTGATGAGGTAATAAATGGCTACGGTAATAGTGTAAAAATTGTAATGCATAAAGATAGATCTATTACTGTTGCAGATAATGGTCGTGGAGTTCCAACAGGAAAACATGAATCTGGTAAATCAACTCCAGAAGTTATTTATACAGTGCTTCATGCCGGTGGTAAATTTGAAGAAGGAAACTATAAGGTTTCTGGAGGACTTCATGGTGTTGGTGGATCTGTAGTTAATGCCTTATCTAAAAAAATGGACGTTACAATTTACCGTGATGGAAAAATAGCTAACATTCGCTTTTGTGATGGTGGAAATGTTGAGAGCCCGCTTAAGTATATAGGTGAAACTAAGAAAACTGGAACTATTGTTACGTTCTTACCTGATTATGAAATATTTAAAAATTGTGATTTTTCATTTACTACAATATGTGAAAGAATGCAGGAAAGTGCCTTTCTTTTATCAGGACTTATTGTAGAAGTAGTTGATGAAAATACTAATAGAGAAGCTAGGTTCCACTATGAAAATGGGCTTATAAATTTTGTTGAATACATAAATGAAAACAAAAGAGCCTTACATAAAGTAATTAATTTTAGTGGTCAAAAAGAAGGAATAGAAGTTGAAGTTGCTATGCAATATTCTGATTCATATTCGGAAAATATATTATCATTTGTAAATAATGTTAAAACTATTGATGGTGGAAGCCATGAAGTAGGATTTAAAACTGGTATTACTAAAGCTTTTAATGATTATGCTAAAGCCAATAATTTAATAAAAACTAAAGATGGTTCTTTTGATGGTTCTGATGTAAGAGAAGGTTTATCTGCAGTTATAAATTTAAGAATTCCTGAAAAATTATTACAATTTGAAGGCCAAACTAAGGGTAAATTAGGTACTCCTGAGGCAAGAAGCATTACTGAATCTATTACGTATGAACATTTAAAATTCTTTTTAGAGGAAAATAAAGAAATAGCTTTAACTATTATAGAAAAAGCTAGTAAAAGTAAACTTGCCAGGGAAGCAGCTAGAAAAGCTAGAGAGGCTGCAAGAGCTGGTAAAGGAAAAGAGAAAAAAGAAAAGATCTTATCCGGTAAACTAGCTAAAGCAACTGGTAAGGATAATAAAATTAATGAATTATTCTTAGTCGAAGGAGATTCAGCTGGTGGATCTGCTAAGACTGGTAGAAATCGAGAAACACAAGCAATACTACCTTTAAGAGGTAAGGTTTTAAACTGTGAAAAAGCTTCTTCAAATGATATTAATTCAAATGAAGAGTTAAATACACTTACATATGCTATTGGTGCTGGTATTGGTGCTGATTTTGATCCTAAGGATTCAAATTATGGAAAAATAATAATTATGACCGATGCCGATGATGATGGTGCTCATATTCAAATATTACTACTTACATTCTTCTATCGTTTTATGAGACCATTAATTGAAGAGGGAATGCTTTATATAGCAAATCCACCTTTATATGCACTAGACTTTGGTAAATCTAAAGAATATGTTGCAACAGATGAAGAACTTGAAGAAAAGAAAAAAACTACCAAAGGTAGTTATAAGGTACAAAGATTTAAAGGTTTAGGTGAGATGGATGCTGATGAACTTTATGAAACAACTATGAATCCATTAACACGTAGTTTAATTAAAGTATCTATTACAGATGCTGCACTTGCTGAAAAGCGTGTATCTGTATTAATGGGTGATAAAGTAGAACCTAGAAAAGAATGGATTGAAGAGAATGTAGATTTCTCTTTAGAGGATGACTTTAGGAGGTAGTAATATATGGCAAAAAAAGAAGAACAAACTATAATTGAAAAAATATATGACTATACTCTTGAGGATATAATGGGAGATAGATTTGGTAGATATTCTAAATCTATTATTCAAGACCGTGCTCTTCCAGATGTAAGAGATGGTTTAAAACCAGTACAAAGACGTATTTTATATACAATGTGGGAAGATAAAAATACCTTTGATAAACCATACAGAAAATGTGCTAAAGCTGTTGGTGATGTTATGGGTAAATATCACCCACATGGAGATTCATCTATTTATGGTGCTATGATAAACATGTCTCAAAGATGGAAAATGAGAGAAATGTTTATTGATATTCATGGTAATAATGGATCAATAGATGGTGATGGACCTGCCGCATATCGTTATACTGAAACAAGACTTACAAAACTTGCAGGTGTAATGCTTAAATATATTGAGCGTGATTCAGTAGAAATGGCGCTTAACTATTCAGATGATTATTTAGAACCTACAGTATTACCTGCAAATTTTCCAAACCTACTAGTAAATGGTTCTCAAGGTATATCAGCTGGTTATGCAACAAATATACCTCCACATAATCTAACTGAAGTTATTGATGCTAGTATACACAGAATCGATAATCCTAACTCAAGACTTGATACAATCCTTGGTATTGTTAAAGGGCCAGATTTTCCAACCGGTGGAGTAATTGAGGGTAAAGAAGGACTTCGACAAGCTTATGAAACTGGTAAAGGCAAAGTGGTTTTAAAGGCTAAAACAGAAATCGTTAAAGATAAAAAAGGTCATAGAATAATAATTCATGAGATACCTTATGATGTTTTAAAAGAACCTCTTAGAAAAAAAATAGAGGATATTAAAATAGATAAAAAAGTTGAAGGTATTGTTGATGTTAAAGATGAGTCTGATAAAGATAATATGGCAAGACTTGTTATTGAACTTAAAAAAGATGCCAATGCTGAGCTTATTTTAAATTATCTATTTAAAAATACTGATTTGCAAATAAACTATAACTTTAATATGGTCGCAATTTGTGACAGAAGGCCAAAACAATTAGGTTTACTTGCAATTTTAGATGCATTTATAGCACACCAAAAAGAAGTTATCTTAAGAAGAACAAGATATGATTTAAAAAAGGCTGAAGAGCGTCTTCATATTGTTGAAGGTTTCTTAAAAGCTGTTGATATATTAGATGAAGTAATTAAATTAATTAGAGCATCTAAAAACAGAGCAGACTGTATTACAAATTTAGTAAAAGAATTTAAATTTACTGAAATTCAAGCAACTGCAATTGTTGATATGCGATTATATAAATTATCTAATACAGATGTTAATTTACTTTTAGAAGAACAAGCAAATCTTCAAAAGATGATAGATTTCTTAAATAGCATATTAAATAATGAAACTATACTAAAAACGCAAATGAAAAAAGAATTAAATGAAATTAAAAAAGAATATGGTAATGAAAGACGTACTGAAGTTAGAGATGAAATATCTGAAATTAAAATCGATATGAAAGATATGATTCCAAAAGAAAATACTATTGTCGTAGTTACTAAAGAAGGTTATATTAAAAGGGTTTCTCCTAAATCATATACTGATGAAGAAGAAACTGTTATGAAACCTGGAGACTATGTAATTGGACTATATGATACAACTACATTAAATAATATAATGGTATTTACTAATTTAGGTAGATACTGCTTTATACCTGTACATTTAGTACCAGAGTGTAAGTGGAAAGAATTAGGAAAACACGTTAATAATATATGTATGCTTTCACCTGATGAAAAGATTATATCATCTGTAATATATGATAGTGATCAATCTATACTAGTACTAGCTACTAAACAAGGTATGGTTAAAAAAGTTCTTTATAAAGACTTTATAGTATCAAGACACTCTAAACCACTTACGGCTATGAAACTTAAAGATGATAAAGATGAATTAGTATCAGTATTTAAAGTAAATAATGATAGTAATGTTATAATGGTATCTAAAAATGGATATTACGTTAAATATAATTTAAGTGAAGTACCAGTAATTGGTCCTAAAGGATCTGGTGTAAAAGGTATAAATTTAAAAGATGATGAACTTGTATCTTTATCCGTAATAAAAGATCAAGATGAATATTTAAATGTAGCAACTAATAATAAAACAGCTAAAAGAATAAAGCTTTCTGATTTATATACAATGACTCGTGCTAAAAAAGGTTTATTATTAATGAAGAAAGTTAAAACACAAGATTATCATATTATTGATGCCTTTACATCTGAGTCAAGAGATAATATATGTTTAAAATCAGACAGTGAAATAAGAGAAATAAAAAATAGTGATATTGCGATAATGGATACACAATCAACTGGTTCATCTATATCAAAATATATGGTTGAAAAAGTATTTGTTAAAGTAAATATTGAAAAAGTAAAAGACGTTGAAATAGCTGATGATGAAGCAGTAACTGAAAGTGCTGTACCTGAAGATATATCTTCAAAAGAAGAAGTAAAAGAATTTACACTTGATGACTTTATTGATGACTTTAAAATATAGTCTTAAAAATCGCCTTAATTAATAATATTTATTAAGGTGATTTTTTATGGATAAAAAAGAAAAATTTAAGGAATTTTTAAGGAAAAATCCTAAACTTATAAATTATATTAAGAAAAATGATAATGGTGTTCAAAAACTATATGAAGTATATGATGTATATGGTGAAGATGAAGGGGTATGGAAAGAATATTTATCGGAAAATAAAATAAATTTGAATAATATTTCTGATATTGTTAAAAATATAGATGTAGATTCTATTAAAGGACATATATCAACTGCGCAAAAAGCTCTTGATATAGTTCAGGAAATAACCGGTAAAGCATCGACAAAAGTTGCGAGTGTTTTAAAAAAACCGCTTGCACCTAAACCACTAAATAAGTTTTTTGAGGATTAATGGATTATGAATCCATTAATATTAAAAGATATTTATAAAAAAGAAAACTATTATAAATATCTAAAAGAAAATTCGTCATGGATTAGACTAATAAAAAGAGATGATAACCAGTATAAAGAGTTTATTAAATATATTAAAGAAAAGTACAAATTAAGAGTAACTGACAAGGTAAATAATATATCAAATATTGTAGGAGTGTTAAGTGAAGTGTTAAGTAATAATAAATAGATAAAATCATATTGATTTTTGTTTTTATAATTATTATACTTAAGTTATAAAATAAAAGGAGGGAAAGAAACATGAAAAATAACAACAAAGGTTTTACATTAGTTGAACTATTAGCAGTTATCGTTATCTTAGCTGTAATTATTTTAATCGCTGTAAACGCTATTATCCCACAAATGAATAAAGCTAGAAAGAATTCTGTATTTGATGAAGCTTTAACAGTTGCTAAAGCTGCTGAAACATACTATGTTGCAGAAAATGTAGATGGTAGTGGAATTTCTACAGAAATTCAAAGTGGTGCTTCTACAAGTGCTGGAGCAATGTGTGTTACAATTGAAACATTAAAAGATGGATATATCAAGAAAAATAGTTCTAACTTTACTGGTGTAGTAGTTCTTACTGAAAGTGCAAATGGTGATGATGCTGTTGCTACTGTATATTTAACTAATGGTAAATACTATGTAAATGGTAAAACTCAAGCTAACATTACTAAATCTGATGTTGCTTCAGGTGGAGCTACTAATTTAACTTTAACAGCTACTGACTGTGTAACTCCAACTCCATAATAATGTTTAGATTTAAAAAGAAAGTGTAAACCACTTTCTTTTTTTATTGGGTAAATTATTAATAGATATTATATAATGTAAGTATGAAAGGATAGCTAAATATAATGAAAAAGATAAATAAAAAGGGATTTACTATAATTGAAATTATCGCAGTTACTGTATTACTTGCTATCTTAATTCTACTTGCAGTATTTGCGATAATTCCACAAATAAAAAAATCAAGAATTAACGCATTTGGAGATGAGGTATTAAACTACGCTAATGGCGCAGAAACGAAATATGTTGCAGATGGACTTGATAGTGAATATGGGGACTTACCTGTTAATGGTATATGTTTTTCTACATCAGAGTTAAAAAAAGAATATGTTAAAACAGAAAAGGATTATAAAGGTATTGTTATACTTAAAGCTGATGTAGGAAGCCAAAAACTTAAAAGATATGTATATCTTGCATCAGACAAATATGTTTATAATTCAACAAATGATGTCAATGAAGGCCTTACTGGATCAAATCACCTAATAAATATAAATAAAAATGATATTATTGAAGGAAATGAAAACGATTTAACATTTAAAACATGCTGTGAATACTATAAATCGCTTGATTCAAATTATGATTGTTAAATAAAAGCTTGAGGTTTAATAAACCTCAAGTTTTTGTTATAATGAATATATAATTAAGAAGGTGTAATAAATGATTATAGGTTCACATGTATCTTTTGGTGAAGAACAATTATATGGTTCAGTAAAAGAAGCTATTAGTTATAATGCAAATGCCCTAATGTTTTATACGGGGGCTCCACAAAATACCGTTAGAAAAGAATTATCTTCTGAATTATTAGAAAAAGCTAAAGAGTTAGCTTTTTCAAATAACATAGAGTTTAATAATATAGTATGTCATGCACCATATATTATTAATCTTGCGAACAAATTTCAAAGTGAGAAATGGAATTTTAGTATTAATTTTTTAATTAATGAATTAAATAGATGTAAGTTTTTAAATGTAAATAAGATTGTTGTTCATCCAGGATCTAGTGTTGGTATAACTCAAGAAGAAGGTTTAAACAATATAGTAGATGCATTAAAAATAATCTTATCTAAAACAACTGATGTAGAGATACTTCTTGAAACTATGGCTGGTAAAGGTAATGAATGTGGAAGAAATATAGATCAAATAAAGTACATACTTGATAGTGTAAATAGTGATCGATTAAACGTATGCGTTGATACATGCCATATTAACGATGCTGGATATAGCGTAGATAAGTTTGATGAGTATTTAAATGAATTTGATCAAAAAATTGGAATAGATAAAATAAAATGTATTCATTTAAATGATAGTAAAAATGAAATAGGTTCACATAAAGATAGACACGAAAATATAGGATTTGGAACCATTGGTTTTGATTCTTTATATAAAGTTGCTACTAATGAAAAACTAAAAAACATACCTAAAATATTGGAAACGCCTTATTTATCAATAACTGATAAGATAAAAAAACCTCCATATAAGGAGGAAATAGAAATGTTAAAAGCAGGAAAATTCAATAAAGATATATTTAAAGATATCTATGATATTTAGTATAATATGTTTTATATAGATTACAGATCTTTAGATAGTTTTCTTCTTTAAAATGTGTTTTATAAGAATCTAAATTAACCATATTGGGACTAGATACAATCTTGTCCCAATTTTCTTTTATAAAATTATATGAAAATGAAAGTTCATTTTCATCTAAATGTATATCATTATTTATTAAAAATGTATTTATATCATTTTTACTTAATTTATCTACATAATTTTTTATTAAGAATTTCATGTAATCACCTAATATATTGTATGTAAAATAAAAATAATAGAATACTAATAATGGTGATTATTATAAAAAAATATATAATACTTATAATTATATTTATATTAATCATATCAAGGATTTTATATATAAATATATTTAAAAATCAATACTATAAACGAGAGCTTGATAATATAAATAAAAAATATGTTTATTCATTATCATCTGAAAGAGGAAGAATTTTAGATATTAATGGTAATGTGCTTGTTGATAATAAGAAAAAAAGAGTAATCGTATATAATAAAAATAGCAAAATAAACATAAATAAAGAACTTAGTATTGCACGAAAACTAAGCCATTATTTAAATGCATATAAAAAACCAACAGATGATGAAATAACTAAATATATATTTGATAAAAATAGTAGTTTAAAGCTATATCTATCCAAGAAAGACTATAATTTATATCAAAAACAGATTATTTCATATGAAAAGGCTAAAAAACTAGCCTATAATTATATTAAAGATAATCTTATTGGCAATATAAAACCAGAGGAAGAAAAAGTGGTAAAAATATATTCACTTATGAATAAGGATTATTATTTTGATAAAAAAATTGTTTTATCAGATATTGATGATAAAACTTATTTTGATATCATAAATGAAGGTATACCAGGCATTACAGGAGAATATATTTATGAAAGATATTACCCGTATGATGATTTACTTAGAAGTATATTTGGTAGTGTAGGAAAAATAGATAAAGATAATTATAAAGAGTATTTAAGTAAAGGATATATGCTATCAGACATTGTTGGAAAAAGTTATTTGGAAAAAGAATATGAAGATATACTTAAAGGAACTAAAACTAAATATCAAGTCCAAAAAGATGGTACCATAAAAATGGTAAGTGAAGGAAAAAAAGGGGAAGATCTTGTATTAAACATAAACATTAATATAGAAAAAGAACTAAGTAATATCTTAAAAAAATATATTAGTAGTTCACAAGGTAAAAAGAATGCAGAGTATTATAAGGGTTCTTATGTTCTTGTTGGTAAACCAACAGGGGAAATAGTAGCAATGCTAGGTTATAGACTTGATGATAAAAACAATTTTGATGAAGTGACATCTGATATAGTTAATTCATCATTTACCCCTGGATCTATTGTAAAAGGAGCATCTAATACAGTAGGTTATCACGAAAATGTAATTGAAAGAGGGAAAAAAGTTAATGATTCATGTGTAAAACTTTATATGAACACTGTTAAGTGTTCATATACAAAACTAGGATATGTTGATGATATATCAGCTCTTGAAAAATCTTCTAATTATTATCAGTTTATAAATGCAATTAAAGTAATGGGATATAAATATAAATACAATATGAAAATAGAAGCAACTGTAGATGATTTTAATAAATATAGAAATATATTTAAAGAATATGGCCTTGGTACTAAAACAAATATTGATTTACCAAATGAATCAGTTGGAATAACTGGGAAAAAGATAGCTCCAGATTTACTTTTAAACTTATCTATTGGTCAGTATGATTCATATACACCTGCACAAATGCTTTCTTATATAAATACGCTTGCATCTAGAGGAAAAAGGTATAATCTATCAATAAAGAATAAAGAAGATACTCTTAATAATACTGTAGAAATAAGTGATGAGGACATTAGTAGAATATTAAAGGGATTTGAAAACGTTGTTAAAAAAGGCACTGGTTCAGGATATATTTATAAAAATAATGGTAGCGGAAAAACTGGAACCAGTGAGACCTTAGTTGATAAAGATAATGATGGTATTTATGAGACAAAAACTATATCAACATCATTTGTAGGTTTCATGCCTAGTGATAATCCAAAGTATACTTTAGTAGTAGTAAGTCCAAATATTTCTTCTAATAAAGATAAATCTAACTATAAAGTGCCAATAAATCGTTATATTATGGCTGATTTAACTAAGTTTTTGTTTGAAAACTAAAACTTTTTTGATATAATACATGTGGACCTGAAAAAAGGAGGTATTTATTATGGCTAAAAATGAAAATCGTGTTTACGTTACTATGAAATGTACAGAATGCGGAAATCAATTACGTCCTACAGTTAAAAATAAAAAGAACACTACTGAAAGATTAGAAATTAAAAAGTATTGTCCTAAATGTCGTAAGAGCGTAACTGTTAAAGAAGCTAAATAATAATAGTAAGGAGTAAATATATATGAATATTAATATAAATGACATCAAAAATGGTATGACAATTATCATGGATGGAAATTTATCACAAATTGTAGAATTCCAACATGTTAAGCCTGGTAAAGGACCTGCTTTTGTTCGTATCAAACTTAAAAATTTAAGAACTGGTGCTATTGTTGAAGATACATATAACACTAACCTTAAAGTAGAAAAAGCGCATATTGATAAAATGCCAATGCAATATTTATACCAAGATGGAAATAAATATGTATTTATGAATTCTCAAACATATGACCAAATTGAAATACCTGAAGAAAAATTAGAAAACGAAAAGAAATTCTTAAAAGAAGGTATGGAAATTACAATTGATTTTTATGAAGGTGAAATTATTGGTATAACTCTTCCAGAAAAAATTGAATTTGAAGTAATTGAAACTGAACCTGCAGTTAAAGGTAACACTACAAATAATGCAATGAAAGATGCAACAATTGAAACTGGATTTGTTGTTAAAGTGCCTTTATTTATAAATCAAGGTGAAAAAATTATTATTTCTACTAAAGATGGTAAATATTCATCTCGTGCATAATATAATTTAACACTACTTTTTAATGTAGTGTTTTTTTATGTACTGCTGCCTTTATGTAAAATTATAATATATTAATATCTTTAAATTTAGCATAAAATGTGGTATAATCATATACATAGAATGGAGTGAAAGTATGGCAAAGAAAAATACTGAAGAAGTAGTAGAAACTACTGAAACTGTATCTAATGAATTTGTTGCACCTAAAAAGAAATGTAATAAAACATTAATTTGTGTTATTTCATGTGTTGCAGTACTATTAGTTAGTGCTTTATGTTTCTTTGGATACAAATATTTTATGGGTAAAGACCCAGTTAAAGTTACATCTAAAGCAATTCGTGGTTTAAAAGACAAAATCGCTGATGTTAAAGATGATAACAAAGAAATCGCAAAAATGATGGAAAGTGGAGATCCATATGAGATTACTACTAATGTTAAAGTTAAACTTCCTAAAGATTTAGGATTAGACGATATTAAATTAGATGTAGTTGCTCAAATAGATCAAAATAAAGCTCAAGGTATCGGAAGCGTTAAAGCTATGATAGGTAAAGAATTAGTTGCTGATTTATCTGCAGCAATTAATGATAATAAAGCTTTCTTTAAACTAAATAATACTATGAACAAATTCTATAGTGTAAGCATGGAAGATGCTTTAACTGAATTTGAAACTGCTGATTTTGATAAACTAGCTAAAATCGATTATGATGGAACAAAATTAATTGACTATTTAGCAGATGCATTTGATAAAGCATACACTAAAAAAGATTTTTCTAAGGAAAAAACTGAACTTACTATTGATGAAAAAGATATAAAAGTTACTAAATATACTGCAACAGTTGATGGTAAGAAATTAGATACTATTGTAGATTCTTTCTTAAATAGTGTATTAAAAGACAAAGACTTAATGAAAGTTCTTGTAGAAATTTCTGAAGAAGATGAAGCTGATATTAAAGATGCTATCAAAGAATTAATCAATGAAGATCTAAGTGAAGAATTTGAAGAAGAATTTGAATATAATGTTTATTTAACAGCTATGGGAGATGCTATTGGATATGGATTCTCTGCACAAGGTGTTGAATTCCTAATTGCTAACCATAAAGATGTTACATCTCTTCAAGTAACTGCTCAAGGAATGACTGCTTATATTGAAATTAAAGAGGAAAGTGATAATCATACAGTAATTACTATTAATGCAATGGGAATGATTACTGGTAAAATTGATATTAAAACTGGTCTTAAGACAATTTCTAAAAACAAAGAATATGAAGAAACTTTAGATATTGATGGTTCATTAACTGTAATGGGTCAAACTTATAAAGCAAGTCTTAATGCAACATCAACAATTAAGAAGATTTCTAAAGTTGATTTATCTGATACTAAAGGTGCGTTAGATATTGAAAATTTAACTGATAGTCAATATTACGAATTTGAAAAAGCTATTGAAAAATCATCTCTTGGAAAATTCATTGCTTCTTTTGAAAAAAGTAGCGCATTAACTCAAAGTAGCATTTTAGATGATGTTAATTATTAATAAAAAGTAAAGAAGAACTTTGTAAAAGTTCTTCTTTTTTTATATTAAATTTATGCATAAAAAAATGGTGTCCCCGGAGTGATTCGAACACTCGACCGTACGCTTAGAAGGCGTATGCTCTATCCAGCTGAGCTACGGAGACATCAACTAATAATGATTATATACCACTATTAGTCATTTTTCAAGGATTATTTCGAGCATACGTCTCAATTTCTTCATTATTTACGTAAAAACTAACTTTAGAAATATTGTAATTATCATATATAGATAAACTTAGGCCATATAATGTTTCTTCATCTATTTTACCTAGTGAATTGAATATATCATTTGAAAATTCAATGTTTATTTTATCATCTAAGATCTTATACTTTGTAAGTTTTACTGATTGGGTTATGTAGCTGGATAGGTTAAGGTCAATGTTGTCTTTACCAGTTAACTCCTTGACAATAACTTCTATTTTTTCATTATTATTATCTGTTGTTATTGTAACTGGGACAAAATAGTTTGTATCATTATAACTATTAATAAAATATACAGTTACATCCTGAGTATCTTTGATACTACTAGAGTGGTTTATTTTATTTATACCAATTTTTCTATCAAGAGGATTACTTATGTATTTTCCTGATGATGGTAATTTGGTTAGCAAATCACCACCTACATATATTTTAACCTTATTGATACCATCTATTTCAGTTAAAGTATAAACGATAGATTCTATTATTTTTTCTTCATTTTCTTTTAATGCTTCAATAAATGAACTTGAAAAATATATCTCTATGGTATCCTCATCTAATACAACATTTTCAATAGTTACATTATTATTTAAATAAGTTTTAAATCCACTTTGTATATATTGATTTTTATTGGTTCCATTAATTAATGCTTCAAGAAGTTCTTTTGCAATCGATAGTTTATTTTTTGACGTTACAGTTATACTTGTTCTTGCAACAAAGTTTTGTGAATCAACTAAATAAATGGCACTTGTATTTACTTTTTTATAAATGGTTTTTTCATCGATTTTTACGTCATTTTTTGGAAATATATAAATTGTAAATAATACAATAAATAATGCTAGTGATGCTAAAATTATTCTTCTAAAAGATCCATTTTTAATCATGAAATCACCTTAGAATAATATATGCAAAATCTTTTAAAAATATTTACAATTATATCATGTCGTGATAGTATACAAATTAATAAAAGAGAGGTGATTTTCATGACAGATGAAAGACTTAATCACTTTATCTTGCTTCTTCATAGAAATGTTTCAGGTTTTTTAACTGAAGAAGAATATAGCTTTATAAAAAATATAATTCATTCTAATAATAATTCCCCCGAAAAAATGCTTTTAGATGAAGAATATAACAAAATTGTTTTAGATATAAAAACTAACTTTAATATGTTTATTAAAACACTAAAGAGTTTTAATAAAAAAGATTTAAGTGAAGAAGAATTAATTAAAGTATGTAAATATATTCCCCTTAGAACATATAACATTAATTTAGCTATGTTTTTTATTCAAGAAAAAAATGGCAAAGAGTTATTTAAAACATATTTTGATTCGGTATGTTTTTATACAAGAGTAATCGGTGATAATAATCACATTGAGAATTATCATCTATTTGTTGATACAATGAGAAAATATCATATTGAATATAAAAAAGAAGAATATGTAGTAAGAGAACATTATCCTGATAATATAGAAGATATAAAAAAAATGTTTAAATCAAATGTAGATAAATCATTGATGCTTAGTAAATATGCTGAATATGTAATGTTTAAGTACATAAAAAATAAGTTTGAAAAATGCGGAAGAAAAGATTTATCAGATAGAGTAATTTGGGCTTCAAAAGATGTAGGGGAATACTTTAACTACACAATATTTTATATTAATCCAAAAAACAAACCAGAATTTATTTTGGTAAAACCGTCCTTTATTGATGAGAGATTAGACTCATTTACTATAAGCGATAGAGAGTTTAAATGCATTAATGAAATTATAAATAAAGATCAAAGGTTTATAATTGCTAGGGTTTTTGTAAATGAAACTGGTTCTTGTCAGATATATTTATTTGATAAAATCCATGAGGATTATATATCTTCAACATTTAGTGACGATGTTTACATTAAAATAAAAGGTGACACTTTCACAAGAAAAAAATATAACTAATTTTCAAATTAGTTATATTTTTATTTCTCCAATTCTAATTAGTTCGACTAAGGCTTGGCTTCTGCCTTTTGAACCAAGTTTTTGTATTGTATTTGATATATGGTTTCTAACTGTTTTTTCACTAATATTTAGCATTGATGCAATGTCTTTTGTATTCTTATTATTAATCAATAATTCAAAGATTTCTTTTTCTCTTTTTGTTAATATAGCATTTTGCAAAATATATCCTTCCTTTCATAATATCCACTTATTAATAATTTATGAAGGAAAGAATATCTTGTGTAGGTTAGTTACTATCAAATTTTACTGTTATATGCTTATTATCACTAAAGTTTTCTTGTACTTTTCTAATTATGTTGTTTGCAATTTCGTTGCTATGTACTTTTGACGATATAACAATGCTTATTTGATTATCGTTTATTTTCACAAAGTTTTTGAAATCAAATTCGTTTTTAATTAATTTTGATATGTCATCTTCTTTTTGTTTAACTGTACTAATTACTTCGAGTTCATCATATGCATCATTTTTTTCTTCTAGAGTTGCAGATTCATCAAGAAGTATATCTTGAAGTTCATCAATTTTATTCACGGTTTTTTCATCATCGGTTACCTTTAAAACACCAATATTATCGTCTTTGCTATTTTTTGCTGCTTTATATTCTTCTGAAGAATTTGATGAAAGAACACTTAAATTACTTTGGTCTGTGGTAAAGTAATAAATGCTTAGTATAACAATTAATGAAAACAGAGTTACAAACCATAAACTTTGTTTATTGATCATGTTGATCCTCCTTAAATTTTTCTAATTAAATATATGAAATTATACAAAAAATAACACATTTTTAAAAAACTTTTTCTAAAAAAAAGGAAATTAGCCTTCAATAGGAAAGATTATTATTGAAGGGAGAAAAATTGTTTGAAAAAATTTATTGTTATAAAACAGCACGATTTAACTGATTGTGGGCCTGCATGCTTGTCTTCAATAATCCAGTATTATGACGGATATGTACCCATTGAGACAATCAGACTTAAGTGTAAAACAAATAATGAAGGTACAACAGCACTGAACTTGATTAATGCAGCAAATTCATATGGCTTATCTGCACAAGCAATAAAAGTCGAAGACATAAGAAAAGTCGAATCAAATTTGCCATGCATAGTTCATGTTGTTGTTAATAAAAGTTATCATCATTATATGGTTTTATGTGAAATTAAGAATACATATTTATTATTGATGGATCCAGCAAAGGGAAGAATCAAAATGCCTATGAATGAATTTTATGAAATATATTCAAAAGTCGCCATACTCTTAAGACCCAATTCAACCTTAGTACGTTACAAAAAACCACAGACATTTTTATCAATAATATATGATTACATTAAAAATGAAAAAAGAAAGACTGCAAAAATTTTTATTTCTAGCACTTTGATTATATTGTTTTCATTACTTTCATCTTATTTTATTAAAGTCGGCTACCAAACAGTTACAAGGTATCATAATAGTTTTTTACTTTTATATGTTTCTATAATGTTTGGGATGATTTACCTTTGCAAAAATTTTTTTGAATATTTAAAAAATTGTCAGTTGTCATCATTTAGTAAAAATCTAAGCTCATGTTTATATGAAAAATTTTCTCATCAATTATTTATTCTTCCTTTAAATTTTATTAGATCAAAAACTTCTGGAGAAATTGTTTCTAGGTATAATGAACTTGAAGAGATTAATAGTATTATTCCTGATTTAATAACTTCATTTGTTCTTGATCTAATTATGGTACTTATATCCTTTATTTTTCTATTATCAATTTCCAAACAACTAACTGTTATATTAATGATTTTTATGACTGTTTATTTTGTTATTTCATTTGCTTTAAAGAATCCGACATTGCAAAAAATATCAAACAATATGACTAATTTATCAGATTTTAATACTTCAATAATAGATTCAGTTAATACTTTAGTTAGTACAAAATTTTTGAATAACGAAGTTAATATGGAAAAGAGATTGGAAAAAAAAGGAGTGAATTATTTATATAATCGTTTTCATTTAGAAAGATATTTTTGTAAGTGTGATCTACTTAGAAACATCATTTACAATATAGGAATGTGGATTACATTTTCTTTTGGATTATATTTAATTTTTTTAAACAAATTAAATATAATTGATTTGTTTACTTTTGAAATTTTACTAAGTTATTTTACTGAACCAATCAAGGATATATCAGCCATTATTCCGAAATATTGTTTCATTAAGGCATCAATGTATAAACTAAGTGAGTATGAAATAATAAAAGAGGAAGACACTGGGAAAAATGAATTTGTTAACGGAGATATTACTATAAAAAAATTATCATATTCGTATAACAACTTGGATAAAACTTTAAGTAATATATCTTTAAAAATTAATAAAAATGATAAAGTGTTAATTAAAGGGAAATCCGGTTCTGGTAAAAGCACTTTATGTAAAATAATTAGTAGACAACTTGATTACTCTAGTGGATTAATTACAATTAATGATATAAATATTAATGATATCAAACTAAGTGAACTTAGGAAAAACATTACATATATTGGTCAAAAGGACAATTTAATTATTGATTCAATACTTGAAAATATAATATTTGAAAGGA
>Ga0265300_10000137_pt1 | contig 76473 bp, 42 predicted proteins | sample AusTroGonzalo_MG_FD_193482 | JGI IMG/M metagenome (GOLD analysis project Ga0265300, IMG submission 193482) | Bovine rumen microbial communities from tropical cattle in Woodstock, Queensland, Australia - Gonzalo_03 | ecosystem: Host-associated > Mammals > Digestive system > Stomach > Rumen ... | reverse complement strand
TGTTGGTTCTATGGGACGTATAATTGCCGGATTCCGTGTAGGTGACTCCATCCCATGTGAAAGTCTCGCAGGCAACAGCGGTAGTGTCTCCTGTAGTGGATTGGTTGATGGTAAGGTGCAGGGTTACCACACTATCGCAACCGGCCACATTTGTTTTATAGGACGTATAATTGCCGGATTCGTTGTAGGTGGTGCCGTCCCAGGTGAAACTTTCGCAGGCTGTTGCGGTGGTGTCACCGGTGGTGGGTTGGTTGATGGTGAGGTGCAGGGTTACCACAGAGTCGCAACCGGCCGAATTTGTTTTATAGGACGTATAATGGCCGGACTCGGTGTAAGTGATTCCGTTCCAGGTGAAGCTTTCGCAGGCTGTTGCGGTGGTGTCACCTGTGGTGGGTTGGTTGATGGTCAAGTGCAAGGTTACCATACTATCGCAGCCGGCCACGTTGGTTTTATGGGACGTATAATGGCCGGACTCGGTGTAGGTGATTCCGTTCCAGGTGAAAGTCTCGCAGGCAACAGCGGTGGTGTCGCCTGTGGTGGGTTGGTTGATCGTCAGGTGTAGGGTTACCACACTATCACAGCCGGCCGAATTGGACTTAAGGGACGTATAATTGCCGGATTCGGTGTAGGTGATTCCGTTCCAGGTGAAGCTTTCGCAGGCTGTTGCGGTGGTGTCGCCGGCAGTAGGTTGGTTAATCGTCAAGTGCAGCGTGTCCACCTGCGTGCAGCCGTGCGTGTCCGTGTGGTTGTAGGTGTAATTGCCACTGTTCGTGTATGTCGTACCGTGCCAGGTGTAACTTCCGCAAGCACTCTTCGTGGTGGCGGTGTGCATGGGCTGATACTCCGTCACCGTGACGTTCTGCGAGAGCTGGTCACCGGTACTGGAGGTGATTGTCACCGAGTAAGAGCCCGCACCCACGGTAATCTGCGGACCCGTTGCCCCAGTGCTCCACGCATACGTCACCTCCACATCGGAGGTGGCGGTGAGCGTGGTGGTTGTTCCCGGACAGATACCCGTATTGCCGTTGATGTGTACGTATGTAGGTATGATGTGAGGGGCAGCACGCAATATCTCGATCTTGATGTGGTTCTTCACGCTTAATTGCGTGCCGGCAGTGCTCATGGATGACGGATTGTAGTTGGTGTTGTCGTTGTATTTGTATATCGCACAATTGGAGGTGCTGTTGAAAACCTGGCACGTCATGTGCGGCGAAGAGGTCCAGGTACCCGTGTTGTCGTCCGCAATGAGCGCCAGATTGCTAGTGCCGTCATATTCAAACGGTGTGCTGAACGTGAGAGTGGTCCAAGCGCCTGTAGTCATGGTCACTGTGCCGCTGAACACTTTGTTTGCATTGGTGACGGAAATCCAGTCCGATGTGCTGGAGAAGCTGGTCTTGTTCGTATGCACCAAATAGATGTCGTAAGTACGCGTCTCCTCGTTGCCTTCGTTGTAGAACGAGATGCTCTTGATGGTGCCCGGCGAACCGATCTCCGCAGGGGTGTAGAGCTGCTGGCTCAAGGTGTAATTGTAATAGGAATAGCTGGGCAGGTAGGCGTTGGTGGTCGCCCCAGTGCCGATTTCCGCCGTTTCGGTTGCGGTGGGCAGGAAGGTGCAGACATCGCTCCACTGGCTGTTGCCGTAAATGCCGCCGCAGTTGGCCCTCACGCGGGCGTAGTAGGTGGTCTCTGCGGTGAGATTGGTGAGGTGGACGGAGGTGGTGCTGAGGTTCATTTGGGTGTAGGTGCCGTTGGCAAAGGAGCTGTTGGTGCCGTATTGCAGTGTCCAGCTGTTGGCGCTGCCGCTCTCGGTCCAGCTGAGGTTGGCGGTGTTGACCGTCACACCGGTGCAGGTCAGATCGGTGGGCACGGGACAGGCAACGGGCGTGGTGAACGTGGCATTTCTCCAGCCGCTGCTCTCGCCGTCGTTACACACACGCTTCACCCTGACTTGGTACGTCATATCTTCCTGAAGGTTCGTGAGGGTGTAGGAGGTGGCCGTAATGCCGGTGGCTACGGTAGCCCAGTTGGCAGTGCCCGACTTAAGCTCAATGCTATAGGTGCCGCCGCTCTCGCCCGTCCACGACAAGTTGGCGGTGAAAGGGGTGACATTGGTGACGGTGACGTTGTTCGGGGAAGAACAACTGCTCGCATCCATCACCTCTATGTTTTGATGATACCAGACGTAGTTCTGCGCCAACGCCACCACCTCGTACACGCCTGCCTCAAGGTCGCTGGGGAGCGAGAGGGTGGCCGTGCCGGAGGCATTCGCAAAAGCGGCCGCAACAAACACCGTGGTGCTCTTCTTCAACGCCACGTAGGCATACGGAACGGCTTGCACGATGCATTGGTTGTCGCCCGCCGTGATGTCGTTAACGGTGACGGTCATGGTGTTGGGGATGCCCAAATAGACGCGCACCGACGGGTCGCCGAAGCAGTGGTAAATCTCCCAGTAGTATTTTTTTCTGCTAGTGTTGGAGGATTCCACCGCCAGGTTGCCCCCTTGGATGATGCCACCGATGGTGGAAACCCAGTTGCTGTAGGCCTCTCCATGGGTGTGGAACATTTTGTCGTAAACGCCTAATTTGGCGGCGTCGTAACTCATGTTGGCGTTGATGGAGCTGCGCACACCCACCGCCCAGTAAACATCCTCGTTCCAGTAACTGGAGTTCGAAGCACCAATGTAACCCATCGCGCCCTTGTTGCTGGCACGCAAAAGCGACTCGCCGAAACACTCGCTGTCGTCGAATTTGCCCGACAGACAGCAGTTACCGATTAATAGGCCGTATTTGCCGCTGTTGGTCATTGAGGAGACATTCGAGGAGGAGAATCCGGGATCGGCCCAGCCGGAGGAGCTGCCGTGAGCAGTGTAGTTGGCCAGACATACACCCGCGTTGATTTCGTTGCGGATGGTGGCTGCCTGTGACGAACAGTTGTAGTTGTGCTTGTAAACGTTTGTGAAAGAGTGAGTTGTGCTACCGGGGTAGATGTAGTTGTTGTAGATATAGTTGATTTGTCCGTCGGCGTGGGTAGGGGAGTATCCGTTGCCATCCGTACCCGCAATCAGCACCGCATTGCCCAGATAGGAAGGATCGGGCATAGTGTATTGCTCATACATCATGATTTTCGCAATCTGGTTGGAAAGCTGGCTGGAGTTGGTGGCGGACAAACGACCGTAGTAGCAGTCGGGAATGTTGTCGTTGCCCGCAAGGGTGGCGTAGTAGAGGTCGGTTACGTGCGATTCTCCGCTCACCTGAGTGGAGAAAGCTGGAAGCTGGGCCACATCACCGATCAGCAGCAGGAATGTGGGTGCAGGATCGGCAGTGGTGGCGTTGTTATACTTGTTCTGGATGAAGTTTTTGATGGAAGTGGTGGTAGTGCCCACGTTGGCATCACTGGTGTAGGCCACCTCCACCTTATAACCCAGACGACGTTTCCAATCCGCAAAGGCGGCCAAATCGGTACTGGAGGAGAAGATGGAGTTGGCGACAATCAAATATTTGATGGGCGCACCTTTGAATTCCGCCTTTGAGGCGTTCTCCATCTGGTTGATTACCAGTGAACTGTCCAAGACGAACATCGGGGTCTCGTATTTCTCGATTTTGTGCGTCATCGTCATATCGGTGTTCACGAAGGTGAACTCCACATCGAGCTGGTAGTATATTCTGACGGTTTGGGTGACGGGGTTGTACTGTACCGGGGAGACATAGACGGTGGCCAGTGAGATGCCGCGTCGGATGCCGGTTTTCTCCACGCTCACCAACGGAAGCGCGTAAAATGTGTCGGTGGTGTAAATCGTCTGGTCGTAAGCGAATGGTGGAGTGGGGGCGCTCTTCGAAACACTCGGTTGGGTGGGGTAGAGCAGGTGGGTGATGCCCAACTCGGCAGCCGAATAGTCGGTGTATTTCGCATCGACGATGGTGGCGATGACGGAATCGCAGACGGGCGTCTGGATAAATTTCGCCAACAACGGCAACATCGGCGCGCCCGGATTGTCGGGAATGCCGTAGCTGTCCATCGAGATGAGCGAAAAACTGCCCTGCGGCAGGGTGATATCCTTTACGGAAAGCGCCCCTGTGTTAAAGGTGACCGACACTTTCTCGTAGGAATTCTCTGAAATCTGAATGTTTTGCGCAAATGCAAACGGGCAGATGCAAAGGATGAGCAACCAAAGTATATGTTTCTTCATAATGATGTAATTTTCTTAAAAAGGCCGCAAAGGTACATAAATTTCAAATACAACTCCTGAGGAAAAAAAGTGTATTTTTGCACCCTCAAAAATGTAGAATATGGATAGAGTTGTTAGCGGTATCCGGCCGACCGGATTTTTGCATTTGGGCAACTATTTTGGCGCCCTCAGAAATTTCATCAAGATGCAAGAGGAGAACGAATGTTTCTTCTTCATTGCGGATTATCATTCTCTTACAACGCACCCGACTCCATTGGATTTGCAGTCCAATGTCAGAAATATTTTGATTGAATACATCGCGGCGGGTTTGGATCCCGAGAAGGCCACCATCTATGTGCAGAGCGATGTGCCGCAAGTGTGCGAGCTCTCGCTGCTGCTTTCGATGAACGTCTATGTCGGTGAACTGCAACGCGTCGCCTCTTTCAAGGAGAAAGTGCGTCGCCAACCCGACAACGTGAATGCCGGCCTGCTGACCTACCCGGTGCTGATGGCTGCCGACATCCTCTTGCATCGTGCCGACAAAGTGCCGGTGGGCAAGGATCAGGAGCAACACCTGGAGATGACCCGCGACTTCGCACAGCGTTTCAACCGCATCTACAAGAACGAATACTTCAAACTGCCGGTGGCTTACAACTTTGGCAGCGAATTGGTGAAGATCCCCGGTCTGGACGGCTCCACCAAGATGTCCAAGTCCGACAACGAGAACTCCTGCATCTACCTCTCTGATGCACCGGAAGTGATCCGCAAGAAGGTGATGAAGGCCGTTTCCGACAGCGGTCCCACAGAACCCGGTCAACCCAAAACGCAGGCGGTGGAGAACCTCTTCCAGCTGATGAAGGCCGTCTCCGCTCCCGATACGCTGCAGTATTTCGAGGATCAGTATCAGAACTGCGCTATCCGTTACGGTGATATGAAGAAACAGCTCGCCGCCGATATGATTGCCTTCGTGCAGCCGGTTTACGAGCGCATTCTGGAGCTTCGCGAAAAGGACGACTACATCCGCAAAGTGGCCCGTCAGGGTGCGGAAAGAGCTCGCGAGAGTGCCGCCAAAACTATCAAGGAGGTGCGCGAAATCATCGGAATCAAATCCTTCTAACCGTCTGAAATGTCGTTACTTACACAGTATCCGCTTTGGCTGGCGATTTTTGCCGTTCTCTTAGGCGTCGGCTACGCGCTGTTCCTCTATTACAAGAACGACAATATCGTCTTCGAGAAACGCGATCGCATCATCATGGCCTCCCTGCGCGGGGTGGCAATGACGCTGCTCGCCTTCCTGCTGCTTGCCCCTATGCTCAAGATGATCCGCAAGCAGACCGATAAACCCGTGATTATCTTCGCGATTGACAACAGCGAATCCATCGCGTCGGGAAAGGATGCCGACTTCTACACGAAAGAATACCCAAAGCAGCTGCAGAAGATTGTCAGCGAACTCGGCAAACAGTACGACGTGGACGCTTATTTGGTGGGCGACGAGAACCTGTTGGTGGACAAAGAGAAGGTGAATGTGGACTTCTCCGACAAATCGACCAACCTTTCCGCTCTGTTCGACGATATCAACCTGCTCTACTCGAACCGCAATGTGGGTGCGGTGGTGATGCTCACCGACGGTATCTACAACATCGGTTCCAATCCCTATTATGCCGCCCAGAAGGTGAACTTCCCGGTCTACACGGTGGGACTCGGTTCCGACGAGCAGGCCACCGACCTCTTCATTGCCGACATCATCCACAACAAGGAGGTATTGAAGGGCAACCGCGCCCCCGTGGAGGTGAAGGTGCAGGCGGGCAAACTCTCCGGCAAAACCGCCAAGATGACCGTCTCCGACGACCATGGCGAGGTGTTCTCCAAGACGTTGCAAATATCCGGCAACCAATTTTTTGAAACCGTCTCCTTCTTGGTGGATGCCGAGAAGCCAGGTCTGAAGAGATTCAAGGTGGATCTCGACGAGCTGGACGGTGAAATCACTCACAAGAACAACCATGCGCAGTTCTTCATCCGCGTGATTGAGTCGAAAGACAAAATTGCAGTGGTGTATGATGCGCCGCATCCCGATATTGCCGCCATCCGCTCTGCTTTGGAGCTCTCTGACAACTATGATATCACGGTCGCCTCGGTGGACGAGTTCAAGGCCAATCCCGCCGATTTCGGGCTGATTGTGCTGCATCAGCTGCCCTCGCAGAAGCACCCCGCCTCGTCGTTGCTGTCGCAGATCCGCCAAAACGGCGTGTCAGCGCTCTATATCATAGGCACGCAGACGGATTTGAACGCCTTCAACGGCTTGAACACCGGCTTGCAAATCACGCAGAGCAAGAATATGACCAATAACGCCACGGCCAGTTACAACAGCAACTTCATGCTCTTCTCCTTCTCCGAGGAGGCGCAGCAGCTGTTGCCCACCTTGCCGCCGTTGCAGGCTCCTTTTGGTACTTACAAAGCCTCCGTCTCCTCCAATCTCTTTATGACACAGAAGATTAGCGGGGTGGAGACCAAATACCCGCTCTTCCTCTTCAACGATGTGAACGGGGCGAAGACGGGCGTGATTTCCGGTACGGGTCTCTGGTCGTGGAAGGTTTACGATTTCGTGAACACGCAAAATCACGATGCTTTCAACGAGATTGTGAACAAAACCGCCCTCTTCCTGGTGGCAAAGAACGACAAGAGTCCGTTCCGCGTACACCACAACGCTGTTTTTGCCGAAAATGCCCCTGTGGAGTTCTCTGCGGAGCTCTATAACGAGAGTCACGAGCTGCTGAACACTCCCGATGTGAAGCTCACCATCAAGGGCAGTGGCGACACCGCCTACGATGCGCAGTTCTCGAAGCAGAACAACGCCTACTACCTGAATATGGGCGAGCTGCCGGTGGGCACCTACACCTGGACGGCGAAGACGCAACTCGGCAACAAAACCTACGAGAAGAGCGGCACCTTCTCCGTGCAGGAGATTTTTGTGGAGACCGCCAATCTGGTGGCCGACTTCGATATGCTGAAGAGCGTTGCACAGGCCTCTGGCGGAAAGTTCTTCCCCCGCAACGAGATGGAGAACGTGGTGAAGGAGATCAAAGCCAACGACAACATCAAACCGGTGGCCTCCTACCAGAAGAAATACTCTATGTTGCTCAACTCCCCGTGGTATCTTGCCGCCCTCGTGCTGCTGTTAGGCATCGAGTGGTTCTTGCGCAAATGGCACGGAGGAATGTAAGCAGTAAGCAGTTAGTAGTTAGTAGTTAGTAGTTAGCAGTTAGCAGTTGGGGTCCGAACTTGCTTTGTTCAGCGGCTTGTCCTGCACCCCTGAACCTGTAAACCAATATCGACGGCAAATACTAAAATAGGAGGCATGAGCGCCTCCTTTTGTTTTGGCGGATGCCATTGTGGTTATGCGCACACGACGCTGGGGCGGAGTGAGGAGCAGCGGTTGATGATGGCGTTTGCGAACTCGAAACCGGCATCGCAAACCTTTTTGCTTGTGTTGCCGTCGTAGCCCATTGAAAGGTGCAGGGTGTCGTAGCCCGCATTCAAGAATTGTAATAGTTTCCGGTCGCGCTTGCGGGCGGCTTCCTGGTATTTTTCGATGGAGGGGCGACCCTTGCCTTTGCGCACGCCAAGGACTGCATCCAGCGCAATCAAGCAACCTTTCCATAGGATGTCCCCAGCTGTTCGGATGTATTTTCTGTCCAGATAGGATTTTGTAGTGCGGTCGTAGCCTGCTTTTTGGATAGTCTCTTCCGCGTTGGCCACATACCTCCGGGCCTCGTCGATGGGATTTTTGCACTCCATGATTATGCTGTTCTAGTTGATATTTTATTTTGACGCTGCAAAAATACACTTTTTTCAATATGCGTCGCAAAAATAATTAAAAATATTTTTGCGAAATGTAATTTTACAATTAATTGTTAAGAAAAAGAAGGACGGAGTAACCCTTCGAGAACCCTTGCAGAAGAGTTCAGGAAGCATGGTGTCATCCAGTTGTCAAGCGATCATGCCTATGGGGAGAGTTAGAATGGAGTTAGAAGAGACCTGGAATGGCTTCCGATGCGTAAAGCGATTTCAGGGAAAACGCACGGCACTCCCTTTCTGATTTCAGCAAGAAACAGAAAGGATTCAGAAGGGATTCAGCAAGGAGGCAGCAAGGAAGCCGTATTGTCAAAATCGGGAAATGGTTTTAAGGGACAAGAAAAAGGCCGTTCCGGGACGGGACGGCCTTAATGATAATTCTATGTCACTAATATTTCGCACTAATTCTAGTCACGGACACAACGAACAGGGAATGCATAATTGTTATCGCAGGTTTCGAAATAAAAAGGTGCATCATAATACCATAACCTTAGATAATAAGTGGCATTATTGTAGAATGAACTTGACCAGAATAACGCATGGCTATGCGGTGGGTACGTAGCATCCATCGTCCCCGAAGATGCATCGAATTGACCTGAGGGCAAGGCACTAAATCCTGTTTGATTTCTATATGGGTAACCATAATTACCTGGTGACACATCATCCTCACCCCAATCATTTCCATTCCAATCACTACTTTCTGCAAGTTTACAAGGAGAACTACTTGTAGTCACTTTCAATGTTTGCCATTCTGATTTCGATGGAATATGCCAACCAGTAGGACAAATTCCTTGTATATTGTCAGAGGGATTCTCGATACCAGTTCCATCATAATTATTTAATGCAGCAGACCTGTTATAATACAAGCCGTATGTGGATACCGTGTATTCAGCGAAATCACTTGTTGTAGGCTGATAGTAGAACGGAGTAGAGTTATCCGTGATGTTATCAAATGACGACAAATTCCCCTTTGTACGTAGATTTTCTTTCATCCAACATTGTGAGCCAATCATAACCGTGTTGTAAGTGTTTCCATTCACATCAGTCACAGTGCCGCAATTCGATACCGAAGGCTCCTCAGATGTCGTAAAAGTCACCTCATCGCCAAACACGGTACCAGCCGTAGTAGTGGCGAATGCATAATATGTATAACTGGTGTTTGGCGTCAGGCCACTAAGAATGTAGGTCAATGATCCTCCTGTGGAAGTTACTTTAGCGTATGTGCCACCTTCCGTAGCCTTCCAGTAGAATCCTTGCTCAGTAATGGCGTTGCCACGAGCAATAATCTTTCCAAGAAGCCATGCACCAGTCGTACTTATATTCGCGGCAGCGGAGGTCGTAACGCTGACCTCTCCGTCGCGGACACAACGAACGGAATAGCCATTTGAAGCTGGATTACTGTATGGTCTATACCCACTCCATATATCAATTATAACATATTTAGGCTCATTGTAACTATTGTTGAAAGAAGAAGTCCAGAAGTTTGCACTTGATCCAGACTCATCAAACTCTGAATTTGCATGAAAACCCGCTGGTATTGCACCGAACCCAGAGGAATTATTATTGCTCAAATTATAGCAAACATCACACTCTGCACATTGGGTTGTACTTACATACCAATCAGTGTCTGCAGCCAAAGCTCTTGCTATATCACCATTACATTGGAATTCACTAACATTAAGTGTTTCCCACTCATCCATGCTAGGCACATGCCAACCAGAAGGACATATATCATGCTCTCCACTCTGGTTCATCACTACATTCCAATCATACAGGTAACCACGTCTTTCTAAAGGAATACTAGAAGAAGAATAGTTGTAGTAAGTTGTAATGTTGGTGCCGTCATTGTATTTTGTTGTTCTTAAATTCTCTTTCATCCAACATTGGCTACCAATCATTATCGTATTGTACGTAATTTCAGATGCGTCGGTCACTATGCCACAATCTGTTGCTGAAGGCTCTGCTGATGTCGTCGTAAACGTTATTTCGTCACCAGTCACCGTTCCAGAAGCTGTGGTAGCAAAAGCTCGATAGGTGTAACCTGTACTAGCCGTCAGTCCGGTGAGGCTGTGAGTCATCGTTTCTCCGCTCGCGTACACTGTCTTGTAAATGCCGTTTTCGGTGGCCTTCCACTCGAAACCTTGTGCAGTAATAGTACAGCCATTGGCAGTAACTGTGCCGTTGAGGGTAGCACTGATCGTTCCTATGTTCGTTGCGGCAGAAGTAGTAACAGACGGAAGGTCAACAGATAATGTCGTGAATGATAATGTGTCTCCGTAAACAGTGCTATCAGCCATAGTGGCAAAAGAGAAGAAAGAATATTCCGTGCTATTCGTCAAATCAGAGAGGGAATAAGACATTGTATCACCATCAGCAGTTACTTGGATGTAGTTGTCGTTTCCGGCAGCTTTATATTTAAAACCTCTAACAGTGATGTTTACATTGTCTGGATTATTGACAATACCATTCAACGTTGCGACATGTGCTCCTACACTGGTTGCTTCACCAGTTGATACAGAAGGTGGTGTTATGGAACTGCCGCTTTCTAAATCACGCATGCAACGGACAAGTCTGCCGTGTTCCTTGTCTAAAGCATCGTTCTCCAAGCCTGGATATCCAGCACCCAAATACCAGCATTTAGCGCTGCCGGCATCTACTTCTATTGAAGTCCAAAAATAAACTCCTTCTCCTGAATCTAAAAATTGAGCGACACCGTATCTACCAGCAGGGATTGCCGTGAACCCCCATTTGTCTCGATCGGGATTGTTATAACTGTTAGGGGTCATTCTTGACACACCAGATGTCAAACCATTCCATCCGCAGCTTCCGGCCAAATAGACAGCACCCGTACCGTCAATTTTCGGAGTGGATGCACCTGTGGTATTAATCAGTGTTAGCCAATCCGTTTGAGTTGGAACATGCCATCCTTTAGGACATATATTTGATGCAGCTGCTGGCCAGTTGTAAAAATAGCCATAAAGAAAATCAATATACGAATTGTTCTTATAGTAGTATGGTTCGGTTGTAGAGATATCATAGATACCCGTACCAGTCTGTATGTCCTCTCCATTATTGAATTTAGCCGTACGCAGGTTTGTACGCATCCAGCATTGATTTCCGATTTGTATTACCGCATAGGTATGACCCTCCTGATCTTGCACAGTTGCCACCTTGCCTTCTCCGTCCAACGCCTCTAATCCGCCAGTGACAGAAGTGTAAATAGTATTGTCAGTATGAGCCGTAGAAACAGTACAAGGATGGGTAGTGGCAACTCCTACTGGTACTGTCTTCGTGGAGGAACAATTGCCATTTGTTGCAGTTATTGTATAGACACCGTCTGTAGCATAGGTGAAATCATTACCGGATTGCGTACCTTCACCACCCCAATCGAAGTTGGAAATCACATTTTGTGACTTAATCGTTACACTACGTGTATAGTCATTTTGACAAGTAGTAAACGATGGTACTGTGCCCGTTGCGAGAACTGCTGTAACAGTAGTGTCTTTCGTCAAAGGATTCCCCGAGATAGGAGTTGCTGTACAAGTGACCGTACATGGATTTGTAGAGTTGAAAATAACAGTGCACATGTTGTTATTTACGTAATAATCCAAATCAGAGGATAAATGCCAAGTGAATGTATAATCATTAGGATCATCATTTTCAATAGAAGCAGTATAGGTCACCGCTGTAGAACCGCCTGAACAGACGGTAACTTCTGATGAAGAATTTGTGGTTACTGATAAAATAGGCGGTGTCTTGGTTGTGAAGGTCACCTCTTCACCATACACCGTTCCGGCAGAATAGGTGACGAAAGCACAATAGGTGTATTTTGTGGAAGGATTGAGATTAGAGAGATTGTATGTCAGGTTATCATCTGTTATAGTAATAGAATCATCATTGTTATAATTCGTGGCAGAGAAGAGTTTCCACTTAAATCCCTTGACAATATCGTTATTGTTGGCATTAGCCGTACCATTGAGGGTTGCTGAAGTGGTTCCTACATTAGTGGCCTCATCTGTCGTCACGGTAGGAATTACATTTGTCGGGAACGTCACCGCATCTCCATATACTGTCGTGTCTGCGGTGGTTACAAAAGCACAGCACGTATAGTTCGTGTTGCTTGTCAGACCAGAAAGAACGTAGGTCATCGCCTCCCCGTTCACCGTTACCCCTTCAGTCACCGTGTCGTATGTGTTGTTGCCCTCCGCGACTTTCCACAGAAAACCTTCTTTTGTAATGGTGTTTTGTTGGGCATTGAAGGTACAACTTAAAGTTGCGCCATTGGTGGTTACATTGGAGGCTGTGGTGGCGGACACTTCCGGTGCAGCATTGGTCGAGAAGGTTACAACCATACCATAAACAGTGTGGCCATCGTAAGTGATAAAGGCCTTGTATTCATATTCGGTACTCTTCGTTAAACCAGTAAGATTGTAGGTCAAGTCGTCACCTGTGACGGTTACAGGGGTGAAGGTTTGGGCTGAAGCAAGTTTCCATTCGAAGCCCTTGGCCGTGATGGCCACTTCTCCCGTGTTAGTAAAAGTGCCGTTAATGTTGGCTGTTTTAACACCAATATTCGAGGCGCCGTCAGTGATTACGGTCGGCGAAACTTTGGTTGTAAACGATTGTGGCTCTCCGTATGCGATACCTCCTTCGTATATGGCGTAAGCCCTGAAAGTGTAACTCGTATTGTCTGTTAAGTTTGCAGGGTCAACTGTGAAACCGCTACCTGTGCCTGTGTCGGGATACTTTACGTATGAATCGTCAGGAGTGCCCGTTACCTTCACTTCGATTCCTCTTTCCGTGATATTCACATTGCCCAATACAGTGATTTCACCACTCAAGGCAGCAGAATTCGCACCCACGTAGGTGACGGTTTGATTTGTGTTGACGGTGGGTGGTGTTTTGGTCATAAATGACGTTTCGCCACCGTATGACGGACCGCCATCATATTCCACAAATGTCCTGATGGTATAACCCTTACTGGAGGTCAAATTCGTGAAGTTGGCGGAGAAGTTGTTGTCGGTGCCGTCCACCACTATTCGAGTATAATTAGAATTACCTTCTGTGAACTTCCATTCAAAACCTTTGGACGTGATGGTTACGCCGTTGGGGTTGCTAAGGGCTCCATTTAACGTAGCGGAATTTACGCTGATGTTAGTGACAGAACCAGTAGAAACTGAGGGTTTAGACCATGTGGTGAACGTTTTCTCAACGCCGAAAGCTGTTCCGTTGTCGTAGATGGCGAAAGCGAAATAGGAGTAATCGGTGCCCGCCGTCAAACCGTTAAGCGTCAAGGTCATATCATTGCCTGTCAAGTATTCCGTATTGTAGTTTGAGGACTCGGCTGTCTTCCATTTGAAGCCCTTGGCAGAGATTGTAACACCATCAGGGATCGTGATCTCACCGTTCATCGTGGCAGCATACATACCGATGTTGGTGGCTTCATTTGTCGTTACAGTTGGTTTATTTGTGGGGTCAGCGACTTCAAAATCACGCACGCAACGGATGGAGTAACCAAAAAGGTTGTAGGAATCGTCTTTTCGGATGGTGCTCTGTCCGTCATATATTTCGCAAACATAGGATTGAGGGGAGCCCGCAAACGGAGTTGACGCAGTGGAAGTCCAAAAGAAAGCTGATTGCGGATCGGTTCCGGCTACTTTATTATAACTGAACAAATTGGCTGCTTGACCTGTAGGTAAAATGCTGAATTCGCTGCTGTTACGAACAGGAGATTTGTAATGTCCGGGACGGCCGTCGGAGGATACATCCCATTCACAACCCCCTGCCAACACATGTACATACCCTATGGAATGCAAATCCCAATAAGTGGCACCGGGCAACGTCTGTACGAATGCGATCAAGGTGTCCCACTCGCGGAGCGACGGCACATGCCAACCTGTCGGGCAAACACCTTGCACTCCACTGGGCATCTCGTTGGAGCCGGAAGCACCGTGCATGACAGCATTCCAGTTATAGTAGAGTCCGTGGGTGTTCACATTGTATTTCGTGAAGTCGTACGAGTCATCAAAAACACTGGTGGCCACCGGTCTGTAATAGTAAGCCGTATAATCGCTCACAACACTATTGGCATTTTCGCCGGTGCCATTGGTGATGGCTGTTCCATCGCTATAATGGGTTGTCCTCAAGTTGCTCTTCATCCAGCATTGATTGCCTATTTGAACAACTACATAACTGTTTCCGTCATAGTCCTGTAAAGTGCTGATGGTGTTTCCAGAACCATCCTCGTTGTCATACTTTGTGGCAACTGTGCAGGGATGCATTGTGGAGAGACCTACCGGGAACTCTTTCGAAGCGGTACATCCGCTGTTGTTCGTGGCAGTGACCGTGTAGGCTTGTGAAGTTTGATATAGATGGGAGGCGGTATTGGAAGAGAGAACTGTTTCGGCATTATCGCCCCATTTTATCGTATCCGCATGTAAAATATCGTTTAGCGTAACTTGCAGGCTGTCGTAGCAAATCGAGAATGACGGCACACGACCCGTGTTGGTCACCGTCACACTGTATGTGTTCGATACTTGAACGCCAGAACTGGTGTTTGAGGTAGCCGTACAAGAAACCGTATAAGTTCCAACAGCATGTGCGAATTCAACCGTGTTGGTGTTTTCAGTGTTCTGACTGACAGAGGTGCCCACTATTTCCCACTGATATGCGTAATCGCCAGGGTTTCCTTCACTCGGCGTGGCCGTATAAACAGCTACAGTAGAAGACTTTTCGCATACATCCAAAGTTCCGGAATTTGCATTTGAGGTTATGGTCAACGTAACAGCACTTCCCGAAGTTTCCATTTCAGGACCTAAGACTTTAGAGCTATTGTCGTTGATCAATTCCACCATCACACAATACTCTTTCATTGACTCGAGGTCACTAATGGTCTGTACAAAAGTACTATCGTCCTCAGCTGTCAAATTGACGGAAACAGTGAGTGGATTACCATAGTCGGCAATGTCATTGCTACAAGCATCGTTGCCTTTTTTCTTGAAGTATATCTTCACTGAACCCGTAGGATCACCTCCAAAGTCTAGCTGTTCGATTGTCACTTTAATGCCAAGAGGGTAAACGGTTTGGGTGGTGAATACACCAGATGGTTCATTGGCGAGCGTACGAGCATTTTTGGTGGTTGACGAGGTGGTACCCGCCATGTTGGTGGCTTTTGCGGTTATATCGTAGGCGGTGTATGGATCCAGACCGTTAAAGGTGAACACATTGGAAGTGCTTGTAAAACACTGTGTCGTGGCATTCGCCACTTCGCTTTTCTTGATGCAGAATTCGTAGGTGGTGATGGCAGCACCGGTGCTACTGAAATCTGCGGTTGCTTTGATTGAGGAAGAGGTTATGTCGCTTAAAACGAGGTTGTTATAGACAGGAGGGGTGGAGTTCTTTAACTCTTCCAGTTCCTGCTGTGTTTCGGCCAGAGAATTCTCCAAAGCTCTCATGCGACGGTCTAAACTGTCAAAAACAGCCCAAAGATCGCAGGCGTTCACTACCACATTGCCACAGTTAGTGGCATTAGTGGCATTGTTTCCAGAGATATTGTAGCCACTCGGCACGGTGTTTATGCCGGTAAAATGATTGTTGGCGGTGGTGTCGGCAAAACGGGAATCGTTGACTAAGTCGCTGATCTTTGTCGGCACTGGGATGTTGACATTTGCGTCAGTGTTTTGGTTAAGAGTAAATGAGCCGGCTGGAGGCGTGTTGTTGTTCACCGTGATGTTGACGGTTTTGTCACTCACAGTAGGGATAATCGCCCGGATGTGGGACGAAACCGTGTCTATGTTTGCCTGCAACCACGTGCTGTCATTCGTCACCCGCGTGTTGGTGGCATAATCATATTTCCGAATCACAGAATCCAATTGGTTCGTTGTCGTGTATTTGTCCAGTGTGTCCTTGATGCAATTCTTCACGTCTCCGCAGAGCTCTTCACGCGGTTCGTAATTTGCTAAATCTTCTGTCGTTGCGAAATTTGCCAGCGTGTCCTTTGTGGCGAATTGGTTGAGGCGCACCGTATCGTTGGTGGCTTGGTTCGCCGTGAACCGCGTGGTGTCGCCCGCAGCGACAATGGTCAGCTGGCCGTTGTTGACCGTAGCTGCTTCCGGGATGTTGATGGTCACCGTTTGTGTGCCGCCCTGATTAACATTAAAAGAGGGGTTGTCTACGGTGCCATGGTTCACTGCAATGGTGATCTGTCCGTTGTTGACGGAAGGAAACTCCCCTCGCAAGGCGTTAGCCGTGTCGTGAATCGCAGCCTTTGTATCTGTGGTGTCGTAATAGGCGTTCAGCGTGTCACCCAGCTTTGCATTCGTCACATAGTTGTCTGCATCTGTAAGTTCCGCCACTGTGGTTGGCACCGTGATGTTGATGGCTTTGTCGTCTGCTTGGTTTACGGTGAAATGGTCCACCTCCACGTTGTTCTTCTTGATGGTGATTTTGCCGTCATTGGCAGCATCCACCATCAAACCGCGCAATACGTCCGCCGTGTCGTGGATGGCGGTTTTCATGTGAGTGGTGTCATAGTAGTGATTCAGCGTGTCATTCAGCTCTTCATGGGTCACATAGTCTTCGTTACCGAAGTTGTGGGTGGTCAGGTAGTCCTGCAGAAAGATAGTGTCCACCTCGTCGGCGAAGTAGGCGTACGGCATCGCGGTCACCGGTGTGTTCTGCTCCACGGTGCTCCCGTCGGGCAACGTAAAGACGCTCTTGATGGTGGCGTCTTTCCACACCACGTTGTCCATCGTGCCCAGCGTGGGTGTTCCGTCGCCCACCCACAGCCACAGCAAACCGTTCTGGTTGGTCGGCACCGTGGCGTGCGTCTCCTTGTACTGCGGCACGTTGTTGGCGTTCAGGATGGTGATCTCCACCGAGAGGTTCTGGTTCACCACCAACTCGTTGGCGGCGTTACGCACCACCGCCTGGTAACTCAACTTCTTTGTTGTTGTTTGCGAAAACACGGTGTTTATCGCCATAACCAACATCAAAATCGTCAAAATGTATATTTTCTTGTTCATGATAAATATTTATTTTCGCTTAATTATCAATTCTCAATTTGTTCGTGATTTTTGACACAACGAACGCTGTAGGCGTCACTTGGATTGGGGACAGCGTCCATCGGGGTGTCGCAGAAATAGGGGATCTGTAGGGACGATGTGCACAACGTCTCCACGCCATCGGTGACTGTACCGCAAGGGGTCACGGTCCACCAGTTGGTTTCGGAGCCGAGTCCTTCGAAACGTTGGGAAACCGCATTGTACTTGCCTGCCGGCAGAGCCGTGAACTCCGTACTGTTGGTGTTCTCAGTGACGTTCACCCACAGATTGGTGCTGCGGAGATCGATGGCCTGATAGACGTTCAACGCATTGGCTTCCAGAAGGGTGGGGATGTGCCAGCCGGTGGGACAGATACCCTGCACAAAGCCGTGTTCGTCAGTAGTAGGCGATGCGCTGCTACCTTCCTCGGTGCCTACCGCGGAGAACCAGGTGTACAACCGACCGTAGGTGGCCAGGTTGTTCGTCACATTGGGATGCAGCAAACTGTTGTAAACCAGCGCTCTGCTGATGTTGGAGTTGTTGGAGTAGTGTGTAGACATCAAGTTCGACTGCGTCCAGCAGAAGTTCGAGAGCACCACAGTGTTGTACGAGTTTTCGTCGATGTCCATTACCGTATACGGACAGAGGTCGGCGTAGAGGTGCACCACACTGTCGCAGCCCTTCACGGAATGCAGTTCCAAATTGTTCATACCTTGTTGGATGCCGTCGGGCAAAACGCCGTGGTAGGTAATGTATACAGAGGTGTCGTATGTCTGGAAGATGTTAAGTATCAAATGTTTGCGGAGGTCGTAGTGGTGCTTTTGACCGCCCACCACGTACATGTCGGCGGTGTGCTCACCCAAAGCCAGCGGGACACTCAAATGGAATCCGTGTCCGTCGTAGTCCTGGTTTTCGCAGCCCTCTTCGGCGTAGGTGCTGTCCACCACCTGCGCCTGTGACACGCCCGCGGCCACCTCGTAGCCGTTCTGCGCGGTCTGCTGTGCGAACAACTGTCCCACCGAAACCCAGATTCCGTTCTCTGTGTTACCGCCCATCGCAATCGTGCTGGCCGTCACGGGAACCTGTGCGTTTGCAAGTCCGACAGCAAACAGAAAAATCAACGATATGATGCTTCTTTTGACTTTCATAGAATGTAAGATGGAAACACTAGGAAAAAATAGCAAACACCTCAGCAAACCAAGGATTTTGCCGGGGGGGGTGAAAATGCTGATATTCAATAGATTATAAATCTTAAACAATCTTAACATCTTCGATTATTTGGTATGGCAAATGTAAAATTACATTATATATAAAATCCATGCATTATTTGGGGTATGTTATTATGCTTGAAAAAAGTGGAAAAATGTAAAAATCTGTCAGAAGAAGACCATGGGATTCCATTTCGCTATTCGGGAATATTATGTATTTTTGCCGTCGGTTTTATTCTGGAGAAAGTATGAAAAGAATCTTTCTAACTATCATATTTTATGCATTTTGCGTTTTGCTTTCAGCGCAGCAAATTGCGTTGTTGAAGTACAACGGCGGGGGCGACTGGTACGCCAACCCGACGTCGTTGCCGAACCTCATCAGGTTCTGCAACCAGCAGCTAGGGATGTCGCTCGATCCGAAACCGGCGACCGTGGAGGTGGGCAGTGCCGACATTTTCCGCTATCCCTTCATCCACATGACGGGTCACGGAAACGTGGCGTTTTCGGATGCTGAAGCTGAGAATCTGCGTACGTACCTCATTGCAGGAGGCTTTCTGCATGCGGACGACAACTACGGTATGTCGCCTTACATCCGTGCACAGATGAAGAAGGTGTTCCCGGAGTTGGAACTCGTGGAACTGCCTTATAATCACCCGATTTTCCATCAGAAGTACAACTTCCCGAACGGACTGCCCAAAATCCACGAACACGACAACAAACCGCCGCAAGCGTTCGCCCTCTTCTGGGAGGGACGTATGGTCTTCCTCTTCACCTACGAATGCGACCTCGGTGACGGATGGGAGGATTTCGTAGTGCACAAAGATTCCGAGGCCACTCGCACCAAAGCGCTGCAGATGGGCGCGAATATCATTCAATACGTTTTTTCGAATTAATATTGGCCATTTACGGTTGTAGAGACGCGATTAATCGCGTCTCTACAGGCCCTCTAACCCCGAAATTTTAATATAATGAAAAACCTTCTCACATCCCTTATCCTCCTCTTCGCTTGCGCAATAGCCACCCACGCGCAGAATGACACCGTCACGGTCATCTCCTTCAACATCCGTTACAACAATCCCGATGATGGTGACAACATTTGGGAGAACCGCAGGGACAATGCGGTGATGATGGTCAATATGGAGCAACCCGACTTTCTGGGCGTGCAGGAGGCCTACTACGTGCAGCTCAGCTATCTGCTGAACAATCTGCCGAAGTACGACTACATTGGCTTGGGTCGTGATGACGGCAAGCAGGGGGGCGAGCACATGGCCATTCTCTATCGCAAAGACCGTTTCGAGGTGGTGGAACACGGCGATTTCTGGTTGAGCGAAACCCCCGATGTCTGCTCTCGCGGCTGGGATGCGGTCTGTCACCGAATCGTAACGTGGGGCTACTTCCTCGACAAACAGACTGGCAAGCACGTCTACTGTTTCAACACGCATCTGGATCACGTGGGCGAGGTGGCGCGAAGAGAGTCTGTGAAGCTCATCACGCAGCGTATCAAGGAGATCGTGAAGGACAAGAAGGCGCCCGTATTCCTCACCGGTGACTTCAACTCCGACATCAACAGCGAGATTTTCGACCCGCTGAAGAAGGTGCTGAAGCAGGCCCGCAAAGACGCGCCCGTCACCGACAGCAAAGGTACTTTTAACGGATGGGGCTCCGCACCCAACAACATTGTTATCGATCACATCTTCTACAAGAATGCCAAACCGATGGTTTTCAAGACTTTGAATGAGAATAAGTACGGTCGTGCGCTGATTTCGGACCATTATCCGATTAAGGGTGTGTTTGTGTATTAAAGTTTACAGGTTTAGAGGTTTAGAGGTTTACAGGTTTACAGGTTTACAGGTTTAGGAAATAAAAAAAACCTTGCATTTTGCAAGGTTTTTTTAGTGGCGGAAAGTACAGGATTCGAACCTGTGAAGGTTGTTACACCTTGGCGGTTTTCGAAACCGCTGCCTTCAGCCGCTCGGCCAACTTTCCTTCCTCAAAAAGAGTGCGCAAAAATACACTTTTTTTCGATATGCGTGGTAGTGCGTCTTTCCATTATTTTTCTGAAGATATTTTTTGGTCTCAAACTTTTGGTTTCAAGTTTCAAGTTTCAGGTTTCAGGTACTTGAAACTTGAATCTTGAAACTTGAAACAGCATATAGAAACAAACGCAGTCCCGGGAAACCCCAGAACTGCGTTTTTGGTAAATAATCCCAGAAAAACGGACTATTGCACGTTCTTCAGCACTTCCACGAGGAAATCGTAGAATTTGCCGACGCTGGCGATGTTCACACGCTCAACGGGTGAGTGTGGGTGCTCGATGGTCGGGCCGAAGGAGACCATATCCCAATCCGGATAGCAGACGCCGAAGAGGCCGCATTCCAGACCAGCGTGGATGGCCATCACCTTGGGATCGTTGCCGAATTTCTCCTTGTACACCTTCATGCAGGTGTTCATGATCGGGGATTTCAGGTTCGGGTTCCAGCCGGGATATGCGCCGGTGAGCTCGATGCCGCAGTCGGCCAGCTCAGCGATGGCAACCATCTTTTCGCCCAGAGCTTCCTTAGCGCTGTTCACGCTGCTGCGCATCAAACATTTGGCACTCATTTCGCCGTTCTCAGCAATGAAGTTGGCCAGGTTGTTGGAGGTCTCCACCAAACCGGGCATGGAGTCGCTCATGCGCTGCACACCGTTCGGGATGGCGTAAATCATATTCAGGAATTGGTTCAAAGCTTTGGGCTCGATCACCTGTGCGGGAGCGTCCACAGCCGTTGCAGTGAGGCTGAGACCTTCCTCGGTGAGGGCGAACTCGTTCTTTACCATCGTTTCAAACTCTTTGGCAAAAGCCTCGAATTCGGCAGCTTTCGCAGCGGGAACGGTCAGGATAGCCGTTGCTTCGCGCGGGATGGCGTTGCGCAGACCGCCGCCGTTAATGCAAGCGACGCAGGCACCGAAGTTGCGAACCGCCTTCTGCAGGAAGCGGGTGGCAATCTTGTTGGCGTTGGCGCGACCGAGGTTGATGTCCATACCGGAGTGACCGCCGTGCAGACCGGTGACGAAGAGTTTGTAGCCCTTCATGCCTGCGGGAGTGGCCACGGTGGTGTATTTGCGGCAGAAGTTGGCGTCCATACCACCGGCGCAACCCACATACATTTCGCCCTCGGTTTCAGAGTCGAGGTTGATGAGGATTTTGCCCTTCACGAAACCGGGTTTCAAACCGAAAGCGCCGGTCATGCCGGTCTCCTCGTCGATGGTGACGAGCACCTCAATGGGGCCGTGTTGGCAGTTGGGGTCGGTGATAGCGGCCAGAGCGGCAGCCACGCCGATACCGTTGTCAGCACCCAGAGTGGTCTTGTTGGCGCGCACCCAGCCGTTGTCGATAATCGGCTCGATGGGGTCGGTCAGGAAGTCGTGCTTCTTGTCGCTGTCGGCTTGCGGCACCATGTCGCAGTGGGCTTGCAGCACCACGGGGGTTCGGTTCTCGAAGCCGGGGGTGGCGGGAACGGAGAAGAGCAGGTTGCCGGTCTCGTCTTGCACCACATTGATCTTGTTCTCAGCGGCCCATTCCTTATACCATTTCAGAACGGCCGTTTCGTGTTTGGAAGGGTGCGGAGCATCGCAAATGTGTCCGAAAATATCCCACAATCCTTTGGGATACAGTGTCAAAAGTTCTTGATTCATTGTTCAGATATTAATTTGATGAATATTGAATTCGTACATTTCAAATTGCCGCGCAAAGGTAATATTTTTTTTAATAACCGTGGTTGCAAGAATTTTTTGGGAATGTGGTTTTGCAATGCACAATATTATTCGTAATACTCAATCTCGCGCTCCAGGATTTCGGTGAGGGTCATCGTCTCCTCGCTTTCCCCTACAAAACGTAAACGTTTTATCCAGTTCCCTTGCAGGTCGTAGCGGTATTGGTAGCGGACGATCTGCAACGGTTTGTCTTTCGTTTGGTAAACAACATGCTCCACCATATTGCCAAGCTCGTCATACGCCCATTCTTCCATAACCACCATTGGATATTTGAAAAAGGCGTCAGAAATGGCTTCGTCAACCCGGAATTCCCCCAACAGAGCCTCCTTTTTCACCTTTTTGCCGGCAGAATTGTAGGTGGTTTGGATATGGAGGTCGAAAGTGCGCTCTTCTCCACGGATGTCATAGTGCTTGTAATCAATCTCCCTGCCGGCGCTGTCGTACTGATAGTAGGTGTCCCAGCCGCTTGGAGTCCAGTCTCCAATGGAATACTCGCGGATGAGACGATGCCGGTTGTCATATTCATAACCTTGGTTTGCGTTGAATGTTGCGCACTTACAGCTGTTGCCTTCGCTGCGATAAACGTGACACCTCCCCTCGAAAATCAAGTTGTTCAGGCTGTCGTACACATAATAGTTGGTTTTGCGGTTGTTTATCTGATGCGCCAATAGGTTGCCTCGCTCGTCATAGCAATAGGTGTCCACAACACTGTCTTGTTGCTTTATGCCGCTTGGTCCAAGATCGGATGGACACAATCGATGCTTCAGCTCTTCCGCATAGTAGTTTTCCACCATCCGCACAGGCTTTCCCTCGCTGTTTAAGGTGATTACCTCCACACTCATCACGTCAGAGTCCCTATAATATTTCCGTACTTCTTCTAACTGACTGTTTTTGTTGTGATGGAAAGAGATGTCCAGTCCTCTATGCATTACTTGACCAAGCTTGCCGGCGGCATCAAATCCAAAAAGGTCTAATAGCTCAGTGACTTCATAATCATTCTTCGACAATGTACTGTCGCTGTTAACATCGTATGCTACTGGGTCTTTCAGGTAAATTTTATTGATAAAACCGCGAATCAAATGTCCATTTTGTAAGAACCACCAGCATTGTTGATTTGAAAAAAGGGAGTCGGTGGTTTTGTCGTGTTTCACCAGGGAAACAGGGATTTCGGTCTGTGTGACAGACATGACGGAACCGTTGAGCGATATTTCCAATGCTTTGTATCTATATTGGCCAAGGAAAAGGTGGTACTCTTGGTAAGGCTCCGAGGCGACATATTCTGTTCTCTGCTGCGCCATCAGCGGCATTTGCAGGCAACAGAGCCACATCAGAAGGATGGACCGGAGATATGGTACTTTTAGTCTTTCCATACGGTTAGCTTTCCATTCGGCTGCAAAAATACAAAAATGCGCAGTGGGCAGGGACTGAAATTTTCTTCTTACGCGAAATCTCGCGAATATTGTGTATTTTTGCCGTTTGAAAAAATGTTGATTCTCACCGAAATTTTTCCCCGATGACAGCAGAAGAGAGAAACCGTATTATTGCATTAGTGAAACGCGAGGTGGTGCCTGCAATTGGCTGCACCGAGCCGATGGCCGTCGCGCTGGCGGTCGCCAAAGCCAAGGAGGTGCTGGGTGGCGTGCCCAAACAGATCTCCGTGTCGCTGAGCGCCAATATGCTCAAAAACGCTATGGGCGTGGGCATTCCCGGCACCGGAATGGTGGGTCTCCCCATCGCCATTGCCCTCGGCGCACTGGCCGGAAAGTCGGAGTATCAGCTTGAGGTGCTGAAAGACATCACCCCCGAACTGGTGGAGCAGGGTAGGGAGTATATCGCCCAAAACCGCATCAAAATCCGCCAGAAAAAGGATACGGACGAGAAACTCTACATCGAAATCGAGTGCCACAACGGCGACGACAACGTGAACGTCGTCATCACCGGCATGCACACCCATTTCAGCTATATCGCCAAAAACGGTGATGTGCTGCTCGACGACCGCGTGAAGACCGAGACCAAAACGGATTCGGAAGACCCGAAACTCGACATGCGCACGGTTTATGACTTCGCGATGACCGCTCCGCTGTCGGAAATCCACTTCATTTTGGAGACCGCCGAACTGAACAAGAAGGCGGCGGAGATGTCGCTGGCCAAACACTACGGTCACGGATTAGGTCGCACCATCTTTATGGAGCCCAAAGCGCAGTTTTTCGGCAACGGCGTCTATTCCAAGATATTATCCTACACTTCCGCCGCCTGCGATGCACGTATGGCGGGCGTGAAGGTGCCGGTGATGAGCAACTCGGGAAGCGGCAACCAAGGCATTGCGGCCACACTGCCGGTGTGGGTGTTTGCCAAAGAGCGCCTCAAATCAGAGGAGGAACTCACCCGTGCGTTGATGCTTAGCCACCTGACGGTGATCTACATCAAACAGAGCTTCGGACGCCTCTCGCCGCTGTGCGGTTGCGTGGTGGCGGCCACGGGCTCCGCGTGCGGACTCACCTACCTCTTGGGCGGCAACTACGACCAGATTGTCTATGCGGTGAAGAACATGATCGCCAACATCACGGGCATGATTTGCGACGGTGCAAAACCGAGCTGCTCGCTGAAGGTGGCCACGGGCGTCTCCACTGCGGTGCTCTCCTCCATGTTAGCTATTGACGATGAGGTGGTTACCCCCGCCGAAGGCATCATCGACGAGGATGTGGACAAATGCGTGCAGAACATGGCCAACATCGGCATTCACGGAATGGCCACCACTGACAACTTGGTGCTGGACATCATGACGCGGAAATAATCTATGAATATGGACATAAAAAAAGGCGGTCAATCGACCGCCTTTTCTGTATAAAGAAGTATTGGATTATTTACCTTCTTTTTCAAGATCTTCCTTCAGAGATTGCAGGATGTTCAGGTCGCCGAGAGTGGCTTTTTCCACGTTGCTCTCGTTAACTTTCTGAATATCGCGCTCTTTCTGTCTTTCCTCATCATTCTTGGCTCTCTCTTCAGTATCTCTGTCGGGTTGCCAGGTCTTGGTGTGGGAAAGGTGGATTTTCTTAGCATCCTTGGAGAAATCAACCACCATGAACGGGAGGGTTTCACCTTCCTTAGCAGTGGTCTTGTCTTCCTTGAGGAGGTGACGGTTGAATGCGAAACCTTCGATGTTGTGAGGCAAGGTGATAGTAGCGCCCTTGTCGTTCATGCTGGCAACAGTGCCTTCGTGAACGGAACCCACGGTGAAGATGGTTTCGTAAACATCCCAAGGATTCTCTTCGAGTTGCTTGTGACCCAAGCTGAGACGACGGTTCTCGGTGTCCACTTCGAGGACCACGACTTCGATAGATTCGCCCACTTTCGTGAACTCAGCCGGATGTTTGATCTTCTTGTTCCAAGAGAGGTCGGAAATGTGGATCAAGCCGTCAACGCCCTCTTCCAGTTCGACGAAGATGCCGAAGGTGGTGAAGTTACGAACGGTGGCGGTGTGACGAGAACCGACAGGATATTTCTCGAGGATGTCAGCCCACGGATCGGGGATGAGTTGTTTGATACCGAGAGACATCTTCTGACCTTCGCGGTCGAGGGTGAGGACAACAGCTTCCACTTCGTCGCCGACTTTGAGGAAGTCGTGAGCGGTGCGGAGGTGTTGAGACCAAGACATCTCGGAAACGTGGATAAGACCTTCCACGCCGGGGAGAATTTCAACGAAGGCGCCGTAGTCGGTGATGACGACCACTTTACCTTTGACTTTGTCACCCACCTTCAAGTTGGGATCGAGTTTCTCCCAAGGTTGAGGAGTGAGTTGTTTGAGACCCAAAGCGATACGTTTCTTACCCTCTTCGAAGTTGAGGATAACGACGTTGACTTTCTGGTCGAGTTCAACCACTTCGGAAGGATGGTTGATGCGGCCCCAAGAGAGGTCGGTGATGTGGATAAGACCGTCCAAACCGCCGAGATCGACGAATGCACCGTAGGAAACGATGTTCTTGACAGTACCTTCGAGGATTTGACCGACTTCGAGTTTGCTGATGATCTCAGCTTTCTGAGCTTCGATTTCAGCTTCGATGAGAGCCTTGTGGGAAACAACGACGTTCTTGTAGTCGTGGTTGATCTTCACCACCTTGAACTCCATGGTCTTGCCAACATACACGTCGAAGTCGCGAATTTGCTTCACATCTATCTGAGAACCGGGCAGGAAGGCTTCGATACCGAAGACGTCCACGATGAGACCGCCTTTGGTCTTGCCCTTCACATAACCGGTAATCACTTCCTGATTGTCGAATGCTTCGTTCACGCGCTGCCATGATTTGAGGATGAGGGCGCGTTTGTGGGAAAGTTGCATTTGACCGTTAGCATCTTCCTGGCTTTCAACGTAAACCTCGATTTCGTCACCGATCTTGAGGTCGTGGTTGTAGCGGAGTTCGGAAGCGTTGATGACGCCGTCGGACTTGAAGCCGATGTTGATAACCACCTCGCGGTCGTTGATGGAAACCACCTTACCGGTGATCACATCGCCTTGCTCGAGAGACTTGAAAGATTTGGTGTAGACATCTTCCAGACGGGCTTGTTCGTCCTTAGGATAGCGGTCGTTTTGCTCGGAGACCTTGTCCCAGCTGAAGTTTTCGAGCGCATTGGCGTAAGCGTTCTCAAAGTCGCGCATTTTGCGGGGAGCTTTGGGGGCTTTTTCCTCTACTGCGGGCATAGCTTCTTCAGCGGCAGGAGCTGCGGTTTCGGCAACATTTTCCACGTTTTGTGCAATTTCTTCAGTCTGTTCAGGAGCATTCAATAATTCTTCTGACATAAAATTTTTGTCTCAAATTAGCCTGAGACTGGGCTTTTTTAAGATGAAACAATGAGGTTAATTGTTTAATACTCAATTGAAGAGCCTCTTTCAATTGGGGCGGCAAAGATACAAAAAATATGATATGAAAAATTTTTTTCTCACGAATGTTGCAGAAATTCAAAAAAAGTGTATTTTTGCGCCCTGAAACATTGCGGGGTAGAGCAGTGGTAGCTCGTCGGGCTCATAACCCGGAGGTCGCAGGTTCGAGTCCTGCCCCCGCTACTAAATCAAAGCGCGATTGCAACAGCAATTGCGCTTTTTTTGTGCTTTGGTTTGAAAAAAAAAGTAGAGACGCCACAGTGTGACGTCTCTACTTGTACGAACATTACAACTTCGTCATTAGTTCTTCATTGCGGCAATTTCCTTCACGGCTTGGATGCACGCGTCGATGTCGGCTTCGGTGTTGAAGGCGCCGATGCTTAAACGCACCGTACCGTCAATCTTCATCGTGCCGAGACATTCGTGTACCAGCGGAGCGCATTGCAGACCCGTGCGACAAGCGATGTCGTAGTCCACATCGAGCATAGTGCCCACGTCCATAGCCTCGAAGCCCTTGATGTTGATGGAGAGCACGGGATTCTGGTTCTCCACAGAGGTGGCGCAGTAAATGATCACACCGGGAACGTCCTTGATGCCGTCGCGCAGACGTTTCCACAAAGCCATCTCCTGGTTGTGGATGTTCTCAATGCCCTTCTCGGTGATCCACTTCACACCTGCGTGCAGACCGCTGATACCTAACATATTGATGGTACCTGCTTCCAAACGATAGGGGAACTCTTCGAGGTGGTCGCGAACGGCGGATTTCACGCCGGTGCCACCAAAACGGGTGTGACGCACCTCCACAGTGTCGCGCACGTAGCTGCCGCCGATACCGGTGGGTCCCATCAAGCATTTGTGGCCCGTAAAGGCGTATGCGTCCACGTTATAATCGATCATGTCCATCTTCACCGCACCGGCACCCTGGCTACCGTCCACCACGAAAATGAGGCCGTGTTCCTTGCAGACCTTACCTATTTCTTTAATAGGTTGCACCGTACCGATGACGTTGGAGCATTGCGTGCAGACCACCATCTTGGTGTTCGGACGGATAGCCTTCTCGAAATCTTCGGGATGCACGTAGCCAGCTGCGTCGAAAGGCAGATAGGTGACTTCGATAATGCCCTCTTTCTCTAAATGGTAGAGCGGACGAAGCACGGAGTTGTGCTCCAACATCGTGGTGATCACGTGCATACCCTTCCGCGCCAGACCCTGAATCAGGATGTTCAAAGAATCGGTGGCGTTGTAGCTGAAGGTCAGACGTTTCTCATCTGTACCGCCGTTGAAAAGTTTGGTGAGCATACGGCGCGTTTCGGTCAAAACCTCGCCGGTTTCGATGCCTGCGTCATAACCTGCGCGTCCCGGACTCACGCCGTGCACGCGATAGAAATGGTCCATAAACTCGTAAACCTCATTGGGTTTCGGGAAAGATGTTGCTGAATTGTCTAAATAAATCATATCTTTATATGCTAGAATTTTCGAAGCGGCAAAGATACATTTTTTTTGAGACGTGTGACTCGAGTCTTAAATCTTATCAACAATTGTTAATAACTATCCTTGATGAATTGTTCATAACTCACCCGAAAACGCCTCTCAAAAAATGAGATATTTGCCATCCCGAATAATTCACCAAAGATTCTATGTAAAATATGGATAACGAAACGATTACAACTAACAAGCCTGTTCGATCGATGTCATACAACCGCATCGAGAACATTTTGGGCACTACCGGGAAGCTCACTCCGCAAGCAGTGGAGTTCGAAGAAGCTGTGCTGGGTGCGCTGATGATTGACGACAACGCCGTGACTGAGGTGCTGTCGATTCTGAAGCCCGAAATGTTTTATGTGGAAGCCAACCAATACATATTCAGTGCCATCCGGAAGCTCTTTTCCGCATCGCAACCGATTGATGTTCTCACGGTTACTAACCAGCTGAAGAAAGACAAACAGCTGGATCTCTGCGGCGGCGCCTCTTATGTGGCTGGTCTGACGAACCGATTGAACTCCTCTGCCAATGTGGAGTTCCACGCTCGCATCGTGATGGAGAAGTTCATCCTGCGCGAGCTTATCCGTCACTGCAACACCATCATCACAGATGCTTACGACGACAGCAACGACGTGCTGGAGATGCTCGACGAGGCCGAATCGAAGATCTTCTCCATTGTGGAGAGCAACCTCAAACGTGACAGTAAGGAATTGGGTGACGTGGTGAGTCTGGCACTCAACGAGTTGACCGAGATTCGCGAGTCGCAGGACGATCTGCAGGGTGTGCCGTGCGGCATTCGCGCCATCGACGAAAAGACCGGTGGCTGGCAAAAGTCCGACTTGGTGATTCTTGCCGCACGTCCTGGTATGGGTAAAACCTCTTTCGTGCTCTCTATCGCGCGCAACGCCGCCATCGATTTCGACCAGCCCATTGCCTTCTTCTCATTGGAAATGTCTGCCACCCAGCTGGTTCACCGTTTGTTTTCCATTGAATCCGGCATTCCGTCCGACCACATCTCCAAGGGTACGCTCTCGGATGTGGAGTGGTCGAAACTGTGGGAGAATGTCAGCAAACTGAACAGTGCGAACCTGATTATTGACGACACGCCGGCATTGTCCGTTTTCGACCTCAGAGCCAAGTGCCGCCGTCTGAAACATAAATACAATATACAGATGATCATCATCGACTACCTGCAGCTGATGCAAGCCGGCACCGACAACTCGAAGCACGGTGGCAACCGCGAGCAGGAGATCAGCTATATTTCCCGTTCCTTGAAGGCATTGGCGAAAGAGCTGAACGTTCCGGTGATCGCGCTTTCGCAGTTGAGCCGTGCAGTGGAGACCCGTGGAGGCTCCAAACGTCCGCAATTGTCCGACTTGCGTGAGTCCGGTTCTATTGAGCAGGATGCCGATATGGTGCTCTTCATTTACCGTCCGGAGTACTACCATTTGGACACCTTCGAGGACAACACCCCCGCCGACGGAATGGCGGAGATTATGTTCGAGAAGAACCGTCACGGAAGCACCGGCAACATCAAAGTGCGCTTCCAGAGCCAGTTCACGAAGTTCTGTGATGTGAGCGAAGGCAGCTTTGGCGAGGGCGGCAGTTACGACAATCCTTCTGCCGGTATCACCCCGAACCAGAGTTTCGACTACTTCGATAGTGCGGTCAATAACGACGGAGGGGGCGAGGTCGGTGGTCCGAATCCTGAGCAACAGGGGTATGAAAACGATTTCACGTTCTAACCTTTAATGTAGAGACGCGATTAATCGCGTCTCTACGACGAAAACGATTATTGATTATGAAGAAATTGAGTATGGACGAACTCGGACGCGTGACCGCCGATGAGTTCAAGCAGCAGACGAAAAACCCGATTGTGCTGGTGTTGGACAACATCCGCAGTATGCACAATGTGGGTTCCGCGTTCCGCACGTGCGATGCTTTTAATGTGGAGAAACTCTACCTGTGCGGTATCACAGCCACTCCGCCTCAGAAGGAGATCAGCAAAACCGCACTTGGCGCAACTGAAAGTGTGGACTGGACATACAAAGAGAGCGTTGACGACCTTGCAAAAGAGTTGAAATCAGAAGGTTACGCGATATTGCTGGTCGAGCAGACCGACCATTCCGTGATGCTGCAGGAGTTCGACTTCGCGCAATATGGAAAGGTCGCCCTGTTTGTAGGTAACGAAGTCTTCGGTATCTCCGACGAACTGCTGCCTTTGTGCGACGCCGCCATTGAGATTCCGCAATTCGGCACCAAACACTCGCTAAACGTTGCAGTAGCCACCGGAATTACACTGTGGGAGGCGGTGAAGCAGTTTACAATTCATAATTGATCCTGTAGATCATTATACCTTATTAAATATATACGCTTTTTGCAGAAGAATAATTTGTTCGATTTTTTTTTGTTGAAATAATTGATTATGAAGATATTATACTGGATGAAAGAGAATCGTTCCGCGGTGTTTTTTGCTTTGATTCTCCTTTTTTCGGCTCAGGCGCTGTCGGCTCAGAATGATTCCGTGAAGCCGAAGCAGATGTGGCTGCGCAATTGGAAACTCAGTGATTACTTGCAGATTCACGGCTTTATTGACACGCAGTACGACTATACGCGCCAGCGCGAGGACGACGGTTCCTTGACGCAGCACAGCGTCATCATGCTGCGTCGCGCCCGCTTTGATTTTTCAGGCAATCTGCATCCGATGCTTGACTTCCGCTTGCAGGCCGACTTGGCGTTCTCGCCGCGATTGCTGGATGCTTGGTTGCGCGTAAAGTTCTGTAAATATGCCCATTTGTGGATCGGACAGATTAAGACGCCCTACACGATGGACAACTTTTACTCGCCGTTGGATCTGGAGTTTATGGAGCTGTCGCAGTCGGTGGCGGCGTTGGCGGGATTCAACGACATCTCCGGCATTCCCGAATACGCTAACGGTCTGGAAATAGGCGCGATGCTGTCGGGCACGCTGGTCGATTACATGAAGGACGGCGAACGCATCCCCATCCTCAACTACTACGCCGGTATCTTCGGCGGCGCGGGCATCAACATCAAGAAGGACAACCTCAGCAAGGACTTCTCCGCCCGCCTCGATTTCTATCCCTTCGTGAAGAATTTCAGACTTTCGGGCTCGGTCTATCTCGGCAATTATCCGCTCTACAAGGATCGCAACGCTCCGCGCAATCGCTGGTCCGCAGGCACTGAGTATTTGGGCAAACACTGGACTGCCCGTGCCGAATATCTGCAGGGTACAACAGGTGTTGAGAATCAGGATCTTACATTCCCAGAAGATTCTGTCTATCTGGTGAAAACGAAAGGACTTTACGCCTTTGTGGGCTATTGGTTCTATATGGGCTGGGGCAAGAATAGCTCGGCTATTCAGCGTCTGCGTCCGCTTTTCCGATACGATTACTACGTCCGCGACAAAAACGACCCTTCTTCGATGGCCAACTATTTCTCTTTCGATCTCGAATGGTGGCCTGATCCGCATGTGCGCGTGTTGCTCGATTACACCTTGCGTCAGCGGAACAGCTATCAGAAATTAGGCCACACGATGGCGGCGAAGGTGTCGGTTTGCTTCTAACATCAGCCTTCTGCAGCGGAAATTTTTATATTTTTGCGCCCTTTTTTGAAGCGTTTCGATGACGAAATTTTTCTTGCGGATATATGACTTTTTGGAGCGGCGACGTTGGCTGACCATCGGGTTGGCGGTTGTGCTGACCGGACTCTTTGCCTTCCTCGCTTCGCGGGTGCGCTACGAGGAGGACATCGCGCGGTTCCTGCCCTCCGGCGATGAAAGTCAGAAATACCAAGAAGTGTACCAGCAGTTTGCCGCCCAGAACCGCGTTGTCGTGGTCTTCTCTCCTAAGAGTGATGATGTTGACAATGAGGCTGTTGAGTCGGCAATTGCTATGTTTGGAGAGGCCATTGAAGGCAGCGAGATGGTGGAAAACCTGAATGTCACCATCGATGAAACGCAGGTTTTCGAGCTGATGGATGCGGTCTATGCTCATCTGCCTTATCTTTTGGAAAACTCTGATTACCAATATGTTGATTCGTTGTTGCAAACACCGGGTTTCGTACATGACCGGCTTGCGCAGGACAAGCAGCTGTTGATGTTTCCAGTGGCAGGCACGGTGATGCACACTTTGCCGGTGGATCCGTTGCAACTCTTCACGCCGGTGTTGCGCCGTTTGAACTCGCTGAAGCTTAACGACGCCTTCCAAGTGGTTGACGGCTACCTCTTTACCGCCGACGGAAAGCACGGAATGCTCACCTTCGACAGCCCTTTCGGGGCGAACGAGAGCTACAACAACGGTCGTTTGGCGGACTATCTGGAGCAGACGGCTCAGGAGGTACAGAACAAGTGTCCCGGGGTTGAAATCGCCGCCGTGGGGGCACCGCTGATTGCCGCCACCAACGCCACGCAGATCAAGCGCGATTCCGTGACGGCTGTCGTAATCGCTATTGTGCTGATTCTCTTGATATTGCTGCTGCACTATCGTCGCATTTCCGACATCCTTTGGGTGGGCGCTTCCATCCTGTTTGGGGCGCTTTTCTCTTTAGCTGGACTCTTTCTTTTCCGTGGTAGCATTTCGATTATCGTACTGGGACTCGGTTCTGTCATTGTCGGCATTGTGGCGAACTATCCGCTGCACTTCCTCGACGAATACAAAGAGGTGGGCAACCGTCGCGAGGCGCTGCGCGAGATGGTGCTGCCGCTCTTCATCGGCAACCTCACCACTGTGGCCGCCTTCTTCTGCCTGCTCTGGCTCGACGCCCGCGCTATGCAGGATCTTGGCCTTTTCGCCTCGCTGATGCTCATCGGCACCATCCTGTTCGTGCTGATCTTCCTGCCGCAATTCATGCGCAGACGTCCGTCGCCGTCCGAACATCTGCTTTTCGGAAAGTGGACGGGACTGCACCTTTCTCGCAGTAAAGCACGTCCGTGGATTCTCCTTGTCGGACTGGTGATCACCGTAATACTGGGCTACTATTCGAAGAAAACCTCCTTCGACAGCGACCTGTCGCACATCAACTACATGACCCCATCGCAGCGCGAAAACCTTGAGATTCTCTCGCAGGTGCAGTCGTCCGACATGATGTACGCGGTGGCAGAGGGCGCGACGTTGCAGGAGACTGTCAACCGCAACGACTCTCTGGTGACGGCGTTGCGAAAGTGTCCTGCGGTGACATCCGTGAGCGGGGTGGGAGAGATGCTGCCTTCCCAGCAACGTCAACAAGAGGCCGCTGACCGTTGGAACGCCTTCTGGAGCGAACATAATCGCCAGGAATTGCTTCGGAATTTCGAGCGCGAAGCGTTGGCACAAGGCTTCTCCGTTGAGGCTTTCGAACCCTTTGTTAATCTGATCAATAATTCAGCAGAAATATCTGATATTGATAATTTTGCAGATGTTATCGAACCTTTTACTTTAAGGTATATTTATCCGCTGGAAAACGGCTATAGAATCGTCAATTATGTGAAGACGGAACAGCCTGAAAAGGTACACGCTTTGCTGGACGGCAGTAGTTCCGCTTTCGTCTTTTCGGGCGGTGATGTGGGTCGCCAGCTGGTGGACATGCTCCGCGATTCCTTCAACTACATCGGGTTAGTTTGCAGCTTGGTAGTCTTCGTATTCCTGCTGCTCTCCTTCCGCAGAATCGAGCTCGCTTTGTTGGCTTTCCTTCCTTTGGCAGTCAGCTGGATCTGGATTCTCGGTTTGATGCATCTTACTGGTATCCAGTTCAATATTGTCAATATCATCTTAGCCACATTCATCTTCGGACAGGGCGACGACTACACGATTTTCATCACCGAGGGGCTGTTGTACGAGTACTCGACCGGTAAACCGCGACTCGCCTCCTACAAGCACAGCGTGGTGATTTCAGCGCTCATCATGTTCGCAGGCATCGGCTGTCTGATTGTGGCGAAACACCCTGCGCTGCGGTCGTTGGCCTTGGTAACGATCGTCGGTATGGCCACCGTGGTGCTCATGGCCACCTTCCTGCCACCGGTCATCTTCGACTGGCTGACGAAGAAAAAGGGGCAGCTGCGCGAAGCCCCGATTACACTTAAACGATTGATTTACACCTGTATAATCTATTTCATATTCCTGTTGCTCTTCTTGTCGTTGACGCCATTTGCGGCCATCTATTTTTTGTTTGGAAAGAATACCGAAGAGAAGAAACTGCGCTATCACAACCTTTTGCAGAGATGGGCATCCTTCCTTGTGCGGCACATCCCCGGGGTGAATTTTCGTTTGAACCAGTTGCATCCGAATGCCTTCGAGAAACCAGCCGTGGTTGTTGCTAACCATCAGAGTTACATTGACTTACTTTGCATGCTGTCGCTGACCCCGAAGATTGTCTTTCTGACCAACGAGAGGATTTGGCGGAATTGGTTCTTAGGAGTTGTGATTCGCAAGGCGGAGTGCTACCCCGTAAGTGACGGTCTGGAGAAGAACCTGCCGCGTTTGCGCGATCTCTACGAGCGCGGCTACTCCATCTGCATTTTCCCCGAGGGCACGCGCTCGCCGAACTGCGACATCTTGCGCTTCCACAAAGGGGCGTTCACATTGTCGCGTGAGCTGGGTGCCGACATCCTGCCGATTTTCCTGCACGGTTTCGGGCACGTGCAGCCCAAGAACGAACTGGTTTTCCGCGAGGGCGAACTCTATGTGGAGATTGCCGAAAGGATGCGTCCATACGACGATGTGGAGGCGGAAACCGAGAGCGAACGGGACCGCATCGTGAGCAAGCGGATGCGGCACTACTATCAGGAGCACTACGCGGAACTCTGCGAACAACTGGAAACGCCTGAGTATTGGCGGTTTATAAGAAGCTATCAACAACGGTATAAGATGGGATGAGAGGATGAGAAGATGAGAAGATGAGAAGATGAGAAGATGAGAAGATGAGGAATAGCCTTGTAGGGGCGACACCTAATAGCCAGGGGTGTAAACCTCTGGCGAAAATGAATGATGATGAAAAAAAGAATACATATAATCGGCGGCGGCATCGGCGGATTGTTCACGGCCGCATTGTTGGCGAAGGAGGGTTACCCGGTGACCATCCTTGAGCGCAGTGCGCACGTGGGCGGCGGTCTGCAGTCGTTCACCCGCAACGGAGTTTCGTTCGATGCGGGCATGCACGTTGTGGGCGGTTTGCAGTCCGGCGGCTCCCTCAACCGCATCTGCCGTCACCTCGGCATCTTCGACCAGCTGCATTTCCGTCCGGTGGATGCCGATTGCGGCGACGAGGTCTTCTGTTTCGAAGACGGCCGAACGTACCGGATTCCGCAGGGCAGGGCGGCTTTCACGGCCTATTTCCAGCAGCTTTTCCCCGAGGAGCGCGAGAATATCCAGCGGTATGCGGACGACCTCTTTGCGCTGGCCGATAGTGTGGACTTTTTCTTTTTGCGTCCGGGCAGCGGCGCGACCTCCGGCGACGAAACCTTCTATCAGTCCTCGGCGCAGTTCATCGCTGATCACGTGCAGAACCCGAAACTGCGCAGTCTGCTGGCCTACCTCAGCCCGTTGGCAGGTGGCGAGGCCGGATATACGCCGGCGTACATCTTCGCGCTCATCAACTACCTCTATATCAGCGGACATTCGCGTTTCGAAGGTCCGGCGGAACAGTTGGCGGAGGCGTTGGTGTCGAAGATTCGGGAATTGGGTGGTGAGGTGCTGCCATGCGCCGAAGTGACCGCCTTGCAGATGGAAAACGGTCGGGTGCAGTCGCTGACCACCGCCGATGGCAGAACGTTTCCCACCGAATGTGTAGTCTCCTCCATTCATCCGCAGGCGTTGTTAAAGATTGTTGATAACCAGTTGTTTACAAAAGCCGCCCGCAATCGTCTTGCGACTGCCGAAAACAACTACTCGGCCTATTGTGTTTATGTGGTGCTCAAGGAGGGCACGTTCCCGTATATGAACCACCCGTGCTATTGCTGGGACAGCTACGACAAAGTGTGGCAGTTCGGCAAATACGAAGAGGAGAACTGGCCGCAAAATCTCGTCTATTTTACGCCCTGCGAGCGGAATCAGGGGCCGTATGCCCGCGCGTTGCAGGTGATTGTCTTTTCGCCCTTCTCGATGTGTGAGCAGTGGGCGGACACGGCTTTGGGAAATCGAAGCGATGAGTACGAAGCGTGGAAAAAGCGACATACAGAATTGATTTTGAATAAGTTGGAAAAGAAGATGCCCAGCTTCCGAAGCTGTGTGGAGGCGGTTTATGATGCCACTCCGCTGACCATCCGCGACTATTTCAACCAGCCGGAAGGGGCGCTGTATGGACTGCTCAAGGACAGCCGCAACCCGTACGCCGGCTACCTACCCATCCGCACCAAAGCCGAAAACCTCTTCATGACGGGCCAGAATGTTTACCTCCACGGCTGCTGCGGCGTCCCCCTCACCGCAGTGATGACCGCCGAAACCATCATCGGGGAAAAAGATGTGATAGTGAAGGAATTATAAAAAGACACCTTCCTTGAGCAGCCCCGTAGGGGCAAGAGCTCGGTAGCCAGGGGGAAGCAAAGCGCCACCCCTGGATGATAGCGGGATTAAACAAATGACAATAAAATCAATCAATGAACAAAAATGGATATAATGAAAAAAATCGGATTATTGATGATGTTAGCGGTGATGGTCAGCGCCCTCACCGCCCAAAACGTTGACGGCGGTGCCAACGACCTCATGAAGAAGGTCTCCCTGCAGTATCAGAAATATAATACCCTGCAGTTCCATTACACGCTGAAGACCACCAAGGACGACAAAACCTTGGGCGTCAGCGAGGGCGACTTCTACCTCAAGGGCAGCAAGTACAAAACCTCTTTCGCTGGTGTTCAGTACTTTTGCGACGGAACGACGATGTGGAGCTACGACAAATCCGCCAACGAGGTCTCCATCTACGAATATGATCCCGACGATGACCAGAACCTGATGAACCCGCAGCGCATCCTCAAGGATTGGAGCGCCCATTTCCGCGCGAAGTTCATCCGCGACGAGTTCAAGAACAATGTGCAGTACAGCATTGTAGACCTGACGCCGAAGACCGCGCAGTCGTACTACCGCATCCGTGTCTACATCGTCAAGACCTCGCTCAAAATCGCCAAGGTCATGGTCTACGAAAAAGATAACACTATTTACACATATAGTATAGAACAGTTCAAAAACGATATCCCGCTGGATGACAAACTGTTCGTGTTCGACAAGAGCAAATATCCCGGTGTGGAGGTCAACGACATGCGATAATTTTTTTCGGCGTGCCTCTCTCGGGTATGCCGATTTTTCTTACTTTTGCAGCCAGATTTATCAAGAAAAAAATAGGAATTTATGACACTGATTAAGTCCATTTCCGGAATCCGTGGAACCATCGGAGGAACCATCGGCGAGAACCTGACTCCCGTCGATGTGGTGAGATTTACAACCGCTTTTGCCTGCTTCTTGTTGGAAAACAGAGAGAAAGAGGCTGAAACTGCAGAACAAAAAGCCGAACTTGCTCCCATGCGCATGGTCGTGGGACGCGACGCACGCATCTCGGGCAGCATTGTGAACCGTCTGGTTTGCAGTACGTTGCAGAGCATGGGTATCGAGGTGATCGACCTGGGTCTTTCCACCACGCCGACCACGGAAATGGCTGTCATCCAACAACATGCCGACGGCGGCATCATCATCACCGCCAGCCACAACCCGATGCAGTGGAACGCCCTCAAGCTCCTCAACAACAAGGGTGAATTCGTCTCCGGCGAGGAGGCCAAACGCATCGTCCTGCTGACAGAGTCAGATGAGATTCAATATGCAACGATTGATAAATTAGGAAGTTATACGCTCTATGAGAACGCTGTGAAAGACCACGTGGATGCCATCCTCAACCTGCCGTTGGTGGACAAGAACGCCATCACGAAGGCCAACTTCAAAGTGATCCTTGACACTGTGAACTCCACTGGCGCATTGGCACTGCCTGTGCTGCTTAAAGAGCTGGGCGTCAACGATGTGACGGTGCTGAACGGCGAGATGAACGGTGTCTTCGCCCACAATCCGGAGCCAATTCCCGAGAACTTGGCGGGCATCTGCAACGCCATGAGCCGCTCTAACTACGATGTCGGCTTTGTGGTGGATCCCGATGTGGACCGTTTGGCCATCGTGACGGAGAACGGCACGCTCTTCAACGAGGAGTACACCTTGGTGGCCGTCTCCGACTACGTGCTGCAATATACGCCGGGTAACACCGTCTCCAACCTCTCTTCCTCCCGCGCGTTGAAGGACGTAACCGACAAATACGGAATGACTTACACGCCCTCTGCTGTGGGTGAAGTGAACGTGGTGGAGATGATGAAGAAGACCAATGCTGTGATTGGCGGCGAGGGTAACGGAGGTGTCATCTATCCTGAACTGCACTACGGTCGCGACGCGCTTGTGGGTATCGCCCTCTTCCTCACCTTTATGGCCAAATCGGGCAAAAAGTGCGGTCAGATCCGCGCCCAGTATCCCGACTACTTCATCGTGAAAAAGAAAACGGAGCTCGACAGCTCTGTGGATATCAAAGCGTTGCTTGGAAAAATCGCGGAGAAATACGCCAACTATCAGGTCAACCGAGTGGACGGTGTGCGTATCGACTTCGAGGACAGCTGGGTACACGTGCGCAGCTCCAACACCGAGCCCATTATCCGCATCTACGCAGAGGCTATGTCCGAGTCCGTTGCCGACAACATTGCGTCGAAGTTGATGTCGGACATTCGCGAATTAATGGCGTAATGAGGGAAGAAGTAAGAGGGAAGAAGGGCAGGCCGTTAGGTCTGCCGGGCTTGGTAGAAAAATGGCGGATAGCCGTTTTTCGCACGCCGTTAGGTGTGCGGGGAATATGAATGACAAAAATTTGAATAATGAACAATAGGTTTCGATTTTGGGTGATTTTCGCATTGTTGGCCGTCTTTTTTTGGCCGGCAGGTCCAGTGAATGCCCAAAACGAGACGGTTCAATACGGCAAGGAGAACATCGCGCGGGATTATTGTGACGAATACAATATATCCATTATCATCAAAGATGTGCCCGATCATTACGTGTTGTACTTGTGGGATTATGATTTTGGTAACTGGCGCCTGATTGACAGTACAGAAGTGCGGAATGGCAAAGCTACGTTTCGGAAAAAGAGTTCCTCAAAATCTCAAGATGAAGTTGCTGAATGGTTACATAAAGGATTCTATGATATTAATGGGGAGTTTTTGTTTCCTATTCGGGTAATCATCAATCAGCAAACGAATTTTGAAATAGATTGGGATATACATAATCCTAATCATTTTACCAATCATTCTATAAAAAAGTCAGATGAAAATCAGTTGATGAAAACTGTCGATTTCACATGGAATGAGCAACAGGATGCATTTGAAGGTGCGAAAGCGGCGGCAGAATTGACATCCACCATGCCGCAGTCGTTCTTGGGACAATTCTATCGTTTATGGGTTGAGATTCTCGAAACTGCTCAGTCGGATGATCCAGCGGTTTATTTTGCCATAGGAAGTGCTTCCCCTTCTGAATTTCATCATGTCCTGTCATTGGTGGATTTTACGGATGCACGACTCTGCCATACTTCCTCTTTACTTTACCCATTCATCAAAGAGTATTTGACTTCCGAGAACCGCGAGTCTGTGGACGAAATCATTACCGAAGTCGATACGATTCTCGTACGGGCGGCACGGGGCGGACGGTACCAGTGCGGGATGTACGCACGGTGGTTGTTCAATATTTTCGACAAGACCGGTGACCCCTACTACGAACCTGTGTTGCTGCACATTTACGATACCTACGATCGCGGCTGGATTCGCGAGGATCAGGAACGGCGGATCAAACGGCAGATGGATCGTGTTCGCCGTCTCGCTCCAGGATCGCAAATCCCGGAGCTCACTGCTTACGACATCAATGGCAAACAACACTCTACCAACGATATACAGACCAAATACACCGTGCTGTGGTTCTGGGATCCCGACTGCGACCATTGTCAGGAGGAGACCCCGATTCTGCACGACATATACCAAAAGCAGGCTGATGAGCTTGGTTTCGAGGTGTTTGCGGTGGAGGTTAACGACGACTACGACCGCTGGAAGGCTTTCTCCGAGAAACATGGTCTGACCGACTGGATCAATCTGAGCACCTCGATGGGGGAGACCAGCGTCGATTATATTGAATATTTCGACATTGTGACCACACCGGTCATTTTGTTGATCGATAATGAGAAAAATCATACAATAATTGCACGGCAAGTGACGTTAGAGGAGCTTGTTCGGAAAATGGGACAGTAGGAGTTGGGAGTTAGGAGTTAAGATGAAAAGATAAAAAGATAAAAGAGATAAGAAGAATATGAAAAAGAGTTTTATTCTGTTGGTTTTAAGTGCATTTCTGTTTGGATTCCACTTTGATGTGGCGGCACAGAACAACCAACCCAAGAATCTGCAGAAATCCAAAAACAATCCGGCTAATTATCGCGATGCCGATGGTCATGAGTTGATTTTCAATATCAAGAACTCGAAGGACACGCTGGTCTATCTGGTCATCCACTATAACGACAAGCTGATTCTGAAGGACTCTGTGAAGCCTTCTGGAAAGGAGAAGTTTGTCTTTAAGGGCAAAGACCGTTACGACGACGGCATGTATTCGCTGGTCTCCATGGACAAGAAGCTCTATTTGAACTTCATCCTCGACAACAACCAGCATTTTGAGTATAATCTGGACACTTCGATGAATGTGGATCATTTTTCAGTGAAGAACTCTCCCGAGAACGCCGAGATGTTGCGTTTCCAACAGAAGACGGCCAAGGCTTCGAGAGATGCCAACGAATGGTCGAAAAAGCGCAAGGAATTTGAGGCGGCCGGTAACACCGACAGCGCCAACTATTATAAGGAGAAGCTTTCCAACATCAACGATGAGATGCAGGCCTTTATCAACGATTTGATTGACAAGAATCCTGATTTCCTCTTCTCCAAGATGCAAAAGTCCTATCAGATCGTTGATGTGCCTCAATACACAAACGAGGACGGAAGCCCTGATTATATGAGACAAGGGGCTTATTATCGCCTGCACTATTGGGATAATTTCGACCTCGGGGATCACCGTTTTATCTATATCCCCTCATTTGATCCGAGAATGAAGGACTATTTCCTGAAATTGCTCTATCATCAGGAGGCCGACACCATCAATAAATATATTGACCTTTTCTTGGCGAAAACAGCAAAAGATACCTTTATGTACCATTATTGTACCGATTGGCTCTCTTATCAGTTTGAGACGAGCAAAGTGATTGGTCATGATGCTGTTTTCTTCCATATCGCCAAGACCAACCAATTGGCAGGCAAGTGCTATTGGCTGGATGAGGACGTGATTGCCAAGTATGAGAAGCGCACCAAACGTCTGGAGCCGATCCTGATTGGCAAGATTGCGCCGGAACTCTTCATCCCCGACACCACAATGTCTGATGACATGACCAAGTGGCACTCTTCTTACCGTATGGAGAAACCCTACACGATTCTCTGGTTCTATGATCCCGACTGTCCGACCTGTAAGAAGGAGTCGAAGAAAATGCGCGAGGTGTACGATTCACTGGAGACTATCGGTAAGCGCAACTTCGACGTCTATGCCATCGCCAACGATGCGGACATCAATCGCTGGAAAAAGTACGTGAAGGAGAACAATTACCCCTGGCTGCAAGTGGGCGGCAACAAGGGCAACCTCGACTATTTGGAGTATTTCAACATTTACGAGATGGGTAACCCCGCCATGTTCATTATGGACAATAAAGACCATAGAATCATCCTCAACAAGCGCATAGAGATGTCGAATATTCCGCAGTTCTTGGAGGAATATGAGAAGATTGAGGAGGCGAAACGAAAAGGGGAGTGAGATGAGTAGATGAGAAGATGACAAGATGATCTCCTCATCTCTTCATCTTTTCATCTAACAATATTAACGAACAAACAAATAATTAGTTATATGAAAGACATTTTCGAAAGAATCAAAGAGTCATCTGGTGGTCCGATTGGACAATACCGTGAGAAGATTGATGGATATTTTGCATTTCCGAAGCTGGAAGGCGAGCTGGGACCGCACATGCGTTTCAACGGTAAGGAGGTGCTCTGCTGGAGCATCAACAACTACCTGGGACTGGCCAACCATCCGGAAGTTCGCAAAGCTGATGCGGAAGGTGCAGCCCGCTGGGGTATGGCCTATCCGATGGGTAGCCGTATGATGACCGGTCAAACCGCCCTCCACGAACAACTGGAGCGTGAGTTGGCTGATTTTGAGCACAAAGAGGCTGCTTTTGAGTTCAACTTCGGCTATCAGGGCATTATGTCCACCATCGATTCTTTGGTGTGCAGACGCGATGTGATCGTGTACGACGCAGAGGCGCACGCCTGTCTGCGCGACGGTATCCGCTTGCACCTCGGAAAGAGCTTCAAGTTCCGCCACAACGACATTGTGGACTGTGACCGCATTCTGGGCAACGCCTGCAAGATTGCAGAAGAGCAGGGTGGTGGCGTGCTGCTCATCACGGAAGGTGTGTTCGGCATGACCGGCGCTCTCGGTATCCTCGACCAGATTGCAGCCCTCAAGAAAAAGTACAAGTTCCGTATCCTTATCGACGATGCGCACGGTTTCGGAGCTATGGGACCTCACGGTAGAGGTACCTCCGAGCACTTCGGCGTGATGGACGATATCGACATCTATATCGGTGCGTATGCGAAATCCATGGCTACCGTCGGTGGCTTCGTAGCTTCCGAAAAGAGCGTCATCAACTTCCTGCGTTACAACATGCGTTCCCAGATGTACGCCAAATCCCTCCCGATGCCCATTGTGGTCGGCTGTCTGAAACGTCTTGAGATTATCCGCAGCGAGGAAGGCGACCGCCTGAGAGCCCATCTGTGGGAAATTACCCGCGCATTGCAGAAAGGTTTCCGCGACCTCGGTTACGAAATCGGACCGGCAGAGGCTTGCGTCACCCCCGTGCATTTGCGTTGCGGTATCAACGAAGCGGCCAACATCGCCGTCGATCTGCGCGAGAACTACAATATCTTCTGCTCCATCGTCACCTATCCAGTCATTCCTCCCGGAATGCTCATCTTCCGCATCATCCCCACGGCTGCTCACAGTATGGAGGATGTGAATCGCACGCTGGAGGCTTTCCGCGACATCAAGGAACGCCAGGCCAGAGGCGAATATGATCTGCCTATTCCGGATATGGCGTTGATTAAGTAATTTTAGTTTCAAGTTTCATGTTTCAAGTTTCAAGTAGGCCAATCCAACCTGAAACCTGAAATTTGAAACCTGAAACTTGAAGCCTGAAACCTGAAACCCAAATCAAATATGAACAAATACCACCTGAAATGTACCCAATGTGGCGAAGTCATTCCCGACTTTGCCACTTGGTTTTCACAGAACCAGCAGTGCAAGTGCGGATGCAAACGCGCGGATGTCGTGTACAGTGCCGATTATCACAAAATCACCGAGCTGACAAAGTCGGAGCACAAGCCCGAGAATTTCTACCACTATTTTGATTTCCTGCCTTTGATGGACGAGAAGAACATCGTCTCCTTTGGCGAGGGCGCCATTCCGATTGAGGAGTGGGATTTCTTGGAGAAATACGCGCAGGAGAAGTTCGGAGTCAGCTGCAAGGTGATGGTCTACCGCAACGACCTGAACGGCGGCAGCAACACCTTCAAGGACATTGCCGCTTCATTGGCTGCCTCTCTCTTTAAGGAAAATGGCGTAAAGTCGTTCTGCGTGGCATCCACGGGCAATACAGCGACCGCTTACGCCCGCTATCTCGCAGAAGCTGGCATCGAGTTCACGGTCTTTATGCCGCATGATGCGTGCGAAGATACTGTGAAGGCTATCCTGTCATACGGTCAAAACGTGATCGTGTGTCAAGGAAATTATGGCGATGCCAAGAAGGCTGCCAACGACTTCCATGAGAATCATCATGTGCTCATCTCCACGGGCAATATCGATCCCATCCGCGTGGAGGCTAAGAAGACCATGGTGTTCGAGTACCTGCGTCAGCTGGGCAAGATGCCCGATGTGTACGTGCAGGCAGTGGCGGGCGGCACAGGCCCCATTGCGCTCGACAAGGGTATTCGCGACCTGCAGACCACCTTCCCCGAGACCAAGTGTCCTCGTATGCTGCTGATTCAGCAAGACACTTGCGACCCGATGGTGCAGGGGTGGGAGAGTGCGGTGAAAGCCGGTTTCCCGGAAGGCTACGAAAAGAACTATCCGGTTATTCCGAATCCGCAGACGATGGTCTCCATCCTCTCCGCAGGTAATCCAGGTATGTATCCGATTGTTGCGCCCATCGTGCGCAAGAGCGGCGGAACCTTCCTGCGCGTGAAAGAGAACGAATTAGCCCGTTTCGGTAAGATCGTCAAGGACGAGCGCGGCATCTACCTCGGACCCGCCTCTATCGTATGTTTGGCCGGTTTCTACAAGGCATTGGAAGAAGGCCAGATCCACGACGGCGAAACCGTGCTCCTCAACACTGGCGAAGGTGCCGCTCGCGCCACCTTCTTCAAGAAGATGATCGACGAGGCATAATCGTGATTTTACCTTTCGATGTAGAGACGCGATTAATCGCGTCTCTACAAACAACAACAAAAAAACGGCGTTTCCATCGAAGCGCCGTTTTTGATATGTCTTACGTCACACGTCTATTTTTGATAGAAACGTACGCGGTTGTCAAGCACTTTGGTTTGGCTGATTAGGTAGCTCAACAGCGTGTTCTCGTTGCGCTCGCGGCCGAGGACGGCGTTCTGGAGGTAGCTCTTCTCCATCATCAGGTTTTGGGTAGCCTGACCGTCACGGGTCTCGATCACGTTCACCACATAGTCCACATTGTTGCCGCTGACAGCTGCGGGCTTGTTCTTTGGCAAGCTGAAGATTTGGCCGATAGCCTTGCTGTCAACGCCACGGTTCATGTAGTAATCGCCTGCGAAGCTCAGCATCACGCTGTCGGTGACGGGCACAGAATATTTCTGAGCCACAGCTTGCATACCGCCGGAAGCGAGGTCTTTGTTGAGTTGTTTAGCCACCATGTCGATCTTGGCTTGTCTCTCAAGTAAAGTCTTGATTTCGTCCTTGGCGTCTTTGTATTTCATCACGCCTTCGTCGCGGACCTTAGCCACAGAAGCGACAGCGAAGTACATTCTGTTGATGTTGAACACATCGGAGATAGCGTCTTTCTCTACATCGTCACCGAATGCCCAGCTCACGATGTCGCGGCAGTTCGGCAGTTGACCGATGTTGGCGGACATGGAAGCCACTCTTTCGCCGCTCACCACTTGGATACCCTTCTTGGCGGCATTGGCGATCAGCTCTTCGTTGTTGGTGACGCTGGCAGCAAACTCGTTAGCTTGTGAACGCAGTGCGTTAACGGTAGCGTCGGAAGCGGTGATGTCATAATCGTAAAGCACGAACTGGCGCTTCTCAATGGGTTGAGTGCGATCCATCACTTGGAACAAGATGTAGCCGTTCGGGGCTTTGTAGACGTAGATGCCACCATTGGCGGTAGAAACCAGGTTGTTGTAAATCTCGGGCATCGTGCCTCTTTCAGCCATCCAGAAGGTGGTGTCGCCTTGCTCACGACCGTAGAGGTAGTTGGGCTGCAGGCTGAAGATGGAAGTGCCACTGTTGATCACTTGACGCAAGCTGTCGGCCAACAGACGGGCTTCCTTCTTGCTGTAGGGAGCTTCCTTGTATTGAGCGGTCTTGAAGGGCAGCTCGATAGTAGCGACGAGCACTGAGTCGGGACGGCTGGCGGCACCGAACACTTTGCCGAAGTACCATTTCACGTTTTCATAGGTGAAGGGTTCGATGTAGCTGCCGACTGCAGATTTGAAGACCAGGCTATCGAGCTCGGGAAGGTTGATGTCGCTCTCTTTGAAATAGGTGCTGTCAACAGCGCCGTGACCTTTAGCGGCATTGAATTCAGCGATGGAAGCAGCTGCGGAGAAAGCGGCGAAATCTTTGCGAACGCTGTCCTCGATGGCTTTGAGGTCAGCAGCCGTAGGGTTGATCGGGAAAATAGCCACGTTGATGTCGCGGTTCTTGGCCTGCACCTTGAACAGCTCGTCTTTGTGGGTGTTGTAGAAGCTCTTCATCTCTTTCTCGGAAACCTCGGGTTTGAGGCCTTGGAAAGCGGTGAGCTCAGGATTGATGGTCATCAAAGAGACCATAGCCATGCTGTTGTCCTTTGCCAGCTGTTTGGCCATCGGGTCTGAGAAGTAGATGGAACCTTGTGCCAGAGCGAAGTATTGCTGAGACTTTTCAGCGCTGATGGCGAAGCGGACAAGGGCTTGATAAGCGTTGTAGATATCCTTCACCTGATCGTTGTTGGCCAAAGATTCGATGTTGTTGATGATGCTCATGGCGTTCTCGGGACCGTAGGTCTGAGCCAATGCGTTGGCGAACTGAGCGATGAATTGGTTGGGTTGTTGGGTGCTGAGGGAAGCAATCATCTTCTCCTTGTAATCCTCAATCATCTGGTCGGTGTAGGTCATACCCAACTTTGCCAGTTCTTTGTCCAGAATTTGATCCTGAAGCATCTGCTGCCAGGTCGTTTCGTGGATTTGGTAAGTCTCGTTGTCTTCCAAAGAGGCCTTGCCTTGCAGCAGTCTGATGAGGGCAGTGTTTTCCTCATACTGCTTGCTGTATTGCTGATCCATTTTCTTGCCATCGATCTTAGCCATCACATACTTGTTGGAGAATGTGCGGGTCACATTGGAAAGGTCGCCCAAAATGAATGCTAACAAGGCTAAACCGATGATTACCAATAAAAGCACACCGTGCTTACGAATTGCGCCAATTGCTGCCATAAATTCTTTCTATTTTTAGTTATACATTATATTTCAAAAATTAGCGTGCAAAGGTAGCATTTTTTTTTATTGAATTTTCTATGTTTCTAATTTTTATTTTGTTGATTTATATGTCTGATTATTAATAAAATATGATAAAAAAGCCGATTTTTGGTGAAGAAAAATCGGCTTTGATTATACAATATTTATATAAGAAATGCTTCTTGAAGACGCAAAACAACCCCCTTAGGACCGGTAGACCTGTGCGAGGAATCGGTTGTACTGCGCATGCTTGTCGTAATCGCTTTCTCTCGGGAGGCATTCGGGACACCAGTGACCGCCTTCGAGGATGAGTTTCGGGGTGGCTTCGAAGGTGTGGCCTTCATGGCATTGCCAGGAAAGCTTTTTCTCGGGGTCGCCATCGTAAGCGGTGGACAAAAGTTTCCCGCCCCGGAATTCTGCGGCTTTCTGCAAGTCGCTGACAGTGAGTTGTTCCAGCGATTTGGTTTCGTCATAGCCATGGTCGATGTGCACGGCTTGCTCGCGGCCCGGCGGCTCGGAAAGGTCCCATTTGTCCCAACTGGGAATGGCGTTGTATTTCTCCATACTGCCGTAGTAGGCTTTGATTTTGGCTTCGTCGTTGTGCTTGAGCCAGTATTGCGTGCCATAGTCTTTTTTGTTGGCCAGATTGCGCAGCGCCATCTTGATGATGAATGCGGGTGCAATTTTGGTCAGGTTGTAGAACCAAGGAAGCTGCTTTCTGAGCTGCTCGAAGTAGTCGTCCAGCGGGATGTTGGCGCGGAAGTGCAGATACTCCTCCAGCTTGTCGGCATCCAGGTAATACATACCATGGAAGTTTTTGAGCACGAACCAGTTAGGATTAAATATCTTTTCGGGACGGGGACAGTTGACGGCCTTCATGAAACGGCATTCCAGCTCGTAGTTGGTCATACGGTATTGCGGACCGCTGCTGATGTTGTAGAAGTGATTCCAGAACGAGTCGGGGAGGGTAGGGCGGCACACGCGTTCGAGTAGTCGTCCGGAGTCCTCGATGGTCGCCCATTCCAGTACGCCCTGGATGGGCACGAGGAACATGATGGGATCGAAGTTCTTGAGGATGGTGGCATAGAGGATGCCCGATTGGCGCAGGCTGACCCAGTGCTTGAGTCCGGAGTTGGCGAAAACCCTCTCCGCCAGTACTTTACTGTATCCGTAATGGTCGAACTCGCTCACATAGATGGGGTCGCCGATGCGTCCCCAATGGAGCGGCGCGTTGCGGTCGGAGGTCTCCGCCACAGTACCGATATAGACGGCTTTGATGTCGTCGGCGTTGGGTTGTGCAAGGATGGCTTTCACCACGTTTTCGGCGGCTGTGACGTTGACTTTGAGGGTCTTTTCGGGGTAGTAGTCGGCCAGCGGGGGCACCATCCCGCCTACGTGTAATACGACATCCGCGCCCGACACGCCCGCAAGTACATCCTCGTAGTTCATCAAATCACCCCACACAATGCGGATTTTGTCCATCAGCGGTGCAAGCTTTTTCACGTTTTTCTCGCTTTTCCGCGCCAAAACGGTCACGTTATATTGCTCGGGATACTGCAGCAGCTCCTGCAATCCCGCCCATCCCATATTGCCGGTCGCGCCGGTCAAGAATACGTTTTGTTTCATCTTTTCGGTTGGCTTTTTTACGGCCGCGAAGATAGGATTTTTTTAGTTAGCAGTTAGTAGTTAGAAGTTAGCAGTTGGGGATAGTAGGAGACGACGCTTCCAGCGTCGTAAAATCATAAATCGCACGCCGTCAGGTGTGCGGGCAAAAACAAAACCCCACACATTCATTGTATTGTGTGGGGTTTGTGGTTTACGGAATCCACCATTATTGTTTCACCACCTTCCGCACGGCGATGGTTTTATCCTCCGCCATCAATTTCACGAAATAAACGCCATTGGCCAAATCGGAAATATCAATCGTCCCTTGTAGAGACGCACGGCCGTGCGTCTCTACGATCCGCACCAATTTCCCGTACATATCCACCACCTGAATCTCCGCCTCTCCCAATTGTACATTGTTCATTGTACATTCTACATTGACAACACTGTTCGTCGGGTTCGGAAACACCTTGAAATCAGCGGTTTCGTGGTCGTCAATGCCGACGGTAATCGTCAGGTGCAGGGTCACAATGGAATCGCAGCCGTGGACGGTTTGGAGGGTTTGGGTATAGTCGCCAGAGGTGCAGTAGGTTTGGGAGTTCCAGGTGTAGCAAGGCTCATTTATGGTGATGGTGAATTCGGAATAAGTAGGTTGCCAAACATTTACGGTAGCAGTGGCAGTGTTGCTGCAACCCTCATCGTTGTAGCCAATTACCTGCCATGTACCCGAGGAAGCTACGGTGATTGCCGAACTCATACTACCGTTACTCCAAAGGTAGGTGGTACCGCCATTTGCGGTGAGGGTCGTACTCTGTCCCGCGCAGATGTCCGTCTCGCCCGTAATGGTGATTTGCGGTGACGGTAACGACAACACTGTGACAGAAGCTGTGTTTGAACATCCAAATGCCGAGATGCCAGTTACAGTGTATATACCAAATGAACTGATAATCACAGCAGCCGTGTTGTCTCCAGTGCTCCAGCTGTAGGTGTCTGCGCCTGAGGCAATCAGCGTGGTACTGCCACCCTCACAAAACGTGGTGTTACCACTGATAGATACTGTTGGCAAAGGACTCGTAGAAACAGTGACATTCGCCGTGGAGGAACATCCCTCAGCACTAGTTGCGGTTACGGTGTAAACACCGCTTTGCGAGATAGTTACACTTGCATTTGTGCTTCCGTTGCTCCAAACATAGCTGATACCGCCATTGGCAGTAAGCGTTGTGGTCTGACCTTCGCAAATGACAGTGTTTCCGGAAATTGTCGGTGCCGGAAAGCCTATGACAGTCAACGTCAAGATGACGATACTGTCGCAACCATTGACGGTGGAGAAAGTTTGGGTGTATGTTCCGGCAGTTGTCAGATATTGTCCGTTGAAGTTGTAGCTACTTCCCTGACAAATGCTTTGCGCCAGTTGGATTTGGTAAGATGGATTAACCGAAACAGTCTTGCTTGCTGAAGAAGAACAACCGTTAGCATCCGTGCCAATGACAGCATAAACACCTGGGTTCGTGATAGTTATCGCTGCTGTATTGCTGCCGTTGCTCCACATATAGCTGCTTGCTCCGTTAGCGATCAATGTCAAATTTCCGCCTTGACAGAAGCTGTTATCGCCACTTATGGTCACTGTTGGTAGCGGACTCACCGTCACCACAACGTTTGCTGTAGAGGAACAACCTTCCATATTGGTGGCCGTAACGGTATAAATACCGCTTTGCGAGATGGTTACGTTTGCATTTGTGCTGCCATTGCTCCACACGTAGGTGTTGCCACCGTTGGCTGTAAGTGTGGTGGCCTGACCCTCGCAAAGAGCAGTGTTACCCGTCACGGAAATAGAAGGTGATTCTTTGACCATTAACGTTAACGTAACAATACTGTCGCAACCATTGACCGTCTGTAGCGTTTGCGTGTAAACACCTGCTTCGGAAAGGTTTATCCCGTTGAAGTTGTAAACTTCACCCTGACAAATACTTTGGGCAATGGACATGATGTAAGTGGGATTCACAGCAACGGTCATTGTAGCCGTATTGCTGCAACCGTTGGCATCTGTACCCCAAACGGTGTAATTGCCCGAGCTGCTAACGGCAATGCTTTCCGCTGTGGAACTGTTGCTCCACAAATACGTGCTTGCGCCCGTGGCCGTTAACGTGGTGGTGTCGCCTTGACAAATGTTACCACTGCCGCTGATGCTCACATTCGGCAGAGGTTTCACTGTGACGGTTATCTCCGCTGTGGCAGAACAACCTGCAGCATCTGTAGCCGTCACAGTGTAAACACCTCCCTGATAGATAGATACGCTTGGCGTTAAATCACCGCTACTCCAATTGTAGATACTGCCGCCGTTGGCTGTAAGTGTGGTGCTTTGGCCCTGACAGAAACTGTTGACTCCGCTAATGCTGACACTTGGCAGCGGGTTGACCGTAACCGTAACATTTGTAGATGCAGAACAACCTTCTGTGTTCGTCGCAGTAACTGTGTAAATGCCGCTTTGCGAAACATTTATGTAATTGGTTGTGTTGCCATTGCTCCACAAATACGTGTTGCCACCCGTGGCTGTAAGAGTAGTGCTTTGGCCTTGGCAAATGGAGGTGCTACCGACAATGGTTGGCGTTGGAAGCGATGCCGTGGTAACCACAGCCGAAGCGGATGAAGAACAGCCGTTGGGCAGCGTTACCGTCACCGTGTAAGTGCCTGGATCCGTAACGGTAACCAACGAGGAGTTAGCCCCAGTACTCCAAGCATAACTTCCTGTGCCATTGACCACCGACAATGTTGTGCTTTGCCCTGAACAGATATGGGTGTTGCCAGAGATGCTCACAGGCTCCATGGTGGTGACATTCACAGAAGCGGAATTACTACACCCGTTAGTGCCAGTGACCGTAACAGAATAACTGCCTGGATTATATGCCGTAATGGATTGGCCTGTGCCACCATTTGACCACAAATAGCTGGCATTGGATGTGGCGGTAAGTGTGGTGCTCACTCCACTGCAAATAATCGTATTACCCGTAATTTGCACTGTGGGAAGTGGTTTTTGAATCACGCTTACAGAGTTTTCGCACGATGGCCCATTGGCGATATTAGCCGTGACGGTGTAAGTTCCTATGGCATCCACTGTGATAGACGAAGTGTTGGCTCCTGTGCTCCATGAGTAACTGCTTCCGCCCGTGGCTGTAAGAACGGTACTACCTCCTTCGCAGAAACTTGGGCTGCCGGAAATGACAGGTAATGAAAACACGTTTAAGGTAGTGCTTTGCGTAGCGGTGCAGCCGTAATTATTGGTGGCCGTTACGAAGTAGTTACCGGACTGACTGACCATGACAGACGGGGTGGTTGATCCTGTGCTCCATACATAGCTACTGCCGCCGGAGGCAGTAAGTTGACTGCTCGCACCTGCGCATATAGAGGTGTTGCCGCTGATAACAACGGTAGGAAGTGGTCGCTCGGTCACATTCACGGATGCCGTGGCCACGCAGCCATTGGTATCGCTCACCGTAACGCTATGCTGTCCACCGCCATAGACATTTGCGGTGGGACTTGTTGATCCTGTTTCCCAAAGGTAGGTGAACAGATTGGAGAAGTTTGATTGTCCAGAAGCAGTGACGGAGGCCATTTCGCCCTCGCAGATGGTCAAGGAAGCTGGGGTAACGCTCGCTGAAAGGTCGCAAGGTATAGTTGTGAAGGTCATCTCGTCGCCAAAATAGAGTCCACCATTTTTCTTCGCTATGATGCGGAATGCGTAGGTGGTGCCGCTCTCCAGTCCACTCACTTGGCAAGTCACAGGCGCACCTGTATTGGTATAAACAGTGCTCCATTCGCTGCCCTGAATGTTCTTGCGATACTGGAATCCCACCATGTCTGCAGGACCGCTATAAGTACCATGGAGCTTTGCCTGGGTGAATCTCACGTTGGTGGCCGACTGTGTGACCGCGTAAATCATATCTCCAAAGATGGGATACCCATTGTTGACATTAGGCGTGATATCCATAATGAAGGCTTGCACACCAACGTTGAGCAACCCAGGAAAAGTGGTGGCTTTCATAGCATCAGCGCTTTTGGAAGTACTTCCCGTATTAGCCGTGCCACCGCAAGTATTTAAGTAATAGCAATTGGTAATAGTAGGGTTATTGTTGACAGCTATTGCACCATGATTGGTACCACTCAATGAACCAACATTATAGCAATTGGTGATGGTGGTGCCGGTTACACTCTGACACGAAATTCCTCCACAATTTACAGTAGATGTCACCGATCCAGTATTGTAACACTCTTTGATATTACCTAATTGTGTGTTCTTACCTATTATCCCACCAGAAACAAATGATGCGGTGCCTATTGGATCATTGGTGAGGGAGGATATGGAACCAGAATTGTAACATTGTTCTATCAATATGGTGTTATTCTCAGAAAAACCTACAATTCCACCAGAAAAGGCGCTATAGTAATAATATTGGGTCCCTGTTCCTGATTTTCTTTGTGTGGTTAAAGTCACATCCCCTTTGTTGAAAGAATTCATGATGCTTGCAGTCGCATAATTATAGCCTACAAGTCCACCTCCATATAAATTATGAGTTTTTAACGAATAAACATTTCCGATGTTATAGCAATTTGCAAGCGAAATGTTATTTTCCACATGACCCACAAGTCCTCCTAAAGAATTCCGAGCCATAGAGACCGCCCCCGTATTGTAACAATTGTTTACAATCAGGATACTTACTGATTTTCCCACTAATCCACCAATATTAAATCCGTTGAAGACATTTCCTTTGTTATGGGAATTAGTGATTGTTGTCGTTCCGTTTTCGCAGTATCCGATTAATCCACCATGACCGGATGCCACTCCAACCGCCTCGTCAAAGGGGCCTGTGATGGTTCCACTATTAGAACATCCCGTAAAGGTGGAATTGCCATTCAAATATCCAACAATTCCACCTCTGCATGGACTTGTACCACCATGATTCTCATTTACTCCTACATTTCCAATGTTATGGCAGTTTGTGATAGTTATATCTGCACTAACGCTGCCGACAACTCCTCCAGTTCTATTTGACCCCGTTGAGTTTACATTTCCCATATTTGAACATCCCGTAAGATTTGTGGTACTATTGATATAACCTATTAAACCACCTCGACAACTCCCTGACTCGATAGTTCCATTATTGAAACAATTTGTGATAGTGTTGTTTCCGCTGGAAACATAGCCAATCAAACCGCCAGAATATTGTGAATAGGCTCCTCCTATGGTGGTGTTCACCCCAAGATTCGAAATAGAAACACCATCAACAACCCCGAATAAACCATAATAATTTCCACTTGTGGAGATGTAAACATTATCAATAAAATGCCCGTCTCCATCGAAGTTGCCTTTAAAACGATTGGTTGTGCTGTTCCCTATAGGGGCCCATTCCAAATTATTCATATCCAAATCAGTGGTTAGGCGGAAATAGACATTGTTGTAGGTGGTGTTTCCGTTGTTCACCTGTTGTGCCAAATAAGCCAAGTGTTGTGGAGTTTCAATGAGGTAGGGGTCGGATTGTGTACCACTGCCATTTTCCCACTGGACATAGGTGCTATCCCACACCGGAATCTGCGCATTCGCACGCTGCGGAATCTTCGCCACAATAATCATCAGCATTAATGCGCTCAAAAAGTAAATCTTTTTCATATTCTTGCTCTTTTTATGTTTGTACTAATTGAATTTCAATCGGTTATAATCCGTTTCCGCTTTCCGTCACAAACACAAAAAAGAATCGTGAACTTCGTTTATTTGTACTTGAGGTTCTGGACTACCTATCACTACAATAAGAAAGCTCACGATTACTCGCGAGCATCTTCACTTTCTAATTGTAGTGATATTGAAATTGTCCAGATTTCAAGTACCAAAAGAAAAGCGAAAACGCTTTATGTCAATATGTTAAAAAGTTTGTTCTGTCTCTATACGCTATAGGGGTTTGGTGAAAATTGGGGTTAATTATTCTGGTGCTACTCCATTTCGGAGAGATATTGTTCGATTTGGATTTTGAGAGGGGGAAGGTTATTCTTGGCGGTGTCCCAAACTTCTGCCTTGCTGATTTGATAGTACCCATGCACTAAAACATGACGCATACCAATGATAGACTGCCATTCAACTTCAGTGTGCTCGTCGCGAAATTCATTCGTGATCATATAGGCCGCTTCACCAATGATTTCGACATTCTTCACCACAGCATAGTACATCATCTTGTTCTCTGAAAAGCTTTCAAAACTTTGTCCTTCCAAAAAACGGTCGATATTGTCAATTGCTGACAAAATATGCTCTAATCTTCCCTTATCTCTAACAGGCTCTCTCATAAATCAGCAATTTATCATTATTGGCACTTTCCAAAGCGAAGGGCAGAAGGGTTCCTTCCTCCACAAGATCTATCTTTCGATTGAGTATTTTTTCCAAGTAATTGATCATACGTACATGTTCAAACAAACCGACAGAATGATTTTGTCTGTCAAAAACCACCAAAATATCCACATCGCTGTCCTCGGTCTCCTCGCCGCGGGCGAACGAGCCGAACAGCCAAGCCTTCAACACCGGTTGGGTCTTGAAGTACTCGCGGATAGTCTCTAACATTTCAGTGCTCATAACAAATTCTTTTTGTCTCTGCAAAAATACGTTTTTTTCTTAATACACAAAAGGGACGAAAAATTTTTCGCCCCTACATCATAATATGTCATTTGTAACTGTCCATAACAATCACATCACGACAGCTCTTTATCCATAACTCTCAACTCCTAACTCCTAACTCCTAACTCATCTCCAGCATCCGCTGTATCGGCAGCAACGCCTTCTGACGCAGCTCCTCATCCATGATGAGTTCGGGTTCTTCGTTCAGGAGGGCGTCGTAGATGTTCTGCAGGTTGTTCTTTTTCATGTTGAGGCAGTCGTGTGCCAAGTCGCCGTTGTAGAGCGTGTAGAGCTGCTTGTCGGGATTGCGCTTCTGCATTTCGTAGATGATGCCGCTCTCGGTGACTACGATGAACTCTTTCGCCTCGCTCTCACCGATGAAGTTGAGCATAGCGGCAGTGGAGCCAATGAAATCGACCTTCTCCAACAGCTCACGACGACACTCAGGATGCGCCACCACCAAAGCGTTCGGATGCTCGGCTTTCGCCTTCTCCAAATCCTCCACTTCATAGTGGTCGTGTACGCAGCAGGCACCGTCCCACAAAATCATCTCGCGACCCGTCATTCGGTTGATGTAGTCGCCCAAATTGCCGTCAGGGACGAAGATAATCTTCTCGTCCTCAGGCAGTTGGTTGACGAGCTTCAATGCGTTTCCGGAGGTGACAATCAGGTCGCAGAGCGCTTTCACCGCCGCTGTGCAGTTGACGTAGGCCAGCACCTTGTGGTCAGGATATTTCGCCTTGAAGGCAGCCAATTTCTCCGCTTTGCAGCTGTCGGCCAGGGAGCAGCCCGCGCTCATGTCGGGCACGAGAACCTTACGCGTGGGGTTGAGGATTTTGGCGGTCTCGGCCATGAAGTGCACCCCCGCGAAGAGGATGAGGTCGGCCTCCGTTTCGGCGGCCTTGCGGGCCAATCCGAGGCTGTCGCCCACGAAGTCGGCTACTTCCTGCACTTCGGGCAAGGTGTAGTAATGCGCCAGGATGATGGCGTTTTTCTGCTGTTTCAGCTGCTCAATGGCGGCTTTGAGTTCTTCGTTATTCATTTGGTTTGGGGTTTGCGATTTACGGTTTGCGGATCACCACATTGCGCTTCGCTTATGTGGTGTTAATTGCGCTTCGCGCGTCTTGTCCCTTCGGGACTGCTCAAGGAAGTTGTTTTATTTGAAGATGAATCGTCGGAAGTCGAGGCCGAGGGCGTAGACCATGAGGATGATGAGCAGGGTGAAGCCGATGGTGTTGGCGACGCTCAGGAACTTGTCGCTGGGCTTCTTGCCGGTGATCATCTCCACGAGGATGAAGAGGATGTAGCCGCCGTCGAGACCCGGAATCGGGATGATGTTCATGAAGGCGAGGATGATGCCCAACAGCGCGGTCATGCTCCAGAAGCGGTACCAATCCCACACTTTCGGGAAGATGCTGCCAATGGTGAGGAAGCTGCCCAACTGCGTGGCGCCCTCTTTCGTGAAGACAATCTTGAACTGCTTGACGTAGTTGCCTAAGGTGCTGAATCCTTGTGAGATACCTACAGGGATGGACTGCCAGAAGGTGTAGTCCACATGCACCACCTCGAAGAACTGTGCCGGCTGACGGTAAGCCACGCCCATATTGCCGAGTGAGTCGAGGGTCAGCATGGTGTGATAGAGACTGTCGCCGCGCATGTAGTCGATCTGCAGTTCGTTGTTCTTGTTTTCGTTGAAGACTTTCTTGAAGTCGAAGAAGCAGAACATCGCGGAATCATTGATGCCGACCAGCGAGTCGCCCTTCATCAAACCAGCTTTGTCGGCAGGTGTGCCGGCAAGCACGCTGTCGATAACGAACGGGATGCGATAGTTGCAGAAGAGGGCATTGGAACCGGCACCCACCACCTTGCGGGGAAGGTCTTTCGGGATGTTGATGACCACCTCTTGTCCGTCGCGTTCCACGGTGACGGTCTTCACGTTGTCCAAAAGCACCGTGTTGGCGAAGTCGCCGAGTGTTTGCGGATGCATCGTGTCCACCATCAGGATTTTATCGCCGTTCTGGAAGCCGGCGTCCTGCATCTCCTGCGAGAATTCAAGGCCGTATTTGGCGCTGCTGAGCGGAATGTAGTCGTTGCCCCACGTGAAGCACATCAATATATATATAATGATGGCTGTGAGGAAGTTGACCAGCACGCCGCCGATGATGATGAAGAAGCGTTGCCAAGCGGGTTTCGCGCGGAACTCCCACGGATGAACCTCGTTACTCAGGTCGCTGGCTTTGGTGGTTTCGTCCACCATACCGTTGATGGAGCAGTAGCCGCCCAGCGGCAGCCAACCAAGTCCCCATTCAGTGCATTCAGGATGTTCGGCCCACTCGTCGGGCGCTTTGGTCGACAGAAAACTGAAGTGGAACTTGCCGTCGTAGCGTTTCATACGAACCAGCGAGAACCACGGATTGAAAAAGACGTAGAACTGGTCCACTCGGGTCTTGAACAACTTCGCGAAGCCGAAGTGCCCGAGTTCGTGCGTGACGACCAGGAAGGTTAAACTGGCCAGAAGGCCGAGGATTTGCATGGAGATTCCCATAATAATCAGTTAGTAGTTAGCAGTTAGTAGTTAGCAGTTGGATTAAAGGTACTGTAGAATATCGTCGCGCATACGGATGGCTTCGGCGCGGGCGCAGTCGGCAAAGTGGGCGGCGCCGTTCTCCTGTTTGCGATAGGCGAGGAGGATGCCGCGGGAGGAGTTCACCACACCTCCGTTGCCGTTGTGGAGGTACTTGGCGATGTCTTCCGCCTTGCCGCCTTGGGCACCGTAGCCCGGAATCAGGAAGAAGGTGGTGTCCAGCATGTTGCGGATTTCCGCAGCCTCGTCGGGGTGGGTGCAACCCATCACGCCGCCGATGGCTGAATAGCCGCATTCGCCCATGTAGTCCTTGCCCATGGCTTGCAGCTTTTCGCCCACCACGTGGTAGACGCGCTTGCCGTTCTCCGTGGGCAGATACTCGATGTCTTTCGCGCCCTCGTTGGAGGTTCGGATGAGTACGAACACACCCTTGCCGTTCTCCTTGATATAAGGCAGATAGGGGGAGAGGCTGTCCAGTCCCATATAGGGGCTCAGCGTGATGAAGTCGGCCTCAAACTCGCCGGTGAAGTGCGCTTTGGCGTACATTTCGGCAGTCTTGGCGATGTCGCCGCGCTTGATGTCGGCGATGATGACGGCCTTCTTCTCGCGCAGGTAGGCGAGGGTGCGGCAGTAGGCGCGCAAACCGGCCATGCCGTAAGCCTCGTAGTAGGCGATCTGCACCTTGTAGCAGGCGCTCACGTCTAACGTGCTGTCAATGATGGCCTTGTTGAAGGCGAAAAGCCCGTCTTCAATGCTCGGGAATTGCTGTGCCAAAGCTTCGGGCAAATAGGTGACGTCGGTGTCTAAACCAACACAAACGTGACCCTTTTGGGCCACGCTTGCGAATAACTTATCAATATTTGACATGTTTGCTTATAAATATTTTCAAAAAATTAACTTCAAACGTGTAAGCGTGTAAGCTCCTAAGCCTACTTGTCCAGCACTCTCAACATGAAACCGGTACCGTGGATGTTGCAGATCTCCACCGTGGGTTGATAGCCCTCTTCGTATTTCACTTTACGTTGACCGGGCTCCTTGGGCAGCACCTTGTCTTCGCAGTCCACGAGCAGGTAACCTCTCAGCTTGGTCATGAAGACGTCCATGCTGCGGGAGGTGGTGTTGTCGTCTTCGCCCCATACTTCGCGGAGGATGATTTCGCGAGGCACGAGCTTGTTCTTGTGGTCGAGCATCAACTTGATGAGTTCGCACTCCTTGCGGGTGAGCGTGCGGGTGATCTTCGGGTGGATCAGCTGCATCTCCGTGTAGTTGAGCTGGAAGTTGCCGAATTTGATGGTCTCGTCCTCGGAGACATATTCGTGCGGCATATTGACGTGGCAGCGACGAAGGATGGCTTGCATACGCAGACCGAGTTCCTCAATGCTGAAAGGTTTGGTGATGTAGTCATCACAGCCCAGTGTGAAACCTTTGATGCGGTCTTCCTTGGTGGCGTATGAGGAGAGCACGATGATGGGCACGTTTTTGTCGACCTTGCGCATGTTGCTCAGCAGTTTGAATCCGTCGTAATGCTTCAGCGCGACGTCGATAATACAGAGGTCGAACAATCCTTTGTTGAATTGCGCATCAGCGTCTTTTCCATCCTTGTAATCCAAGACCTCATAGCCCGACATTTCCAAATAATCCTTAATCACGTGGCGCAGATTGTCGCTGCTGTCCACTAACATGACTTTTTCCTTTCTTAATTTCATGACATTTAGAATTTACCCAAAAATATTAACATTTATAATTATTATCTCAAATAATGTCGCCTGAGAATACGCCTAAAAATGAATAACTGCAGGCAAACATTTACTTTGTAAAATTTGTCGGCAAAGATAATAATTTTTTTTAAATAATTACACCAAATAAAAAAAATTAGATTTTTTATTCAAGTGATAGATTTCTTACGGACGTACCCTCTTTACCTGTAGTTATTCACCCTAAAAAAATCATACAATTATGGAAAATATCAAGAAAAAAGAGAAAACCCAGGTTTACAACGTAGTGATTCTGGACAAAAGCGGTTCAATGAGCTCCATCCGCAGAGCGGCCGTAGACGGTTTCAACGAGACTTTGGCCGGCATCAAAAAAGCTCAGGAAAAATTTGCCGAAACGCAGGAGCATTACATCTCTTTGGTGGCCTTCTGCAGTTGCGAAATGCGCAAACTCTACGACAAAGCACCTGTTGCAGAGGCACTTCCGCTCAGCTACGAGGAGTACGAGCCTTGCTGTTGTACACCGCTGTACGATGCAATGGGCTTCACGCTCACGGACATCCGCAAGCATGTGAAGGATTTGGACGACGCTGTGGTTGTGGTGACCATCATCACCGACGGGCTGGAGAACGCTTCGAAGGAGTATAACGGACAGACCGTGAAGAAGTTGGTAGAAGATTTGCGCGGACAAGGCTGGACCTTCACCTACATGGGTGCCAACCAAGATTCGATTGAGGTGGCTTTTACCCTTTCGATCCGCAATGCCCGCAATTTCGACTACTCGGAAGACGGTGCGATGTGTGCGATGGCCAAAGACACCAGCACCCGTATGGGACTCTTCTCCCGCATCCACCAATTCCGGATGGAAAACGAGGCAGTGGATGCCTGCATGTCGAACGAGGAGCGCAACGAACTCTACGCCTCTATGGCCGACGAGGCTTTCGACGAGATACAATAATTATATATAGGGTATGTGGTGATATCTACAACAATGTGTAGTAAATCATACAACAAACTGTAGTAAAATTAACGACAATAAAGTTTGCGTTTTATATTCCGATATTTTACAAATTTGCAGGCGTAAAAAAGCGTTTTTGTAAAACAATAGCGGAGAATGGACAAAAACCCCAAAGACTCATTGGAAGAAAAGCCGACGGAATTGGAGAAAAGCTTGCATATCGGGTCGATCATCAAGGACAAGCTGACGCAGGAAAGGCGAAGCGTCAGTTGGTTTGCCGAGCAGATGAATTGCGACAGAAGCAATATGTACAAGTTGCTCTCGCGGGCGCATCTGGACACCAATTTCGTGCTCAGGGCCTCCAAAATTCTGGAGCACAATTTCTTCAAGGACATTTCTGACAAGGTGAAGATGGCGGCCGAAAACGGTTGGTCGGGCATCTACATCTCCTAACCCGGAACAGGGTGACCGAATTGCGAAAAAATGGAAATGCAACGTTTGTTTTCTCAAGATCTCCAGGTGGCCAAAGCTCTCATCGCGCGTGACGAGCAGGTCACCCGCAGTTTTTTTTACCGACAGTGTTACCCTCTTTTCAAATCCATCTACGACCATTATTATACCGACTGCGAGAGCTGCAAGGAGTTCATCGACGAGATTTACCTCCTCGTGTTGGCGCCCAGCCGCCTCACGGGCCGCTGTCAGCTGGAGAGCTTCCGCGGCGAGAGCACGCTGACCAGCTGGCTCAAGACGGTGTGTGTCCGCTACTGTTATGCCAAATACGAGCTGAAGGAGCGCTTGCCGGTGAGCGAGCTGATTGTCTCGACCGACACCGAGGGGGACGCCCCCGTACGGAGGCAGGAGGCGCAGTTTGGCTATGTGGAGATGAATTTCGGCGGCATCAACCGCATGGATGTGAACGCCGTGCTGCGGATGATGCCCAACAAACGATACAGCACCTTGATCCGGCTGCGCTATCTGGAGGGGCTCTCCAACGAAGAGACTGCCGAGATAATGTGTATGACCATAGACAACTATTACAACAAGCATAAGCTGGCCAAATCCCAGTTTGAGCAAATATTAAGAAAGGAGATACATCATGCGTGATCCGTTTCATTCGTCTGTAAGTGCGGAGAAATTCGCTGCATATATCGACGGCAGTCTCCCGTCGAGCGAGATGTGCCGGCTGTCGGCCAAGATCAGTGGCGACAAGGAGTTGCAGGAGCAGCTTGCCGTGTGCGACGACATCGACAGAGCCATCGAGCAAGGAGGTGACGAAGGGTTTGCGTTGCCTGAGGAGTTGTGCGGAGACGATTTCGAGATTCCCACCGTGCCGAACCGTTTTGGAAGGGTAGGATATGGCGGTATTTTGGCTGCCTCCGTGGCGTTCGCGGTAGCCCCCAAGTGCGCCGTCGATTTCAACATGGATGTGGCGTGTGACGGTGCCGAGGAGACTTTCGACGGCGATGCTGATTTGTTCGATGACGACGAGGTTTCCGCCGCCTTTGATGATGATCCCGATGGGGACGAGTGAGAGCCAGGCATGGGCCTGGAGGTTCATATGGTGAAATTTGCAACAAATAATGTGCGCTTTGTATTGAAAAATTTCGGAACTTTGCAGGCGTAAAAGCTGTTGTTTCACCGGACCTGTTGATAATGAAGAAATTGCTAACCCTTTTGCTGCTGCTTTGCTGCGGAATTCTTTCCGCCCAGTGCCCGGATTTTACGAATCTGGCGGGCAGCGGTGTGACCTGCCAATATGGCTCCTTTAACGATCCTTTTCAATACACCGGAGTCGCTTCGGGGCGGCACACCATCATCACCCAGCAGGGTGCGGACCCCTACACTGGCTACCAACTGCCGATGTTGCCGCCGGGCGAGAGCGCGGTGGTGAAGCTGGGGAATGAACTGGTGGGGGCTGAAGCAGAAGCGATTACCTATACTTGCACGGTAAATCCAGATTTTACCATTTTGCTGCTCAAGTTCGCGGTAGTTTTTGAAGACCCAGGACATCCAGACCCTGAACAACCTCGATTTGTGGTGCGGGTGTTGAACAGTGCAGGACAGTTAGTGGATGATTGTGCTGAATACGATGTCACTGCGGGCAATGTTCCCGGATTCTTGACTTACACCTCGGCGGGACACAACGTGCGATACAGACCTTGGACGAATGTAGGTATAGATCTTTCGAACTATGCAGGGCAGGAAGTTCAAGTGCAATTTATCACTTACGATTGCTCCTGCTATGGGCATTTCAGCTATGCATATTTCACGGCCACAAACATAAGCAACAAACTTTCCTACGGAGGGTGTACGGGTGAGCAAATCACTATATACCCGCCTGCTGATTTTGAAAGTTATCAATGGGATAACGGTAGCACTGGTCAAACGGCCACTTATACGGTTACAGATGGCGCAACCCCCATTAGCTGTTTGATAACGAGTGCAACAGGTTGTCAGTTTACACTCAGTGGAACGCTTTTCTCGCAGTTGGATATGCCGACACAGAGTGCCATCTACTTTGATACGATTTGCGAAGGAGATGGTTACCATGATCATTATTTCGATTTGTCTCCATTGTATAAGCCGGGTGATTATATGGTGAGAAATACCTATTATAGTACAAGTAATTGTTCAGGCGGCAATGTTACCACGACATTGTTCCTAACCATATTGCCCAAATATCATCATGTGTATGATGCAGTATGTCAAGGAGATAATTACGATGCGCATGGTTTTCATTACACGAATTTGCAGCCAGGGGAATATACAGATACGTTGGTGACAGTATCGGCAACGGAATGCGATTGGGTGACGGTTCTACACTTGACGGTGAATCCGACATTCCAGTTGCCGAACACGATTTCGGGTCCCACGACGGTTTGCCAAAACGAGGTGGTTCAATATGTGTTGCAGCAATCCGAGGGTTTGAATACGTTGAATTGGGTGGTTCCGGATGGTGTGATTATGGTGAGAGGGCAGGGCACCGACACGGTGAATCTCTATTTCTCCAATATGGCACCGAATCCTGCTTCGATTTTGCTTGTTGGGGCTAATGGATGCGGTAGCGGCAGTGTCCCCATTGTGGTTTCGCAAAACCCCACCTACCACATCTTCTACCAAGACACTCTCTGTACGGGCCACGACTACCACCGTTACGGCTTTAACCTCGCGCGCCAGGACAGCACGGGTTGGTACACCTTCACCAACCGCTACACCACTGCCCAAGGCTGCGACAGCGTGCGCATTCTCCAGCTTCTGGTGACGGGCACACCCACGCTGACCACCTTGGCGCAACCGGCTGAAATATGCACGGGACAGGGCTCCACCATACATGCCATGGGAGCGAATGCAGGTTTCACGCAAGGCGGCACTCCACCCACCGTAGCTATTGGCGACATACTTTGCACCGACAACAGCATTGTGAAACCCTCCGCTTGGCCGGTGGCGGGCAAAACCGCCAAGGGCATAGTGTTTTATGTGGACAACACGGGCTCTCACGGCTGGGCGGTGCACTTGCAGGAAGATTTTGGACCCGGAGGACACGGTGTGTCGTGGTCGCATGATATCCATACAGATATTCTCACGTTGATTAATTATACGAGTGCTCGTGATGCGATTATGGATTTGGATGGCTACAGCAACACTCAGATGATTCGCAATGCAGGTGATGCTAACATTTATCCAGCGGCCTACGCGGTGGACTTCGCCAACGGTTGGTATCTTCCTGCTGCTGGGCAGCTACGGCTATTGGTTGGCGAGTTTGTGACTTTGAATGCCTCTTTGCAGGTTGTAGGGGGTACTCAGTTCCCGACGGATTCTGGAAGGTGGTACTTGTCTTCCACGAAATATGCACAAAGCTTAATTTTGCCGTGGGTGGTAGGCTTAAATGGGATAGTGTATGTTGATTTGGTGAGTGGTGACAATTTTACGTTGCGTAGTGTGCGTTCTTTTTAAATTGGCTATTTGGTGATAGAATATAAGCAATAAAAATTAGGATATGAAATGCTCTTTGCATTATTGAGAAAGACAGTCAGAAAGAATGGAATGGAGGTGCAATCTGTTGGGCGTTTACAATGAAGAAAAAGGAAAATATAAGAAATGAAAAAACTACTGATATTATTGATTTTGTGTTGTGGAGGCATCCTTTATGCACAGAACTATCAGATTGGAGATCTCTATACCGCCCCGGATGGTAGCAAAGGAATTGTATATTACCTCCATCCCGATGGCAGTGGCGGATGGGTGGTGGCACTGAATGATGCTTCCACGGGGTGCGCATGGGGTGCAGCTACCGATGTGCCGGGACTTGCCAACCAAAATCCTTCCTATTTCCAGCAACTGCTGAACGACACAGCAGGATATACCAACACACAGGCAATACGCAATTATCAGAACAACAGTACTACATACGCCGCCGGCAAGGTGGATTTCGTCCATGGGTGGGTGTTGCCATCACCCGCACAGCTGAGCATGCTTTACGGACAGCTGCCCTTTGTCGCCAACGCCATTACAGGCGCGGGAGGAACAGCAGTGGCTTCTGATAATTACTGGTGCAGTGCAGAGAATGATGCTTCAAATGCTTGGATTGTTACTTTCACCAACGGATATTTAAGTTCAACTACTAAAACCACCTCTTGCCGTGTCCGTGCCGTGCGCAGTTTCACCAACTCTCCCATCACTTACGACACTGCGCTGACCTACCAATGGAACACTGGCAGTACGCAGCCTTTCATCAATGTTAACCCCGCGCAAACGACCACCTATCAGGTGACCGCCACCTCGGATTACGGCTGCAGCAACACGGCGGAGCAGACCGTTTTGGTAGGGTCGGGGAGTGCGCAGACGATTTACGACACGATTTGCAAGGGCGCAGGCTACGAGGTCAACGGTTTCACCCTCACGTCGGCGGAAACAGGCGCGGCGGGCACGCTCACCCGTACGCGCACGATGACCACCAGCGGCTGCAGCTCCAACCTCACGCTGCAACTGAAGGTGAACGAACCGGAGACATCGACCTTTTCAGCCACTGCCACCGGAAATTACACCTGGAATGGCGTCACCTACTATGAAAGCGGTGATTATACCCAACATTTCAACTCCGCGGTGGGGTGTGACAGTGTGGTGACGTTGCGGTTGACGATAACGCCGGAAGTTCCGCTGCCCGACAATGTGTTTGACGGGGACTGCGTACTCCCGACCGAGCCCAATGCTTTCACGATGGTGGAGCTCTTTAACTGCCCGAATGTCAATAGCATGTCCACTCCGATGGTGGCGGATATGGATGGGGATGGACTGCCGGAAGTCCTTGCCTGCTGCTATGCGAGTGGCGCACCCTATTATTCGGCGGGTTTCCATGTGATAAATGGCCAAACGGGCGAACTGAAATACACCCTGAATACCGTCCAATATGTCAACTCTGGACAGATGGTGACCATCGCGGACGTGGATTATGATGGGAAATCGGAGCTCTTTTTGTTGGGTTCGTCGGATCATAAATTATATTGCTATAACTACAACGGAGGGGTGCGTTGGATGAGTTCTAACACCCTGGACAATAATTATTTGCTCTCTGCTGCGGATGTCAACAATGATGGGGTGGCGGAGATCGTTTGCGGAAAGTATGTTTATGATGCCCAGACGGGTGTGTTGCTTCTGCAAGGCGACATGGTGGAGACGGGTATGGGCTTCGGTGCACCGCACGGGGTTCACATGCCGTACTATCACATTCCTTATTATATGTATGCTTTAGGCGATGTGGATGGGGATGGAACCTTGGAAGTTTGTGCAGGAAATACTATTTACAAGATGGTCATCACCAACAATACCGGGACGGCAGGCAATTCTTGGTCAATCTTGCGTCAGGCGGAAACACCGGGTATCAACAACAAAGACGGCGAGACCTTCTTGGTGGATTTCGACAACGACGGTGATTTCGATGTCTGCGTGATCGGCATCTCCCATTCGATCGAGGTGAGTACTTCATCCCATACGTTAGATGTTTATGTGTGGGACGGTCAGACGTCCCAGTTGATGGCTCATACCACGGTGCCAGTGGTGGGTAAATGGGGCGCTTCGATTCCCTATTCTGGCGATTTGAACGGCGATGGATACCCGGAAATCATTTTTGCCGTTACGAATATCGGTATGTTGGCCTATACGTATGATACGGTCACGCACAATTTCAGTGAAATGCACCATTATGCTCCCTTTGGGGAAACGGCAGGATTCACCGTTTTTGATTTTAATCAGGACGGACAGAACGAGATTGTTTACAGGGGTGCCACTCAGTTGTTTATTGCTGATGGCATCACGTTGGCGAATCTTTGCCCGCCTGTTTCTGCTCTTTCGGGAACCATAGCGGAATACCCGGTCGTGGCGGATGTGAATGCGGATGGACATGCGGAGATTGTCATCACCAGACAAGGTGGTGGCAACGGGGTGGTGTCCGTGTTCGGGAGTGCAATACCTGGCGCGTGGAGTTCCGCCCGCAAGGTGTGGAACCAGTGGGCATACAGCTCGGTCAATATCAATGAGGATATGACGGTGCCGCAGTATCGTTTTAATGTTGCCACGGAGTTCCCGAATGGTGAAAAACCGTTTAATACCTTCTTGCACCAGATGCCGTACATTGATACGCAAGGGAATTTGTTCAATCCAGTGACAGATGTGGCGGTCACTGGAGCGAGTGCCTCTTCACAGGAGGATACGGTGATGTTGACGTTAAACTGCTGCAATAATGGAGATATGCCCTTGTTGCCCTATCCTGTGACGGTTTATGCCAATGCATACGGCGGCAATGTTATTACCACGGTTACTGTCATGGAAAGCATTCCAGTGGACAGTTGTGTACAACAAGTGATTCGTCTGCCCAAGAGCCTGTTGTGCGAAATTCAAGGGTTGGAAGCATTGGTGGTGGCTGTCAATAATTCCGGTTCGGGTATCGCCCAAAACGGCGGACAGCAGTCGGAATGCGACACCACGAACAATACGTTTACGATTCCATTTCAGTTGCAGCATGTGGATCCTGTGGAACTGACGGTCAGCGCTTGCGACAGCTATGAGTGGAACGGACAGAACTATACCCAGAGCGGCGATTACATAGCTTCTTTCCCGCATCCAGGCGGCTGCGACAGTGTGGTGACGCTGCATTTGACGATTGAGCCGACACCGAATGCCATTATAACCTCCACTGCTGATACGATCTGTGAAAGCGGAGAGGTGATGTTGCATGCGGGACTGGACGCATCGTATGGTCCGGTGCTCCATGTCCCGGCGGTGGCCGTCGGAGACATCCTCTGTACCGACAACAGCATTGTGAAACCTTCCAATTGGCCGGTGGCAGGCAAGACAGCTATGGGAATTGTGTTTTACGTGGATAGCACCGGCGTGCACGGATGGGCGGTGCATTTGCAGGATCAGGGGGCGGATATACGATGGAGTCCCAATACTAACTACACTGATGTTCTTACTTTGGCTAACTTTTCCCATCCCCATAATACTATTACGGATATGAATGGTTATTCTAATACACATAATTTGCGTCTCGCGGGCGACTATACATTATTTCCGGCAGCTTACGCAGTGGATTTTGCCAATGGGTGGTACTTGCCTGCTGCTGGGCAGCTTCGCCTCCTTGTTGCGGAGGTGATCACAATGAACAACTCTTTACAAATTGTAAACGGGATGCCATTTTCTATGAATAGTATTTGGGGTTATTGGTCTTCTACGGAAGCAGACAACCTTTTTGCGTGGCAAGTGAACCACTTGGGGAATGTGACTGCCACTGATAAGAACAGTACCATTCAAAGTAAGGTTCGAAGTGTACGGAATTTTTGATAATGAAAGATGAGGTGATGATGAAGAATTTACTGACCATATTATTAATAAGTTGTTGCGGGATACTGTCCGCACAGAACTACCGAATCGGCGATCTCTATACAGCGCCTGATGGTAGTCAGGGTATTGTGTATTATCTGCTACCCGATGGTAGTGGAGGCTGGGTGGTTGCGTTGAACGATGCTTCTACAGGCTGTCCTTGGGGCACTACAACGGATGTGCCAGGATTGACTAATCTGAACCCTTCCTATTTCTACATAAACTTGCTGATTGATACGGCTGGCTATGCCAATACACAGACAATCCGCAGCTATCAAAACAATAATACGACTTACGCTGCTGGGGTTGTCGATTTTGTCAACGGTTGGTATCTTCCGTCATTGGCGCAGATTTCCATGCTATATGCCCAGAGACCGTTCATTGCGGATGCCATCATAGCGGCTGGCGGAACCAATTTGGCTTATGACGCTTATTGGTGTAGTGATGAAAGAGATGCCACATACGGTTGGTACATAAGAAATTGTGGTGCCTTCGAACCTGTTGACAAAACCACCCACTGTAGGGTTCGTGCCGTGCGCAGCTTCTCATACGATGCACCTCAACTGTCGTATTCATGGAGTACGGGGGCCAACACGCAGGACATCACTGTGACTCCAACTCAGACCACAACTTATGCGGTGACGGTTTCTACGCCGGGTGGGTGTGCGGACACGGTGGAGCATACTATTGTGGTGGGGGTGGTTTCTTCGAGTGAATTTACAATTTCCACCGAAACTCCCTATACATGGAATGGCATTACTTACAACCAATCTGGCGACTATACGCAAACCTTTGTCAATGCGGCGGGTTGCGACAGCGTGGTGACGATGCATCTGACGATCACTGAGAATCTGCAAGTCACCATTACCGCCACAGACGACACTATCTGTGGTGGTGATGAGGTGACTTTACAGGTGGTGACGGCGGGTTCATCGTCGAATTTTCAGGTTCCTCCAATCGCTGTTGGCGACATTCTGTGTACAGATGGTACTACTGTGAAACCTGCCGACTATGCTAATTCTGGCAAGACAGCTATGGGAGTCGTTTTTTATGTTGACAATACCGGTGCACATGGCTGGGCGGTGCATTTGCATTATCAGCACATTGGTATTGAGTGGACAACTCCGATGAGTGCCTTTATGGACATACCAACCTTAACGAATTATTCAACATCCCGTACTGCTATTAATGATTTCGACGGATATAACAATACAATTAAGATTAGGAATGCCGGTAATGCTGCCACCTATCCTGCTGCATACGCAGTTGATTTTGGAAATGGTTGGTATATACCTGCTGCAGGACAGTTGCGCCAACTTTTTAATGAGATTGTGGAAGTGAGAGCCAGCCTTCAAATTGTGGGGGGGGATGTCCTGTCTTTGGATAGCAGCCATTGGTCATCTACAGAAGCTGGTAGTAATAATGTGTGGGATGTTCGGGACAGAGGTACAGTATATCGCAATTCTAAACATAGTATGATAAGGTTGCGTAGTGTACGCTCATTCTGAACATAGATGTATAAAAATAACGGTAATTGAGTATAAATTGATGTTTTTGTGAAAATATGAATAAATTTTCAATTTTGATATTTTTTCTGTTATGCATAGGAGACTCGTTGTCGCAAACGTATCACGTAGGGGATCTTTTTACGGCACCAGATGGCAGTCAAGGTATAGTTTACTATATTAACCCCAATGGAAGCGAGGGTTGGGTAGTGGCATTGCACGATGCGTCAGCTGGTTGCCCATGGGGTGAAATTGAAAATGTTCCTGGGTTAACAGATTATGTCCTTTCAGATACCTATAATACCCCCTTCCATGTTTTAATGGAAGATAAGTCCGGCTATCAAAACACTATGATTCTTCGTGCTTTTCAACAAAATAGTAGCTACGCATCAGGCGTGGTGGATGTATCTAATGGTTGGGCTCTGCCTGCTCCAGCACAATTGGGGAGATTATTTGGTCAGTTGCCATTCATCTCTTCGGCGATTGTTAATGCAGGAGGTGAATTACCTGCCTATGGGCGCTATTGGTGTAGTGCAGAATGTGACGAGTCAAGAGCTTGGTCTGTCAATTTTGAAAACACCTATAGTGCTGGGAACTTTTTAGCGATGCAAAAGACCAATAACTATTATGTCCGTGCTGTCCGTAGTTTCTCGTTTTTGGCTGATCCTGAAATAAACTACTTGTGGAGCACTGGTGCTAATACACCTTACATCACGGTTTCTCCTAATACTTCAACGCTTTACACAGTGACAATATCCAAGGCCGACGGCTTTTCCGATTCTTTGGAACAAATGGTTGTGGTGAATAGCGTTGAAAATCAAACATTCTTTCACGAATTATGTCAAGGTGAAGAGTATTTTGGCAACGGCTTTACTGTGACGTCGGATGAGACCTCTGTGCCGGGCATTTTCACCTATACCCGCACTGAGGTTGTGAATGGTTGTGACGCTGTTTATACGCTGGTACTAAGAGTTACCCCTTTGCTAGTAGCATCAGTTAGTTTATCTGAGGATACTATATGTCAGGGAGAAGAGGTGACGCTACAGACGATAATCGTTAGTGATTCCCTATCTTCACAGATGCAGCCTGTGGTTGTAGGAGACATTCTGTGCACAGACAACTCCATCGTGAAACCCTCTCAGTGGCCTGAAGCTGGTAAAACAGCAATGGGGGTCGTGTTTTATGTAGATACGACAGGGGAGCACGGTTGGGCGATTCATCTCCAAGAACTAACTGCCCAATGGGGTGGATATAATATAGATATTCCCACGATGACCAATTACTTTACTGCACGTGAGGCAATTACTGACTATGATGGTTACGGTAATACGCAGAAAATTCGCAATGCTGGTTCTCCTTCTACATACCCTGCAGTTTATGCGGTGGATTTCGCTAACGGATGGTATGTGCCTGCTGCAGGTCAACTACGTTTGATATATAGTGAGATGTTGACGCTTAACAGCACCTTGCAGGTATTAGGTGAAACGCTTTTTCCAATGGATAATTACAGTAGTTACCAATCCTCAACAGAGCATGGATCAATTTACGCATGGTACATGCTTAATAATGGTTTTTTAATGGAAAATTCAAAGCAAGGAAGTTATAAGGTACGTGCTGTTCGTTCTTTTTGATTGGATGTATTTAATTTTGCATAAAATATGAGGAATATTATAGCTATATTGACACTGTTTTTTTGTTGTGGAGTAGGTCTTGCTCAAACTTACCGTGTTGGCGATCTGTTTACTGCACCTGATGGTAGTAAGGGCATTGTTTATTATTTGCATCCAGATGGCAGTGGTGGATGGGTTGTGGCGTTAACAGATGCTTCCACAGGATGTTTGTGGGGTACGGAAGATGATGTGCCGGGATTGGCAAATCTGAATCCGACTTATGATCAGAATCTGCTGGCTGACACAGCGGGATATGCAAACACTCAGATTTTGCTCAGTTATCAGAATAATAACCCTGAATATGCCGCGGGTGTGGTTGATTATCTGCACGGGTGGGTGTTGCCTTCGTTGGCACAGCTTTCCACTTTATATGCACAGCTGCCGATAATTGAACATAGCATTATTGCTGCGGGTGGTTCCGTTTTGACTTCTGATAGGTATTGGTGCAGTGCTGAAAAGAATGCTTCTCAAGCTTGGGTTGTCGAATTCAATGCAGGTGCATTCAGATACTCACCAAAGACATTCTTATGGCGTGTGCGTGCCGTACGTAGTTTTTCTTATGCAGAACCTGACTATAGTTATCATTGGTCCACCGGCGACAACACCCAGGACATTACCGTGACCCCGACGCAGACGATTACTTATACCGTGACAGTCTCTACACCTGGTGGATGCGCGGACACGGTGGAACATACTGTTATGGTGACCTCCGGATCACATGAAGTGGAGACGGTCACCGCTTGCGGGAGTTTCTATTGGCATGGGACTACCTACACGGCCTCAGGTACACATACATACGACTACATCAACGCCGACGGGTGCCCCAGTACAGACACGCTACACCTGACGATCATCCCCATGCCGGCTCTGACTCACACGCAGGATACCGTCATTCAAGCCGGGACCTCGGCGACACTTTGGGCTTCGGGAGCGGATTATCTGTATTGGACCGATAGCAACGACAGCCTCTTGTCCAGTGGCACTACCCTGACAATTAATCCGTTGACTACTACAACATATTATATTAACGGACAGAATTATTCGGCTGGGAGCAACAACCTTGTGTCCAATGGGGATTTCGAGCAAGGTAATGTGGGCTTTGTTAGTAATTATCAGGCTTTGACGAGTCAATACATGTCTTATGGACATTACACCATTACCACTGACGGATATTTGCATTTTTTGAGTTCGCATTTGTACGGATATAATGGGACAGGTCAGTTTATGCTCGTGGATGGAGCCACTACACTTAATACCGTGGTTTGGCAGCAGACGGTTCCAGTTACTCCTCACACCTATTATGCCTTTTCAGCTCAAGTTGCCTCCACTCACCATTCTAATGCAAGTGGCGCTTATGCTTTGCTGCAATTCAGTGTCAACTCTGTTCAACTCGGTGATATTTTCCATTCTCCAGAGGTGTTAAATGTTTGGAATCCTTATTATGAAGTGTGGTACAGTGGTGACAACACTTCTGCTACGCTTAGCATCCTGAATCAAAACACCTCTTTGACTGGAAATGATTTTGGTGTTGATGAGATAACGTTCGCGCCATTGACTGAGTGTACGGTCGCGGAACCGATAGAGGTGACGGTGGAGACCAAATGTGACACTGTCTATGAGCAAGGCACTGCCTGCAACGTCTTTATCTGGCATGGCGACACGCTCAGGCTGTCGGGCGAATACATGCACATGACAACCAATACGAGCGGTTGTGACAGCGTGGAAGTGCTGAGTCTAACCGTGAATCACTCGACAGACAGCACGTTGGAGGTTGTTGTTTTGGATTGCAGTCTGCCATTCCTCCTCAATGGCGAATCCTACGACTCTGCCGGCACGTACACGCAGACGCTGACCAACGCGGCGGGTTGCGACAGCTTGCTGACGATTAACATATCTGTGATCCCTGTGGCTCTGCCCGACAACATCGATTCCGCCGATTGCACCTTCCTTCCAGAAGGAACGGAGTGGGGAATTGGTCAACCGATAATCTCCTCGACTTCCGTATTAACGGTCACTACTCCTCTTGTGGGTGATATTGATGATGATGGTCAACAAGAAATATTGATTCCGTCTGGCAATTACCAGATGTATGTATTTCGTGCCGACGGAACGCTGAAATCTCAGTTTGCTATCTCTGGGATGTATGCTGGAGGTCCTGTCGGCAATGTTGCTGTTGCAAAAGTCAAGTGGGAAAATGATTCATATAAGAATATCATAGTCGTGTTTGGATCCAATAAGCATCTATATGCATACGATGCGAATGGGGCGCTGTTGTGGCAGACTGCACAACCATTTACGAGCTATAATGGTGAACAACATCCACTTCCAACTATCTCTTTTGCTGATTTTAATCATGATGGATGGACTGAAATATATGTTGGCAGTGAAATATATGATGCAGCCACAGGTGTCTTTTTGGCTAAGGCTGAAGGTAATAAAGGATTCGCAGGCAGGACTTGGGATGTTCAGGCAAATCCATATCAAACGATGGCGGCTGATCTGTGCGGAGATTATAATTTGGAGTTGGCCATTGGCAATGCCGTTTATGCTGTAGATATCCAAAGCCGTACGGATGCTTCGCTCAACAACATGACGGCTGTTCGTCAAGTACCTTCCTCGTTAATGGTTATGGAGGACAATGCTGCAATACCGTTCACAGATGGTAATACTACTTTGGTTGATATCAATAAAGATGGCCGTTTGGATGTCTTGGTGATGAATGTGGATCAATCAAATCGCGTTGTCTATCTTTATGTTTGGGATGTGGAGACGCAGTCGGTCATCTGTTCGAAAAAGATTCCCAATGCCCGGAAATTCGGTTGTCCTCAGATAGGCGACATTGACAATGATGGCAATCCGGAGATATGTTTCATCACAGGCACTTATAGTGATCACAACACAGGTGACAACGATTTGATCTATGCATTAAAATATAACGAATCTAACCCGAATGGGGAGATGGATGTTTTTTGGACCACTCCACACGGGGATGATTCAGGCTGTACGGGGCTTACGTTGTTTGACTTCAATCAGGATGGCTATGCTGAATTGGTGTATCGCGATATTTCACATTTGAGAATTATCAACGGAAGTCTCCATCATCATCAGACAGGCGATACACTCACTCAACCCTATGATTTGGCTTCATTTCAATGTGTTTGCAGTACGCAACTTGAATATCCGATAGTGGTTGATGTGGACTTGGATGGAGAAGCTGAAATAATTGTAGGGGGCGGCAATGCCGGTACGTGGACAAATTACGGCTATCTCTATATTTTCAAGTCCGCCGGTGTTCCCTGGGCACCCGCCCGCAAGGTGTGGAACCAGTACATGTACAATGTGACGAACATCAACGAGGACCTGACGGTTCCTCAGTACCAGTTCAATAACGCCATGGCCTTCACCGACCCCGAAGGCATGGTGCGTCGCCCGTTCAACAACTTCCTGCAGCAGGCCACCACCATCGACCAATACGGAAGGCCGTTCTATGCAGTGTCAGACGTGGTTGTGAATGCCGATGCCTCTTTGCAAGTGCTTGGTGATGACACCGTTTTGATTACTTTCTCCTATTGCAACAGTGGTGACAATACGCTCAATGCGCCCTATCCCCTCACGGTTTTCGCTAACAGTTACGGTGGCGATACCGTCTGTACGGTCATGGTGAACCAAAGTTTGCCGATGGATAGTTGCACGATTGGGGAAATCAGACTGCCCTCCAATCTGTTGTGCGGTATGCAAGATGTTGACAATCTGGTGATTGTGGTGAATTGCGACGGTTCGAGCATTGCGCAGAACGGCGGGCACCAGCCGGAGTGCGACACCACGAACAACACGGTCGCGGTGGCCATCACCCTGCATACAGACACCACCTACCTGACTGTCGCTACTTGTGAACAATACATCTGGGATGGAGATACGTTGACTCAGTCGGGAGAATATATGCACGTACTGATGAATGCGTTTGGATGCGATTCCGTAGAGCTGTTGACTCTGACCATAGCTCCGTCGCCTGAGGCTGTGATTACGGGTCCGGCGACGATCTGTTCGGACTCCGTGGTGACGCTGAGTGCCGATAGTGCATACGCTTATTTGTGGAGCACGGGTGATACTACACGGACCATAGACGTCACTACCGCGGGCACCTATTCCCTGACCGTCAGCGGTGCACCGGGCTGCGAGGCGACGGCTACCCATCTATTGCAAATGATGGAGAATCCGATTACGTCGGTCGCCATCCCCGATATGTGCGCTGGCGGCTCCTACACGGTGTCGGTGGGCCATCAGGGCGACGACAACATCGTGCTGGGCCACGGTGAGACCACGCTCTCGATGGCGGATACCATCTACCTGCCCGACGGTGTCTATTGCGATCCCTATGGCTGCTCCTACCAGTCCCCGCTGACGTTTACGGCGTATGCCGACGGAGATGTAATCCAAAGTGCCGATGACATCTACTACGTGCTGCTGAACATGGAGCATTCATGGATAGGCGACATCTACATCAACATTACCTGCCCGAACGGACAGAAAGCCGACCTGCTGAAATACGGTGGATCCGGTACCTCCGACTGTAATGCGCAGATTCCATTCTCGTCGCGCGGGTGGAAGTCGGGCAGCAACATACAGGTGAGCAGTTATCTCGGAGCTGCCTACGACTATGA
>Ga0265300_10000133_pt1 | contig 77797 bp, 80 predicted proteins | sample AusTroGonzalo_MG_FD_193482 | JGI IMG/M metagenome (GOLD analysis project Ga0265300, IMG submission 193482) | Bovine rumen microbial communities from tropical cattle in Woodstock, Queensland, Australia - Gonzalo_03 | ecosystem: Host-associated > Mammals > Digestive system > Stomach > Rumen ... | reverse complement strand
ATAGAAAACCTCATGCCGATACTATCGTGTAGCGATTTGGAGAAGGTCAAGGAAGGGCTAAAGACAAAAATATGAATGATATGGAAAAGATATATCACTCTCGGACAAATATCAGCAATGATGTACTGTTGCTGATGGCGAAGGTATCTGCGCTAACCAAGCAACTGAATTGGCTGACTTTGGCTGATCAGTCAAAGAAACAGGAAATCATCAATGAGTTGTTCGGCTCCGTTGGCACCAATCCTTTTGTTGGTGACAACTTCCATTGTGACTTCGGCAAGAATATCCATGTGGGCGACAATTTCCATGCTGACTACAACTGCACGATGCTCGACTTGGCAGAGATCCGCATTGGGAACAACTGCCTGATCGGTCCTGATGTGGGCATCTATACGGCTGGTCACCGATTGGAGCCAGAAGGACGCATAGCAGATGTATATGGACTACCCATCACGATAGGCCACGATGTTTGGATTGGGGGCCATTCCACGATTCTGCCAGGTGTGACGATTGGCGATGGTGCCGTTATTGCTGCCGGCTCTGTGGTAACAACGGATGTACCACCTCGTTCTCTGGTGGCTGGCAATCCTGCGATATTTAAGAAGCAAATAAAGTAATGTCCTGGAAAAGGAGTTTTGGACATAAACAAATTGAAGATACGATGACAATTGATACTACAAATATGTGTTCGCACCTGCAGAAGAAGCTGTTTGAAGAGGATGGCATCTATCATCCTCTTTGGATAGCTATGCAGGACGATGCTGAGCTGACATCCGTACTTCGTTCTCGCCAACTACATATCTACCGCAACGGCAAGAAAGTGTTGGTGCTGGCTGGCAAAGCTGCTCCTAAAATTATCAGGGAAGATAAACTCTGCGAAATGCTGAAACAATGACGCTGACCTACATCTTTCATAGCGGTTTCGTGCTGGAAACGGAAAAGTCCATCCTGATATTCGACTACTGGCTGGACTTGAATGGCGTCGTGCTGCCGTTCCTGAAGAAGGATAAACCCATCTATGTCTTCTCCAGCCACTTCCACGAAGACCATTTCAATAGTGCCATCTTCGAGTGGAGAAAGCAACATAAGGATATCACCTATATCCTTTCCAAGGACATCTACAAGCATCGGAGAGCCACAAAGGAAGATGCTGACGTATGGTTGGCCAAAGGCGGCACATGGTCTGACGATACTTTGTCTGTATGTGCATTAGGCAGCACAGACAGCGGTGTCTCGTGGATAGTTGAGACAGAGGGTAAACGCATCTTCCATGCCGGCGACTTGAACAACTGGTATGCCAGATTCCTGCAGGATGTCAAACCAGGCGAAACGATCTATAGTGAGGAGTTTGAAGAAGAGATTGACCCGATAGCCCATGAGAAGCAATACCTGGGCGAGCTGAAGGATATCCGCAAGATTACCGATACCTTCGATGTGGTGATGTTCCCCGTTGACGGACGTATCGGCAACGGTTACACCCTCGGTGGCCGACAGTTCATAGAGCGTTTCAAGGTCGGCCTCTTTGTCCCCATGCACTTCGTGGCCAGCGGCTTCGAGTCCGCTTGGCGCATGAAGGAGTTCACGGACGAAAAAGGCATTCCTTTCTGGGAAATTAGCAGAGAGGGAGAAACAATAGAAATTTAAATTACTATGATCAACAAATTTAAAGTCATTACGCTGTGTGGCAGCACAAGATTCAAGGAACAGTTTCTTGAGATACAGAAGCGGCTCACGCTAGAAGGAAATGTAGTCATTTCCGTAGGATTGTTCGGTCATTCCGGCGACGAAGAAGTCTGGAAGCCAGGAATTAAGGAGATGTTAGACCGAATGCACCTGAGTAAAATCGATATGGCCGATGAAATCTTTGTCATCAATGTCGATGGCTACATTGGCGAGAGTACTCAGCGCGAGATATCCTATGCTCTCGCCCATGGAAAGACAGTGAAGTACTTGGAGCGTCCGCATGATGCCGTAAACGATGTGCCAAGACATTCTATGGCATAGTGTTTATAGCCTTTAATGATTATACCTTCGGTAATTATCATCAAGTGCCTTGGCTACCACACCGACGAATGACTGGCCGATGTTATCAGCCAGGAAGTCACGGAGGTTGAGGACTGAGGAATAATACTTCTTCGAGAACCATTTCTTTGCCTTGCGTTTCTTCTCACGACCAATATCCCCGTGGTTGCCACGGGGTATTTCTTTTCCTGTACCGAAGTCCTGCCATAGGCCATATTCAGTAAAGAGCTGAGACAGTCCGATTTCTATGAATCGGCCATCAGCTCTCACGGGCATAGCCTTTACTGAATGCAGCAGATGTCCCGTGTCAATGACATCCAGGAGTGTAATTTGCTCCTGCCATATCTTTAGCATGGTGTCATTGAAGGCCATCACGAACTTTTCGCGTTCGCCTTGCGGGTCCAGATGCTGGTTGATTATTCCGTCCATTCCTCATTATTGTATTGTAAATCGGTGTAGGTTTCTACTCCGATTTGAAAGTAGGCACATGCGCATCCTGAGAAGAAATAGCGGTCAATTTCTTGGAATGAGATACGTGGGTCAATATATATGGAATGTTCCTGCAGTTTTGTTTGTTCCAATATTAGAACAGACATAAACTGTCGGAACAGTTCACGCATCATGTCCATACATGACTGTCGCGCTTCCATATTGTCAACGGCATGGCGCATGGCTAGAAACACCGTCTTCACTCTTCGAGTGTGCGGTGTGTTGTTGATGTCCGTAAATCCCTGCGAGATGTCGGACACACAGACGAAAGCAGTCTTTGTTAGCATCTTGGCCAATGCTTCTTCGAAGCCGTCAAGCCCAGAGACTCTGCAGAAGGTGAACTTCTTGGACTTAGCGAACTTGTTTCGCTTTGTCAGGCCTTCAAAGAAGGCTGTGGCATTCCAATTAAACGTGTGGTCATTAATGACTGTTGCCTGCTTCGGCGGTGTATATGGTTGAAATGGGAACATGAGAATGATATTTGAGTTTATGGTTTCTTTGTGGCTTTGCGCAACTCCTCTGCCTCACGAGCTTTTGCATCAAGTTCTGTGAGTGCCCTCCAGGTATCCATCTTCATGATGGCAGCTTCCTTGGTGATATCGCCACCAGTCAGGGCACGGATCATTGCGTTTGTACTTTCACGAAGCTGGCGATAGATATCAGGCTGGCCACTGCCCAGCAGGTTGCCGCCACTATTGCTAGATGCGGGTTTGTAGAAGTTCGAGAATTGCCCTGCGAAATACTGTTTGAGCGAGGCCATCCAGTAGAAGATGCCGATGAGCTGCGCCTTATCTAGCTTCACATGGTCGCTGGCATACAATACCTGCGCCATCTGAAGCAGCAGCTCGTCAGATTGAGTGTTGAGATAACCCTGGAACAGGTTTTCAACGAACAAGAACTCTTCGAATGGAACTTTCTCGAAGTCCGCTGGCAAAGCATGGTACTTGCCGATTCGTGCGATACGAACGGGTATTGGGGCGAACGAGTCTAGGAAATCAAGGACTGATGTTGCTTGCTGAATCTGCCTTGTACTTAGAGGTACGACCTCCTTTCCTCTTTTAATGAGGAAACGTTTGTCAGGCAGCTGGCTAAGCACCTTCAGGCCATTCCACTTCATCAAGCAGAGCGTTTTAACCTCTGCAGCAGACAAGTCGCGTGCAAACAGGTTATAGACCATGTGTAGCTGCTTGTCTGTTAGTTCGGCCCAATTGGTGGGCAATGTGATATTGAATACTTCCATGCTGCAAAGGTATAGAAGAGTTTAATGATGGGAAAAGACAAAAGAGCGACAGACCTCACGGCATGTCGCTCACAATAGCATTAGTGTTATTCGGAGTGTCTAGAAACCTAGCGAAATTCAAAGATGTATACCAAACGATAAGTCACCAATGTCCGCACGTTCTAGTAAAAACCGCGTTTCACAACGCTATATCTCAAATAGTCGCCAAACTTATTTAAGTTTTATGATATCGCTCCACCTCGTAGTGGGATTCTTGCTCTTAAAATCATGTTTGATGGCATTGGCGAAGACTTCAGCCTTGCCTTTGCCATCTTTACGGGTGTACTGCTGGGAACCGATGACTATTGTCTCGGAGCCATGCATGCGGTTGATACGGTCCACTACCTCATCGAGGCGCCGCATCTTCTCTATCTGCTCAGCGTTTACGTCGAACAGATCTTGCTGGATGGGACTGTCAGGGCCTATACCCATGACAATCACTCCGGCTTTCTTGTATTGATAGCCTGGACGGTAGATGCTTTGCAGCACGTCGCAGGCGGCTTTGACAATGGATATAGTGCTGCTTGTTGGGGTGACGAGCCTTGCCTCCTGGAAGTTCCAGTACTGGGCAAGGTCTTCGCGGAACATATTCGTATTCACGAATACACCGACTATGCTAGCGACTGTCTTCTGCTGTCGCAATTTCTCGGCACATCGGGCAGCATAGTTTGAAACATGCGTCCGTAAGGTGTCCATATCAGATATCATACCATTGAATGAGCGACTGGTACAGATGGACTTCTTCGTTGCCAGCTGTTCGTTCGGCACAGCGTCCTCACCATTCAGTTCCTGCCATGTGCGGACGATGTTGATATTGTTGAACGTCAGACGAACCCAGTCCTTGTGATGCTTGGCGAAATCGAGGGCTGTCTTGCATCCGAGAGCCTGCAACTTAGCAGCATAGCGACGGCCAATGCCCCACACATCCTCGATGGGACACCATTCCAGTGCTTTTTCCCGTTTGTAGTCAGTATCTATCATGCAGCAATGGCGGTATGCCTCAAACTTCTTGGCCAATTTAGAGGCTATCTTGGCCAGCGTCTTGGTTGGCGCCAGACCAATACTGATGGGCATCCCCACCTCGCGTTTCACTCGTTTGTGAAGGTTCTCACCCCATTTCTGCAGATGGTCCAATTCGATACCATCCAGATACATAAAGCATTCATCAATCGAGTAGCGGAAATAAGCTGGTGTCTCTTGGCGAATGATGGATACAACACGACTTGTCAATTCGCCATATAATTCGTAGTTAGATGAAAATACGGCAATCTTCTGATTCGGGAATTGCTGAGCCAGTTGAAAGTACGGTGTACCTTCTTTCACACCCAAGGCCTTGGCCTCGTTGCTACGTGCCACTACGCAACCGTCGTTATTGCTTAATACGACCACGGGAACGCCCTTTAGGTCAGGTCTAAAGACGCGCTCGCATGAAACGTAGCAATTATCGAGGTCAGCAATTCCGTACATACTTACAGTTTCTCGAAAGTTCTGATTTGGTGAATCACAGTTCCCCAGATTTCAAACTCTTCCGGATTATCGACTTTGAAAACTGGAAAGTCTGGATTGGCGGGACGAAGTTCAATATAACCTTCGTTGCGATGGGTCAAGTCGAGATACTTCATTGTGAAGCCGCCGTCCCACCAGGCTACAACTATGGATCCGTCGTGCGGTACTACAGCTCTATCAATGATAACTCGGTCACCATCATTAAGTCCAGCGTCTCTCATCGATTCGCCTTCCACTTCACCATAGAACGAAGCTTCCGGATGCTTGATGAAATCACGGTTGAAGTCCAGAGTATCGTGCGAATAGTCGTCTGCAGGAGAAGGAAAGCCGGCAACAATGCTGGCGTCCTGCAGTTCTAGCTTGCTTTCGAAAGCACCTTTTATGATTTTGATGTTTGACATATCCGTATGGTTTTCTTTCAGTTCCCAACACTCAGTTGTATTGTTTTAACTCTTTAATTTGCTTGTTAAGAGATTCCACCTTCCGTTTCATATATTTAAGTGCATCCTCCATCGTGTCCTGAATGATTAATTGTTTCGCCATTAGGAAGATACTATTAATAGCAGCTTCCTCTTTGGGTATTGCACCAAAGTTTTCCGCTTCCTCGAGTTGTTTTCTTTGCTCAACAACATGATCAAAGTCCCGTTTTATCTGGTCAATCTCTTCTTTAGTATAAGAAGACTTCTTTTTGACCAAGTTGTTAATCTCGTCCTGTATATATTGTGGAATTATCTCGTTATTCTTCATTTATTCAAATTGCTTTCCCATTCCTGATGTAGTTTATTCCATTTCTCGCTGTGGGCACCCAGAGCACCAATCTGACGAGGATGTGCGAGCGGTAGAACCTTGATGGTACGACCGTCTATTACAGCATCGGTGGCAGTACCATAACCATACAGGTCAACATATTCCTGCAGGGAATGATATGGGACGTCGGCCACAGCGTTCAGAAACTGAGCAATGGGGATATCACCCAGCAGTACCAGTAGCTCTGCTTGAGATTCCTTCAATTCTGCAAGAATCTCCTGACAACGCTGAGCGTCGCAGAATACTGATGGGCGCTCAGGAATCGTCACTTTGTTCAAACCGTACTGTTCTATCAGCGGGTTGTATCGCTCTATAATGACCTTCATTTGGCTCGGATTCAGACGAGTCTCAGGAAGAAGATCGCAAAGCCATGCGTCTCTTCTGAAATATCCGAGGCTACCAAGGATATGCTCATCGAGGACACGCGCTGACGGGCCATTGAGATGACTGCCTGCAGGTTCTAAATGGCCCAAGCCTTCAGGAAAATCAATCTTTGAGATGATTTCCTTTGCCTCCTCGATGTTGCCGTCCCAAAAGATGCGTGGCTCACTGGCTACTGCCAATGCCTGGCAAAACACTTTGCCGTCTTTCTTCCAACGAGCATGTACGGCACTTGCATATACACCCAGAACGAACACTTTCTTGGGAGTTCTGTCCTGCTGTACGAGAGGATGGACTTCTTGACCAAAAGGATAATAAAACGCCATGTTTTTATATTATGGATTAAATAACTTGATAATTCAACTCTTAATACGGAACTGTCAAAGGCTTGTGGTTTTGATTTCCATTTTGCCTTTTGTCAGTTTGTTTTTTAGAGTTCAAACCGTCTCTGAATATCTTTTTATGTTTGGCCTTTATCCGAAAATGACCTCTTTCCACCTCGACGTCAGAAGGATTTGAATATGTATCCGTAGAAGCATAGTCAACCAATTTTTGTTTCGCATTGTGGAGCTTATATCTTCCTTTAGCCATAATAATCTTTAATATTTTCTGCAAAGATACAAAATAAATAGAAGAAAAACAATAGATAATATAAAAAAATGAGGCCGCTGAAAAACGACCTCGTGGCGGTACACGGCTTTCGCCCTGCCCCTATCATCCATGTGATGACGGTGCAAAGGTACAAAAAATCCATCTAAAACCAATAGGCGGATGACTTTTTTTTGTTTTCGAAGACTTTTGGTGTGTACAACTCAGCCACTGATGAGGAGTGCCAGGCAGGAAACACCTCTTCGTGCTCACGGATGATGTTCACTAGGTCGTAGAACGACTGGGGATGAACCTGCATGTCTGAGACCAGCATCATTTCGTAGGACTGTAGGGAACGGATGACCTGCTCTTCAAGGGGTTTAGCCGTTCGTAATTGAGTGATGACGTGATTACGGAAGACTGTCATCTGCTCCTGTGAGAAGTATGTTTCAGCGAGGACGTTCTCAATCTTAATGAGACGTTCATGCAGCTGTTGATAGCTGTCCCAGATATGCTCACGGATAGCGAGGCGGCGGCATAGACTCAGGAATGGGAACAACGTACTTGCAAAGTATTTGCCCTGCTGTGTCTGTCGCCAGTCAGCACGGCTCGAGAGACGGAGGATGAGCTGCTCGATGTTGTGGTCGCGCTCAGACTCGAGCGAGGCCAGCAACCTTTCGACGCGCTCCTTGGAAGCAGGAACAACATTCGTGTTAGACACTATGCCGAAGCCGTTAGGTGTCAGTACCAAGTCCAATGAAGGAACTGCAGACATATAGGCGTGGTATGCGACCTGCTTTGTCAATGGCGCTACCTCGGCTTCTATCAGCTGAGGAAACACTTCTTCGGAAACGAAGGTATTGATTGCCCGGTCCTCAGCCGTCTCGAGGAATGGGTATAGTGTTTCATATAGCGTGGGCTCGCCCTCAACTGTGGCGAAGACATGTGGAATGAGCGTGCGTAACTGCTCATCAGATGTGATTAGTTGCATGGGGTAAATGTGTTGAATGGGTTATTTGGGGTGAATGGGTTTCTATTCAGAGGCACTATCATGATGGGATTTATTTGTGGTGACTAACTTTGCGTCGCGGTTCTCGTCCAAAGTGGAGAGCATGATGAACGGACAATCAGGCTTTACACCATCCCAGCCATTATACCTAATTATTATATGATGGACGGTAAACAGCAGGTCGTGATACGGTTTTTGGAGGGCTTGGGCGATGGTGTAGAGTTCACGTTTGTCGCTACCGCTGTTGTTGCTCTGGCTCTTGCCAGGCACAGAACCCACAAGGTTCGAATGTACGCGCATCGTGAAACACACCATGTTGACGGCCTCTATTATGTCCGTCGACCAATCGCCGCCCTCCTTATCTGTTTCCACCTTGTTGATGACCACGTCATGCTGCTCCTCACCATTCGGATTGACATAGAACGTGGAGAATAATACCTTGCCAGAGTTCTCCATGCCTGTGAGGAAGTTGATAATCTTCTCCTTTTCCTCAACTACCCGCTCCATCTGCTTCTTGCGGTCGGTAATACCTTCGGCTTTGAAGATACCGTCCCAGAAACGGTTGGCAATCTCAATATGGTACTTGATAGGTGCTGAGTTCTTCAGCTTCGCCTCCTTGGCCATGCCTATCAATTTCTTGATGTTGTACCAGTTGCCCTTGAACAAGGCACCATAGTAAGGAATTGGGTAATACGTGCTGTCAGGCGTCGGGACGCGACTGACCACCGCAAACTTACGCGTAGAAGTCTTTGGCTTCTTTCCCTTCAGGGACTGCATACGTTCCTGCAGGTCGGACCAGGGAGAATGCACATCGAGGAGTTCAATCTTCTCCACATCCTCCTTTGAGGAGATGCACTTTCGCCAGTTTCCATAGAGAATGTATGGGATTCGTCCGTCTTTCTCTGCAGGAGCAAAACGACAGTAGCAAGCCTCCTTCCTGAGAATGCGAACGATACGGGAGCCGTCACCATTCAGAATGATGACCGACACACAGAAAGCGAAATGCTTGAAGTCCTGGCATACCCCAAGGAAATAGCTGGCTAGGTCGTTATCCATCAAATAGTCATTGACTTCCAACTGCACAGTCCGTTTGGCCTCCGTTGTGTCATAGACCAAACCGGAACCATAGCATACTTCGGCATTGAAAAGTTGACAAGTAGATAGTGTTTCGTCCGAATCGATGAGTTCCAGAATCTTGTAAGGCATCTGGTTATCGGCACCCCAAGGGATATACTCATATCCTTCGGCAATCTTGATTGGGTTCATATCCGACTGTTCCTTGAACACCTCGGATGATTTGACGGTAAAAGCTGCGCTGGCTTGCAGATCAGGTATTACCTCAACTGAATTGAAAGAGTAATCACGTCTCATATCTTTGAATTTTTCAGCAAAGGTATAAACCGACTATCATTCACGAAAAGACACAAAAAAGTGGTGGCCTTCACAGACAACCACTTAGTTACATAATTTATTGAAATTTATAAATAAACGGCTCATGTCATAGACATTACCGCCGGATAATGTGGCCTTCACAGGTGGCATTATCCTATGCAAATATTCCTATAGACTAGCGCAATGCTGTTTGGTTTAAACACGAAACGTGGGCCGTCGATCCCACGTCTCTACACTCTGGTTCTGGAAAACCTTGCAAAAAGACCATGAGACGACAAGCCCACGTATATACGTGAACCGTCGTACTCCGTCTTGTTTGCTTATTTTGAATTTTCCAGATTCGAGTGTACAAGACAGAAGCGCGTCGCTTCAATTTCCAATAAGAGTACTGCGGATGCACGTTAGCAAGGCAGTAAGATTGACAATGCCACTGCATAGTAACAATCTGGGTGCAAAGGTACGAAATAATTATGAAATAATGACCAATATCCCCAAAATATTGCTGTTTCTCAGCTACATAAATACCTCCATACCGTTGATCATGAAGATGCAACACTCGCGAGTCATGCGAATCTGGTTTGAATCCAGCAGCTTGAACTTACGTGTACCTTTGTAGTGGTCATACTTGATGCAGATGCATCGTTTCCATTCCTGGATTTCGCCTGATTTCGTCCATAGACGGATATCGACAGGTTCAGGCCGGTTGAGGATTAACCGTGCGGTTGAAATGTGTATTGAGTTCATTCTATTGTTGTTTACTAATTATATCCATTCGGTCCCGTCGACATACTTCCAAGAGAACTTGATCCGAATTAGTTCCTTATCCGAATCCGTCACCTCAGAAGAGATATCGCTAATCAATACCTGAGCTGATTCCTCGTCGTTGATGGGACGCTTCACCAGTTTCGATGTCAGCATCTGATTCAGCCACTTTGCTTCGTCGTATGTCAGCGGTGCTGTCTCTACTTCATGCTTAACCTTTACTGTTTCGTCGTAGAACTGCGTCCGATGTCCGCAAACTGCCTCACTTCTGTCCACCTCCGTCTTAACAGACGTCGTGTTAAAGAGATATGCCGTTTCTTCCAGGTTAAATGCATTCAGGAAGATGAACGTTTCCGTCGGCTTCTCATCCGTAAAAAAGATATTGAACCGTCGTATTCCAATCTTGTACTCTACCCCATGCACTTTGCAGTCCGTCCCTTTTGCTTGGTCAACTGTTGATTTAAAATAGTAGTAAGACAACTCTGCAGACACTATCTTTTCAGTCGTTGACTGCATCTTTCCCAAGTTGGCATTATAGCTGAATATCTGACCAGGTATCTGCGGATGGCTGTAGTATATCAGCGCAAAGTTGCTTCCCTGCGCATACGCCTTTGTGTAGTTGCTTAGGGAAAGCTGGCCATTACGAGGGATCAAGGCACTCTTCCTGGTCGTTAGGAAGTTGTTGCCGAGATACCCTTCAGAGCCGGCACCAGACTTGAAGCGACAGTACACCATCTTTACACTATCTACAGTCGCATTAGGGTTTGACGAACCATCTGAGTCAAACGTTACCACATAGTTTCCGTTCTCATCGATCGTCACATTTGTTGGCGTCGTTGACTTGGCCGGCTCATAGACCTCTATTCGCAGCGAGGCCATTACCAGTTGCCGCTCATACATCGATGCCTCGATGACTGAGCGAATATCCTGTATACAGACAACCTGGTTGAACGGGTAATATACCGACTTGAACACCTTCACGTCGTTCACGAAGATATTCACCTCCAGACGAGTTGCGTCTGTCTCAATGGAAACCTCCTCTGGCAGATGCGCTGTCAGATAGATGGAGTCAAAGGTTGTGTTGATAGTTGTTGCCATTGCATTTCTTTTTGATGCAAAGGTAAACTATTATAGAAATACAAGAAAAGACAGGAAAGATAGCCCTTACATAAAGGCTATCAATCCTGCTGATTCAGCTGCCTGAACAGCCAATGGCTCAACTTGCGCTTTCTTAGCGCGAGGCTTACGAGCCTTCTTTGGCTTGGCTTCAGCCTCAGGCTGCTCTACCTTAGCTGGCACCTCTGGCTGTGCCTCCTGCTCTGCAGGCTGCTCGGCTTCGGCTGCTGCTGCCTTTTGGCGAGCTATTTCCTCAGATAACATCTTGAGGGAATCATCCTCGATGTATAACCCTGTCTGCTTCTTCAGCAAGAAAGCGAACTTCATGGCTTTCCATGCACTCTTGCAGTACGCCTGCTCTTGTTCTTCACCTGTGATGCCCACTGCCCACACATTGTTCTCACTCTTGTTAGACTTCACTACTGAAACGATGATAACTTTTGCTTCCATAATTCTTAATTTTTAAATTGTTATTACTTTATTGATTATATTGATTTATGCTTTATAGACTTCGATGAATGTTATATCTGCCATCAAATCATTGGCCATATCCTCTGCTACTTTTGTGGCTTCAGCAAATGTATCTGCCTCTACCTCGTACTCATAGTACTCGCCATCCTCGCAATTGACAACCACATTGTAGATATTGCCTGGATAATAACGCTTGCCGTATAACCTGCTGTGGGTGAAAACCGATGTTTGAATTGTCTGTGTCATAATTCTTATTTTTAAATTGTTCGACTTCTTGTTAATGTAGCTCCGTGGAGCTTTTGTAATTTTTACATTGCTTCAGAAGTAGGCAGGGAGAAGGTATGTAAATGCAAGGAATTACCAGCAAAAATCATGGAATACCCCATTTTGTTTAGCCACTACCTGGCGTGAAGAAGAAAATGCGGAAGGCTGCTGTGATTTTTGTACAGTAATCGGGAGCCAGTGACCAGTACTTGCAGAATGCCGCCTGCACTAACTTTGCAACGGAAAAATCGAAAGCCCGACGGGAAAGCTGCATGAGAAGTCCAACATGCCAAAGGCAAAGAATTGACACAGCCAAACATCACACCCGACAAACAGCAGGTACGAAAAGCATCATGCACTCCTATACCGCTCAGGGCAATATCCATGTGATTATCTATTGCTGTATGACGTAGGATGGCAGATAAAATATGAAAGAGGCAGGCTTTCCACTAAGTAGCCACAAACTGCAGGACTGGCCACAACCTATCTTTAAGGCAGATATATTATCGATGTCTGTAGCATAAGGCCATCAGCCATCAATCATCAATAAAGGATAACGAAATTATGAATGGAAGCATAACAACCATACAATATGCAGTGAAGTCATACGAGCGTGAGATAACAATGGGCGGTGACAGTCAGGTATCCTAAGAACAGCAGGCGCACAAATGTGCTACAAAAAGCCATATACAGAACTTTCAGAAGAAGTCAGGGAATGCAAGAAAAGTGATGAAAACCTTGTGTAATTTGTGGGAAAGTGCTACCTTTGTAGCCGAAAGCATCAAGAGCAGCAGCCAGACGGCTGACTCGCCAACCGAGCTTTAGGAGCCACGGTGGCCAAGGTACGATGCGGAAGCAGTTTATTCACTTCAAAAGATCCTAATTATGAAAGAGAACAATTCAAGTTACAAATTCCATGTGGCCAGACTCTCGTCTATGCTCGTTTCCCAGTTAGTAGAACTTTTCAATAAAGAGGTCGGCAATAGAGGCTGGACTTCTGAACGTAGTTCCTTTGATGCAGCCCTCATCGATGCCTTCATCAATAAAGGTGTTGATGTTTCTGCAGTATATGATGGCACCAGCATATCATTCAGGCAGAAAGTTACTTTAGATTCTGAAAGCCAGAAGCTAATTGCACTTGTATAAAAATAGAACCGCCTTTGCAGTCTGCTCTTTGCAAAGGCGTTCTTTTACCAACCTGGAGGTAAAACAATATTATCTACATCGTGGGCTTTCTCGAATAGAGGTGAGATTTCATTATCCGTGAAGCCTGCTATGCCACATCCAATACGAGTGACCAGAAACGTCAGGTTCTGATGTGCCTTGGCAAACTCGATGAATTCTTCCACGTAGGGCTTGATGGTTTCCACTCCGCCCTGCATGGTCGGGATTGCATAGCTCTGACCTTGCAGTCCCACGCCTTGGCCCATAATGGCGCCAAACTTGCGGTGTGCAATATAGGCAGCTCCACCACCATGCATACCACGAAGGTTTGAGCCGAAGACGAAAATCTCGTTTGGTTGGAGCGAGGTGATACGTTCCGGAGTCGTTCTTTTCTGTTCCATATAATCCATTTTTCTTCTTTCCGTGAAATCCTTCGGTACTGCACATGGTGCAGCCTCTTCCATCATAGCCTCGCCAACATATCCGAAGTCCGGCATGATCTCAGGCATATCGAGGTCCATATCAAAGTATTGACGGAAATACGGCACAATAATGTCTTCCTTGATTTTCTTGTATTTCTGTGAAATGGCTGCAGGAGTCATACCCATCTGGGCGGCAACATCCTTTGATTTGAAGCCCTGCAGGAGAATCATGTCTATGATAACACGCTCCTGTCGGCCCATAGGAACATGGTCGCAGACATCCTGTACCATGTGATTGAACTGCAGACGAAGGTCGCTTGTGACATCGAATGACTGGAGATAGTCCTCAAAGGTGATGCTGCCGTACTCCTTGTGGTACCATTTCAGCGCATCGAGTACTATGAAGCGAAAGCCGTTGATAAGCCACGTCTTCAAGGAAACATTAGGCGAATGATCCTCCAATGGTTTCCAGTCATGTTCCATCAAGTATATAATATACTGATGAGCGAGTGACATAAAGTCAAGGTTCTGTTTATCCCTCAGTTGGTAGCGCTGGTCGAATATATTATAGCCTATCTGACAATACCTGTAGAAATAGTCACGGATAATGTCGCCATCGCCTTGGCGAAAGCCTTTCAGAATCTCCTTGTCAGATAGCCGTCCGTAGTACATATTTTCCGTTTTATGATGCAAATTTACGAAAAAATTTCATTTCTGCTTAATTTTTTCCTGAATTCTTCTTTAAAGAGATAAAGACATGTCGAAAAAGAAGTATTCACCTATTAAAACATTACAATTATGACAGACTTAATTCCAACGAGAGTTCACAACCTCATTATTGTTGACGAGAGCGGTTCCATGGAGTGTATCCGCAAGCAGGCCTTCACAGGCATGAACGAAACCCTGCAGACAGTCCGTATGATGCAGAAAAAGTATCCTAACCAGATTCAGTACGTCACGCTGATCACTTTTGACAGCGACCATACCAAGCTGCACTATGACAACACCCTAGCAGACAAAACCAAAGACTTAAAGTGGAAAGCCTACAATCCTTGTGCTGCCACTCCTCTTTACGATGCTATTGGCAAAGGCGTGTCAAAGGTAAATGCCCAGGTTGAAGAAGGTGACCATGTTCTTGTCACCATCATCACCGATGGCTACGAGAATTGCAGCGAAGAATGGACGTTGAAGATGGTTCGCACCCTCATCGAGAAGCTGAAGAAGCAGAACTGGACCTTCACGTTGATTGGTACTGACAACCTCGATGTCGAAGAGATGGCCCATTCCTTTGCCATCGACGAGCATCTGGAGTTCCAACAGGACGAGGCAGGAACCAAGGCCATGTTTGCCCGTGAACGTCGCAGTCGTGAACGCTACAACTGCTGTGTCGCTGAAGCCGCACCAATTCCTATCGGGACGTTCTTCGAGGAGGAAAAAGAAAACTAACACAATATTGAAACGGCGGGCCTCACGGTCTGCCGTTTCCTTTAGCGTTCGCTATTATTCGACGTCCGAAAGCCTTGCAGGAAATTCAATAGAACAAATTCACAGAATAAATAGCAATGCATCCACGCGTCTAGGTGAAGAGTCTCACGACTCGAATTTCAAATAGTCGGCCAAAACTTATTACGACCCCACTGGAGGGTTACTTTCTATAATTTCTATAAAGAATGAGCGCATCCTGCATAATGTCGTAATGGTCAAATGCAAGATGTGGCAAATCAGAGAGTGGCCACCATTCTGCTTTGGCAGCATCGTCCTGACCTTTGACCTCGACTGGCGCATCGATAATGACCAAATAAGCCACAGTGATGGTGCGACCTCGTGGGTCACGATCAACCTTCGAATATGCTCCAATCTGATGGAGCCCAGATATCTTCAGACTGGTTTCTTCCTCCAGCTCACGGATAGCACATTCCTCTGTGGTCTCATCCATATTCATGAATCCGCCAGGGAAAGCCCATGCACCTTTGAATGGTGGATTCCTACGCTGAATGAGCAGAACCTTTGGTTCTGCTTCCTTTGTGATTACAATACAGTCTGCAGTCACAGCCGGTCTTGGATATTTATATGTATAAGTCATCGTTTCTTTCCTTTATGTTAATCTGTTGGCATCATATCTAAGGCAGCTCCTTCATCTCCGTAACCAAAAACGAAACTATCTCTATTGCACCTTCTATAGAATTCAATTACGATTCGTTTCATTTCTGATGGCAGATAGTGCAAGATTTCCAATTGCATCTGCAGAGGAATACCCCAGATGGCTTCAGCTATACTTCCTACGATGGCGCCAAGTGTATCAGCGTCTGCACCAAGGCTTACAGCCTTACGAATGGCATCCTCAAAGTTGTCGCTGATTCCGATTATCCACAAGGCTACAGGAACTGTGCCTTGACAAGTCTCATCAAAGCGGTTGATGACATCTTTCTTCTTGATGTTGACGTCATAGCCAGAGAATTCAACGCATTCAGCCAGTATCTCATCAATATGTTCAGGAGCCTCTTGGCCAAACTGCAATGCCTTGAAGATGGCCAGTGCAACAGTCTGTGCACCTTTGATACCTTCATCATGGTTATGCGATGGAAGTGCGGTACCTGCTGCAGCATCAAGAACTTCGTCTAAGTTCTTGTACCAATAAGCAACAGGGCTAACGCGCATTGCCGCCCCATTACCGAAGCTGTTGTATGGTTGTGGATTCTCGCTGTGTACCCACTGGGCAAACCGACCGCCATATCCTCCCATTGGGTCTGGATAGCGGTTACACCAGTCGTGAATGCTTTCGCCAAAGTCGCGGTCCTTCAGCAGCGCATCAGCTACAGCGACGGTACAGATGGTGTCATCCGTAAATCCATTCTCTTCAGACAGCCATTCAAAATCGTAGTCATTTGTTGGGTCAAACTCCCAGCGGCTACCTACTATATCTCCGATTATTGCTCCAAGCATATGATTCTTACCCTTTAAATAGTCTATATAATGATTGTCTACTTGTTAGAAGGCTTTACCTGTAATAATCTCTGAGAGTCATATAGGAAAAGATAGTCAGGACAATATTCTCCTCTCGTTTTGTTATACCCATAGACCATAGTAAGAGGTACAGCCATGTTGGGCTTGATACGTTTGAGATGAACATACCCAAACAGATCTGACCAGAATAAGCTCCCATTAGGATACAAGATGTTGTCATCGGCGAGCAGGGCCACATTGTCGTGGATATACTGTTGCATGTTAGCTTTGTCGAATCCGTCAAGTTCTTGAATGGCTCTATCTAATCGTTTGAAAACACTTGCAGGAGTATACTCGTCAATTTTCGTTTCAAGAGCTTTTCGTATTGTCATTAGAGACGCAGCTTTATAATTTGATGCCCAGTCTTTGTAATCACGATTACCCATATTTATCCAGTCACAAATTGAAAACACAGCAAGACATAGTTCAAAAGCGTACTGCTTGTAGGACTCATTCTTTTTCTTTATGACACTGTTTTCTTCTTCCAGCACAGTAGATTTCATCAGATATAATGCGAAAAGAGAGGTCAGGCGGTAGAAATATTCCGTAGCAGTCTTTCGAAACGTAGCCGACCTTTTCAAATCGATAAGTGAACGCTCTTCGTTTCCACCTGTGTCGAGAATATACCTATAGCTGAATGTCCTATAAAGGAAGAAAATGGCAGTCATATATTTCTTCAATGTTTCCATCAGATGGATGTCATTGTGAACCGTCTTACTTGACAATGCAACACTTTCAAGATGAGTGATGTATTTATCAAACATTTTGCTTATCCTTTGTTCAGTCTCTAAAGCGTTCTTTTGAGATCTGACAGCAGTCTTTTGGGACTTTACTTTCTCCCTACCTTCGGATTTTCGAACATCTTCTGTTTCTTCTTCATCAATATCCTCATCCTCTTTCTCTTTTGAGCTTCTGGAGATATATGAAATCATACTGTCAAAGAGCATTGAAGACTGGGATGCCGTTTTCTCTCCTTTACGCATACCCCTGTCGCCAGTAATACCTGTACCGTCATCTTTCAAATAGTCGGCAACAGAACTAAAAGTGTGACCGTCTTTGTCCTCATTCGTTTTCTCAACAATGATTTCAGAACCACTCTTTGCAGACAGCTTTGTTTCCGCATCATTCAGGATTTGTTCTATAAATCTAAGAACCTCCCCATTTATGAACTTACCAGACTCTATTTCACGATACCTTTTCCGTTTATATTCAGATTCTGGAGAAGGATTATTAACTTCCATAATCTCGGTAGGTATAACAAATTGGCGATTGGAGATTAGCTCTCCTTTACTATTTGTAATCTCGACATAGAGCGGATTTATTGGGTCTTTAAACGTGCCACTGACTTTGCTAACTTCAGTTCTTATTCTCTTTTGTACAACATGTAGAGGTCTACGATTACCGGAATAGAAAGTTATAATCACATCAACCACATCAGCAGAATTGTCTATAGTGAGATCATAGTTGTTATACAAATAAGCAGCTTCTTTGACCCATAGAGTAATTGGCACACGACTACTTGAGTCATTTTGTTTTTCTGCCTGTTCGATTTCATTTGGACCAACAGGTTCTGACAGGGTAAATCCTGTCATCTTGAAATAATCTATAGTAGCTGATTTGAATCCGACACTGGCCTCGTGGTTTGTTGGCATAACCCCAGGGATGCCAAATGCAGCTACTGATGCGTTAGCACTCCCACATAGCATATAATGATTAGTCTCTCCATCAAAGAAAAAACATTTTGAATGGAAGTAGTCTTGGTATTTTTTGCCCGATTCCTTAGCTATTTTATCCCATTTATAGAGTTTGACATAATCAGGGATATTACTTGGTTTGGGCAAAGAACCAAATCCTTCTTCGACAATAAGCCGAATCTCTGAGGGCTTATATTGATTATACAAAGCTTTTATGAGTTCGGCTTTGCTATCATAGAATGGCGACATGACAGTTATTGTCTTTATAGTGTCGTTACCTATCCATTCTGTGCATTGGTTATAGAGAGAAGTTGACTGATTGGTGAAGAATCTGATACTTTCCTCCCCAATGAAATGCTCTGTAGTAGGTTCATTATAATCATTTTTGAGAAGATCGCAGTTTGCTTCTATAGAGTAGATAATATTGTCGGCCTCTTCTCCGAGTCCTTGATAGAGGTCATTCAGATAACTCCAAACGTTGCGTATGAATGGATATGATGGGCTATCAATACTTTCAACCATGACAGGTGACCATACTTCGAGGTTTCTTCCATGTCCCATAACAGTCAGGTTCCCTGATCCAACAAGAACCAAAACACTTTCCTTACCGGCATAAAACTGAATTTTGGGATGAAAAGCCCCTTTCATCTTATAACCATGTAGACTGAAATCTAAAGGTCTTCTTCCACTGAAAGCTTTGCTGAACTTCAATAATTGGTCTGAAAGACAATCTGAATCAACTAAAGCAGAAACGAAGTTGATGCCTTTAGCTGATAAAGACCGCAACAACTGTATTTCCCAATAATACAGATTTATCGTGAACGAAGTCATCAGGGCTGAATGGAACTTCCCAGATGGTATCTCTTTTATAAGTTGCCTCTGGTCTATCATTGCTGCATCAGAATTTTGGTTCCACGTTCAGTTAATGTATAGCAATCTCCAATACGCTCTATCCACTTTATATCTTCTATGTATTGCAATACATTCTGCAATCGAGGCGAAGTCCTTATAGGGTCTGGTCGTCTTAGTTGCCATATCAGTCCGTCGTCAACCATGTAGTTGTGAACAATCCCTTGACCTATGGAAGACTTGGAATAGGAACTTCGCAGGTGGTCATTAATAGCCGAATAAATGCAATCCTCTGCAAACGGCCAGTCGCATTTCTTGTTTTCATCGTCAACCAGCCTAAGTAAGAGTGAGGGAGCGAATCCCGGATGATGTACGTCGTATATGTCATTCGCGTACTCCAGCAACTTGTTTATATGTTTGTTTATTGCCTTAAATAAGGCCACCAGCAACCGCGAAGCAACATATACCACAGCTCCATAATTCTTATCTTTATAGCATAATTGCAATTCCTCGTATAGCTCGTATATGGAATAGGAGTCAATGGCAGGATTACTGTAGTCGTTGTATTCTTTTTCAAGCCTTGCAAGTACTGTATCCAGTGGCTGTGGCTCTTCAGTAGTAGAATATAATAGAGCGAAGTGATGTGCTTCGTATGCTGAATGTGACAATTCGTTCAATTCATACAGGAACCATGACAATTGCTCTTCCGTCACATCCAAGTTGGAGTCTAATGCGGTTAGGAAATTGGATTTTAAGTAAGAAAGGACGAATTGCCTTCTGTCAACTCTGGCTCCGTCGTTCTGAATGTATTTGAGCAGGAGCTTGATGGTAGATATTCTGTGGCAGATGTCATTACCCGTAATATCTTGTCTTTCTGGCATGCTAAATATCTTTTCGTATTCCATCAATTCTTCCTCATTGTCAATAAGATGAAGGGCAAGTTCCTTAAACATACCAAGTTTTTCTCGGTTAATCTGTCCAGAACTAATTGATTCCCAAAACAAGTCCTCTTGTTCCTTAGTCAGAGACTGGCGGAATATTTCACACAGGTACAGTCCTTCAGACGTTACCCTATATGTGAGGTGGTTTGCATCAGGTATGAAGATTAACTTCAACTGGGTCAGAACCCCCATGAAATACTGGCCAAAAACACCTAATCTATTTTGCCAATAGACTTTGGGCTTGTTCTCTATGTCAGCTCCCTCTGCCAGATTCAACACTTCCGAGTTGATATTCCTTTGGGCGAAGATGCTTCCGCTAACGCCGTTAACTTGAGGATAATTGAATTGCATTAAGTAAGCAAGCAGCAATTCACCACGCCTGATAAACTTGATTTGTTCCTTGGGATTATCAATCTTTGATGGATTGGTTGCCTGTAGTCTTTCTGCAATGAAAGTCATCAGCCAACAAAAGAAGCCATTATACCGAATGCGCACTGTCATGTTTGTAACGCCCTTAATCATATTGTCATATATGACGACGCTACTATTCTGCACAGCAAGAGGATCACGTCCCATTTTACTTGTTGTTTCAGCGCCCCAGAAAGGGAATGTTTTATTGCTGGCTTCGTACATAAGATACTATTTTTCTATTCCAAAGAACGAGATCATATTATCCCCTAAATCCGTGGTTCGCTTTGACAGGCATCCATTTAATGACATTGTAGTATTCAAACTATCGCTATCGATTAGCCCCATATTCGCATAGCCCAAAGTGGGGCAATCAGCCCATAGAACTCTTCTTCCGTGAGCTTCGCAAGCCTCTCCTTCGTATAGGTCTGCATATCCTCACACATAGCACGACGTTCTGCAAAGTCCTGCTCTACCTGCTTCTTGTTCTCCTTCGCCCACTTCTGATATTTCTTGAGCGTATCCAAATATAGTTTCTCGTTCATATCGTTATTGTTTTTACTTTTTGTTTTCAGAAATCAGAATCGGCACAAGCTTTTTACTTACAATTGTTCATTAATCAGACCGTCTATGATTGATTTCACAGTCCTGCTATTAATCTGTTTACAGAAATGTACTTTGAAATCACCTTCAGACATTGCCTTGAAGAACTCTTCGGCACATCTGATTTTTGTATCCTCATCTCCCGAAATATGGGATTCCCTATCGTATGCTTTAGTCTCAATCACTATGTTCAACTCCTTTGTTCCATCTGCCTTTTTGACGAGATACATAAAGTCTGGACTGTAGTTTGAAGAAGCTACTGTTGGAATGCAGATACTTTTGGATGGTATCTTGCCGTAAACCGTCACATCTTCTATTCTAGTCTGCATGTTTTTCAATTCCAAACCAGAATCATGAGCGTATGCGTCATATAGATACTCTGCAGGAGGAGTGCCTGGCACCAATTTCTTTCCGATAAATGTTTGCACGACCTCATCCTTTACTTTTCCGTCGGGATTGGTCAATTTGGTTTCCTTTACTCGATAATTAGCCTGTTTGTATCTGACCAAGCCAGAAAGCTCTTTGCATTTCCAATCGTCAACAGCAGCAATCAGTCTGGCGAGTGACCCTTCATTGAATATCTCATTGGTAATCTGATATCCGTCCGCTGATGCTTTGCAGATAGCTTTATGAAGAATATGGACGGTAATGTTTGTTTGCCTTGAGGCACGAAGGAGGAAATCATTATAGGCAAGATGACGGCCTGACAGTGTAAGTTCCGTATGTGCACTCTCGTCAGCATACGCAACGCCTGCTTGGAATCCCAGTTCTTCACGCGTGGTTTGAATTGTCTGTAGCGAGAAGACGTGCTTGTCTTTGATAACCTGTGGCAGCGCCTCCTCAATACTCCTGTCAAGGTCGCAGGCGAGATACAATACAAATTTCCGATTTAATTGATTCCATAGTTCACGCAACTCCTCAAACTTAGTCTTGCGAATGTGTATAGTGTCCGACCTACGGCTGTTTCGGTTGATAATACGAGTGGTATCAACACCTCCGCCCAGATCGTTGAATTCCGGATATTCCCTGAGCAAGTCATCAAATTTGTCTGCCACAACAACTCCACTGAAGTCAATGTAGCCTTTATGTCCCAACTCTAAATTGAACTCAAACGGATCTACATTCCTTGCCTGCGCTACACGCAAAATATCTTCGCGTGTAATCTCCAATGGTTTTTTTCTCTGGGTCTCCAGTTCTCCGTTAATCTCCGCTACAAGCCTGTTGGCAAAATCTTTTTCTGTAAAATCAACAATATAGTTGAGCATAAACGAGGAGTCGCTGATGCGATTTCCTTCACAATCGACAGGCAGGCGCAAACCGCGTCCCACCTCCTGTAGCTTACTTATCTCTGAGCCGCTGGAGCGCAGTTTGCAGATGGTGAATACATTAGGATTGTCCCATCCTTCCTTTAGTGTCCATTTGGAGAACAGGAAGCGCAGCACGTTGGGGTGTCCTTCTTTGTCCTTGAAACTCAGCAATTCCTTCTTTCCATGAAGAATGGCTTTAACCTCGTTGGCGATATTTTCGTCAGAATCGTTGTTGTCTTGCGAAAAATAACCGGCACATGCTCTGTCCAGATGCTCTAATGTTGCTCTCAGGTAGGCTTCATATTCAAGAGTGTTTTGCTTGTCCAGTTCCAAATTGATCCTTGCCTTCAGGAGTTCAAGGAACTTCATGCGCAACCATCCGTCATTATTTCCTTCTGGTCCACGAAAGCTCTCAATACTGTCAATGAAAAACAGGGATAGGGTCTTTATTGGCAGACCTTCGCGGCAGAAATTCTCACGCTCGGTCTCAAAATGTCGCATCAGGGCTAGGCTGATCATGCCTTCCTGATAGGAGAGACTATATTGGTCGGGGAAAAATTCGTCGCCTTGGAACTTCTCTTGTCCATTGCTCAGTTCTATGCTGTTCTTGGTAATGGCATTGATAGATACACCATCGAGGTCTGTGTCAATGACGCTGAGACTTTCGCCTACATGTAATGTGAAGGTTTCTTCGTGATTGCCCGATGTGGTATATTTCAGGTTTACGGAGGCACCGCTAACCATACTTATTATCTTGACTTTCTTTTCAGCCTGTCTTCCGCCTGGCAGTTCCAGGTGCTCTTTCGCCACGCCTTTGATAAGTCCGTTGTTGAAGGAGTCGGCAGCATTCAGTTCGAATATCAGGTCTTGATAATCTTTAGCTACAATCTTTTGCTTTCCTCTGCCAAAGGTGAATTCCGGGAATGTTGCTCCATATCTCAGCACAAGTTGGGGGCAGAAGCTTTCGATGAGTGCCGAGTACGACTTGCTGCCGCGGTCCATCTTATGTGGCTCATCGATGATGAGTACAGGCCGCGTGTCCTTAATGACTTCGGCTAGGTTTTTATAGCCAGACAATTGGTCGAAGTCCTCACGTGTCAGCAACTTGCCCGTCGTCAGTAGTTGCGTATTCATCAGCAGAACGTAGATTTTGTTCTTCGTCTGACGGCTGCCTGAAAAGAAACGTCCTACAGAGCCTGGGATGTGGAGCTTTCCCTTCTTCTTTGGTTTCAGAGGTTCCAGCATGCAAAATTCTATCTTGGCCTTGTAGTTGCAGACATCAGAGAAATGCCGCATGGCCTCTGCATCTTCCAAAAACGATGCCACCCCGGCCTTTATGGGAAGTGTGGGGACAGCGATGATGAACTTGTTGATACCACAGCGTCTGTGCAACTCAAACATCGTGCGGGTATATACATATGTCTTACCCGTACCCGTTTCCATCTTTATGTCGAGTATGCTATGCTGCGGCAGCGACTTAATTTTATCTGGAAGATTCTGCTCACGGATGCGTTTCTTTATGGCTTTCTCTAATATACCGACATCTGTGCGCACTCGTAGTAGAGCATTGGCATTCAATCGACTAGCAATTTCTGGATTTTGATAATTGTCCTGCGGCTTCTGGACAATGGATGCTTCCACTACCGTTGCTACGGCATTGACTGGCTGCAGTTGGTGCTGAAGTGAGCTTTCAAGTTTCAGTTCCATAGCGTCAATACCTGTCTTCAATGTTTACAGTTAATGTCTTGTTCCCGTCCTTAAGCGTGCGCAAATTCTTCTGCAGCTCCTCACGATGGGTAATGCCAAAGCTGTAGCTGAATATGACGATGTTCTGGGGAGAGAATGCCTCCCCGTTGTACTTGTCCATAAGCGCAACAATACTGCTGGGTGAAAACGTGTCATCAGGATTTATCAAGTACAAGTGATTACCCTTATAGTATGCCTTATAGCCAGCAAGGTCAATCTCCTCGGCTTCCTCCGTCAGCCCGTAGTCATCAGCCACAAGCCACGTGCGTAAGACGGCATCCACACCAAAGTCATCGGCCGTGAGCGTCGAAACAGGATTGTAGGTAGGGTCAAACTCCTCCATCTGTAACAACAGATCTTCCTTAGGCTCCTCAAGCGTGAAGTGTTTAAAGCCAAGGTCGCCGGCAAAGAGGGGATTCGCCTCGCGAATTTTCTTAGCAGCTCGCTTGATGCGCTCCATACCTATCTGGTCGACGGTATGCGGAACGCCTAAATCGTCACATAGTTTAATAGCATTTTTAACTATTGTTTTTCCTTTTCCCGTAACTCTTAGCAATGCTTTGTCAAGGTCTTCTTGTATCTGAACTAATATAAAATTGACATGTTTGTTTGCAAGAGAAAGAGACATAGCCGTTTCTGCAGTTGTTGCAGAGCCCGAGAAAAAGTCAACAACAATGTCTCCATCTTTAACACCTACGGCTATTAATAGTTTAGATATTATATCAGGATCTTTGGGGTTGCTAAAACAGTTACACCCCATTAATTCCGTTAATCTCTTTGATGCCACACGGCCATCTCGGTATATAATACTTGTAAGACTTTGAGTTAGAGTATCTTTTAGATATGTCTTATTGTTAGGAATTGTTGTTTCATCATCAGGAAAATGAATGAGATTGTCCTCAATTCTCTTTCGCATTTCAGTCTCTTCAAACCTCCAACCACTTGCTGGCATTTTGCATGGTTTACCTGTAATAGGGTGAATTACTTCGTAGACGTATTGACCGGGATTTGGCCCTGATATATCTGAAGCGAAATAGACACCTCTCTCATCCATCCAATTATAATGTTTGCTATCATATATAGGATTTGATTCTGGAAATTGTTTGTACCAAGCTAATGCCTCTTCATGAATTGCCTTCCAGTCGTTTCCATGCTTTGCTTTAAATCTGTCAAATGCCTCGAAAATGGCATCTGTACCTTGTTTTTCTTCTATCCAATTACCATCGTTGTATTCTTTGGACTTTACATATACTAAAATATATTCATGCTGCATGGAAATGTAGTCTTCGTCATTTTTGCTACTGTTTTTCCAAACTATTTCACCTGCAAAATTATCATCACCAAAAATCTCATTGCAGAGTAATTTTAGATTACCCTCTTCATTCTCATCTATAGAGATGAAGATCACTCCCTCCTTTGTCAGTAGGTCTCGTGCAAATGTCAGACGAGGTAGCATGAAAGTGAGCCAAGCAGCGTGACTGGCAGAGCCCCGACGGGTCATGGAAAGGAGTCGAGAGGCACGCTCCAGACTGATATCGAGACGCTTAGCCAGACCCTCAGCGCTGAAGTCAAACTTGTCGCTGTAAACAAAGCCGTCACTCCCCGTGTTGTATGGCGGGTCGATATAAATCACTTTCACCTGGTCGGCATACGACTTAACCAGATGCTGCAGCGCATCAAGATTATCACCACTTATATACACATTCTTGCTGTCGCGGTTCTCAGGCTTCTCGTTGTGCTCCCTGTCTGGACGAATCAGGGTAGTAGTATCCATATTCGTCAGCATACGGGCATAGTTCTTGCCTAGAAAGTTGAACCCAGAAGTCTCGTCCGTCATACTCAAACCACATGGTAACGATGCCTTGAACTTCTCTATATCAAATACGCCCTCGGTCGAGAAACATTGAGGGAAATATGATTTCAACACTTCCAGCTCTTTTTGACCTGCTTGTGCACTTTCATTTCTATTAATGATTTGTTTTATCATTGTTATATTGTGCCTTATTTAAATCAATTATATCTTATGTTCTTTTAGTATTCTTACCCTTTTCTAGGGGTCTTCTTGGCTTACCTAATGCCTACGCTACGATATACCAACGACCTACCAACGACGGCGGAACGACCTTGCTACGACTCTTCTGTTTTGTCTTCAGCATGTTCATCCTCGAATGACTGGATTTCTGCTGCAATGGTCTTCTGCAGTTCCTCCTTGGGGATGATGAGTTTGTAGTCGGCTACACCGATGGGCTTAGTCATGCCTTCAAGAGCCAGCTCCACATCCAGCCGGTCTTTCTCAGCACAGAGGATGATGCCGATGGATGGGTTTTCGCCCTCCTGACGCTCGGTGCGGTCGAGAAGGGAGAGGTAGTAGTTCATCTTTCCTGCATATTCAGGAATGAACTTGCCTATCTTCAGGTCAATGGCTACAAGGCTACGCAGGCCCCTGTGGAAGAAGAGCATATCAACACGACTCTCTTTGCCGTTATATTCTATGGTGTGCTGGTTGCCGATGAAGGTGAAACCCTTGCCCAGTTCCAGCAGGAACAACTTAATCTTCTCCACGAGTCTATTCTCCAATTCCAGTTCCAGAATTGGCTTGGTGACTCCGAGGAATCCTAGGTTGTAGGTGCTGTGGAACACCTCGTTGGCATACTGCGACTGAACAGCAGGCAGCGTGGATTCGAAGTTGTTGTCAGCAGCAGAGACAGAATGCGTCTCATGCATCCCTAGCTTAATAGCATTCAAGAGCAGGTCACGGTTCCAGCCTTTAGCAACAGTCTCTTGCGAATAGAAATAGATTGCCGCATCATCATCCTTCAATTCACGCATCAACAGCAGATTGTGGGACCACGGCAAAAGTGCGACGCTCTGTCGCAGTTTTGCATCACTATCGCAAAAACGGAGATAGAACTTCTTCATGTCCCATAGGTTACGAGGGGAAAGTCCCATGTCTGGATAGCGTTCTTTCAAATCTACGGAAAGCCGTTTGACGACACCGCTCCCGTGCTTGCTCTCCAGCTTTTTCTCATGGAGCAGCCTGCCTATCTCCCAGTGCGTATTGCTAGCAGTTGTTGCCAAATGATAAGCAACACTTGCACGTGCGCTCTCTATAACTGCGACAGCCTGTCGCAGTAATTCGTTATATTCGCTTTCTTTGAACTGTATAATGTCGTTTGCCATTACTCTTTTCAACGCAGAAACTCCCAAGCTAGTGTCTCGACAGGCGACCAAACCTTTTAATACACTGCAAGGGAGTTCTTATATTTTTTATGTTTAAGCATAAATGCCTTGGTGGTCTTTGTCGGGTAGCAACAATGGCTTAACCAGTGTCGCTAATTGGCTACAAAGATAACAAATAAATATAAAATAAAGATATTTTTTGACTAAAATTAATAATGTACACGAGAATTTCTTTCTTCAAGTGTGACTAGTACACAGCAAATTTATGCTGTTAACTTTATATTTTTATAATATTCTTTGAAGTCAAAATCTTTGTTAGGAATAAATTCCGTACCATCAGCATAATCAATTTGTTTAATACGTGATAGTGAGATTTCTGTAGCACAATCATTAGTGGCATCATGGCAGAGAAGGAACCATTCTCCGTCTCTTTGAAGAAGATGATAAGGATGCACAATGACGTTCTGTTCGGCTTTTGTTTTATAAGTTTTGAAGGAAATGATTGCTGGATATTGTTTGAGGATATACTCATAAAGAATCCGAAATCTCTTCAGGTTATTGAATGAAGGAGGATTCCCATATATCACGACTGGGTTTTCTTCTGTTTCAATTCCAAGGATTTTACCTACACGATCAGGTAATTCCTTATACATCATTGTTCCTTCCATCGGGTCAATATAGCGAATTGTATTAAGAGCAGACTGTATAAGTTGTAATTCACCTCTTGTAAGTACATTAGTAAATATGGTACTCTCGGGGTCTTTATATTTGTAGTAAAGGCGGAAGCTATGCTTTTCAATAGTCAGCTTCTTATTGTATAGATGCTGAATAACGTTTAAGTCTTTACGAATACAACTCTCAGAAACAGGGGGAAAACCTTCCCATTCGAGTGATTCATTTACCTTATTCAAAATCTCCTGCAAGGAGTAGCCACGACGCTCTCGTAGGAGGCGGTCGATGATAATTTCACGGACCGCCGAATGTTTTGTATTTGCCATTGTTTTTTATAAATTATGCAATAAATTATGTTTTATCCTAAAACGGGAGTGCAAAATTAATAAAAAATTGTGGTAAATAATTCAATAAAAGCAAAAAAGATAGATAGATAGTTGGATTTATAATCATTTTCTACAACTCTCGTAGTTAGAGTGCGAGAGTTGGTTAAAAACACCTGAAAATTAGTTTCCTTTTTGAACAGAGCCCCCTTCAGGAACACTTGCAGTACCATCATCATTTTGGATATCACGGCAGGCCATGTAATAATCATTGAAGACGGCCTCGGCATCGATTTGTTTGCTTTCATCGAGCTCGTAGTCTTCTTCCATGCGAATGAACGAGTCAACCACGCGAGCCAGCGTGAACAGCACTTCGCGCTTGCTCAGCATGTGGTTCTGCTGTATCTCCAAGAAAGCCTCTTCCAGCTCCTCTGCAGCTACATTTGTTTTCTCCTGCATTTCTGCAAACTCCATTACATCGTTGGCATCGTAAATTGGTGGTCTCATATCTGATTCTTTTATCGTTTGAGGCACAAAGGTACGAAATAAACTTTGAAAAACCGTTATTCATTAGGAATATTTAAAGAACACCGCCCAAAGCAATTGGATACACGTCGTGCTGCGGGAACTTCTCACAGCCAATATACAGCGTGTCAAAAGCATCCGTGCCGTCGGTACGATGCTCCAGCAAGTCTTCTTCGGACTCAGGCTGTTTCTCCATAGACTTGTTCTTATGGAAGCCGTTGCGTCCGCGTTCGACACCGGCAGACTGGATGGCCAGTATCAGGTCATCATTGTTCTGGCGGTTGAAGAACGGCATCAGGCGCTGCTTACCAGCAAAGCCCTGGTTGATGAGGAGGTATTTTTCATCGTGGCGCATCGGGTTGCCCAGGTACACATCCTGTACCTGCCACCCGTGGCGCTCAAACTCATGGACGACCACATAGCGGAAGTCCTGGTCGTTCACGGCATAGTTCGAACCAAGCGCCGTGGCGTCGTAGTAGAAGATGACCGTCTTATTCTGGTGATAAGCGTAATATGCGCAGAAATCATCCACCAAGGCGGGAATCTTACGCTCGAACTTGACGTAGAAGGATTTGAGGACGTTCAAGCGGTTGCCGCTTGGCTGTCCTGCTACAATCCAGTTGATATTAGCATTGTAATCCATGCCAATACAAATCGGAGCCAGAGGGTTTACATCCTCGTCGGCTCTTGAATCGAGGCATCCGCCTATCGTGCTGAACTGCGACGCTGCCTTAATGTCGTAGTTCTGCTGGCTCGTTTCCTTTAGAATCTTGTCGTAACCGAGTTCATCGAGGTATGCAAAGTTAGAGGCATCATACTTGTGATGCTCCTGCATCGACGAGTAGAAACCGTCGTGTGTGATGCCGATACGCTGACAGAGAATACTTGTCTGAAAGGTCTTAGGTGTCAAGTCACGCTTCATCTGACGCAGATACTCTTCGCCCAGTAGCTGCAGATTCTCAATGGTGCTGTACTCCTTATAGTACACCGCCACTGAGCGCATCTTATTTAACGACTGGTCGAGCCATTTCAAGTATCCCTTAAGATACTGAGGAATGGCCTGGTGCTGCTCCTTCAGACGAGCAATACGCTCCTTTGTTTCCCAAATCTTGTAGATGGTACCCTGAATCGTCTCGATGAGCTGTGGATCCATCTTCTCCCGATAATGCAGGAACCAGGAACCCTTCTGAGTCTGTGGCATATCGGAGAGCACCATCATGGCGTGGTTAAACGAATGATGGCCGAAGTAAGAGCGAATACCGCCGTTGGCAGGCAGTGTCTCATCCTTCAGCTTATTATAATCAATGAACTTGGCCTCGTCAATGAGAAGCCAAGAAAGCGTCAGAGAGTTAGATGAACCTGGACGGTCCTGAGAGATGATAACAGCTATAGAGCCATTGTAGAACGTGATGACATGCTCATAGTCTGCAGGCTCAGTAATGGGCTTACCGAAGGACTTTGGAGGCTTGCGGCCTACCACATAGTGGATGCCGTTGAGATAGCCCCAGCGCTTCCATGCTGCCAATAGTCCAGGAATGGTGTTCGTCAAGCCATGCTTGAATGTCGGTACCACGATGCCGCCAGTACTGCCCGGCATTCGCTGCATATTACGCAAAACGAATGGCGAGGCGATAGAGTCCGTCTTACCAGTACGACGGCCAGCGACAATGACTGTTGTCTTGGCACCAATGTACTGAGCCATGAGCTGCGGTTTGTTGAAGTACACACGCTTCTCATGCTGACGGGCTTCCAAGTCCCAGGCTTTCAGATTAGGGTTTATGGGCTGATTGGGCATAATGGGCTACTGTTCAGGGGTGTCTTCCTTGGGGGCGTCAAAGATCTCTTCAAAGTTCATGTCGGCTTCCTCGTACTCGATATTTAGCGTATCAGGGTTGGAAGCACCCAGTTCCTTGGTGAGCTTCTTGATACGCTCATCGATGTTAGGCACAGGATTAATGCCAACGACACGTGGGTCAGTCGTTGGGAAGAACGGCTGCACCACAATCATGTGATACGGTACTGCAGTCTCGTCTTCGACATCAATGCGGTTGTACTTGGCATACGAAGTGGCCGCTTTTTCCATCGTCTTCGTATCCTTGCGTTTCTTCGCCATCTGGTACGTTTCCAGTATCATCTCGTTATAGCGCCAACGATGGTAATCCCGTGAAGCCTCTGACAGATTAGGCAGCAGGGACTTCACGATCTTCAGGTCAGCGTAGGCAGTGACCTTCGAGATGCCGTAACGCTGCATGATCTCATCGACGAACTGACGGTCTTTAGCGTCGCAGTTCGCAATACACCACGTCACCATATCACGCAGGCGCACAATATGCTCAACCTGTGTGATAGCGTATTTGGCCTCTAGGTCTTCACGCTGGGTGTAGAGGTCAGCTCGGGCGATATCTATGATGCTGGGTAATGGCATTATTCATCGTCTTCCATATCCATGAGATTCTTCTGGGCGTTCTCGAGGGCGAGAGGTGAACCAACATAAGCCAACTGCATTTCCTGATGCAGCAGTTTCACCTTGGAAGCGGCCTTGCCCTTGTGGTAACGCTTGCTTACCTCGGTTGAACGGTCGGCAATATCTTCGCGTAACTGCTCTGCAGGAACGTCGAAGAGTACGGCAATATCCGATATTTTAAGATAGATAGAGGCATATTGCTCTACCTGGTTAAGCTGTTCTGGAGTATATTCGATGGATGACATGGCTTATTGGTCTTGAATTCTTTGAATGAAGAGGTCGTAAAGCGGTACGCTATGATTATTGATTAGGTCGGTGACCTGGGCATGTAGTGTAGCGAATATGGCCGGATCAGTCGAAATTACAGCTGACTCGTGGCGGTTGCCTCGTGTCAGGTTCTGTGAGGTAATGACTGAGACGGTTTGACCGTTCTCAGCCTGTACCAGCAGAATCTTCGAATGGTTGTCAGTGAGGTAAGTACGCTCAATCACTTGTGTCATGAATGACCAGAGTTTGAGTGTCTTGTTCGTGGCCTTATGGTCCAGAACTAGGTTGAACTCACTGACCTTGCCGCCTTTTTCTATGAAGAACAGCCTACGAAGGAACTCCTCAGAGATTGAGAATGAAGTTTGCCACACCTTGGCCGTGCCCACCTGTTCCAATATCCATTCAAGTAGGTCTGCTACCTGAACGGCATTGGATAGGTAGGCTTGTGAGCTACACTCTGAGAGTGGCTTCACAACGTCGGCCATTGATGCGGTACGCTTCATTTCTTAGCGGTCTTCTTCGTGGTACGCTTAGCTGTGGCTTTTGCCTTCTTAGGCTTAGCCTCTGTTGGAGCGGGCTGCTCTTCCTTAATAGCTGCATCTTCGGCTAATCCTTCGGGATTATCTGAAGTTTCAGCAGGATTTTCGGTTAATCCTTCGGAATTAACTGAAGTTTCTTCGGTTTCATCAGCCTTTCCCTCGTCCTCAGGTTCTGGGGCTGCAGTACCTTCGTCAACTGGAGTACCAGGAATGAAATGGTCATAGATATCCCAGTTCTCAACGCGCTTCTTATCCAGCGCTATAATCTCCTTCAAGAACGGATATCGCTCACTATCGGGACAGGTGGCTTCATCAAGGCTCAGTGTACGCAGCTTCAGATGCAGCTCACGCATACGATGAATCAGGTCCAGGTTCTCTACATAGAGCGCCTGAATCTCAGCGGGCAAACTGTCATGGTCGGCACGTTTGCCGGCTTTGAAGTCAGCAAACTCGCTGGTTTCAGCAGGCTTGATGACCTTTTGCGCGATTTCATCGACCTGTGACTGCATTTCATTTACCTGGTCTTTCGTCAGCTGCTGCAGACGGAAGTTCAGGTACTTTTGAAGCTGTCCCTTGATGAATTCGGCCTTTCCTTTAGGATTAACCGAAATGTTGCGGTACATAATCTTGTTACCCGACAACTGAAGAAGCAAGATGGCACCCTCGTCCCAGTTCTTCTGGTCATCAGGTGTATTGATCCAGTCCTGCAGCTGTGCGGTAAATTTAGGGTCTTGTTTCATAAATAATTAACTTAGAATTAACTTTAAAGTTTGTTGTTTATCCCACTGAGAAACAATAAGTTTTTGTTATACGGTTCAAGTGCTCGTTGCATAGCTTGAAGCGTTTGGCCAGTGGTCACGAAGTCATCAAAGCAGATGATATTTTGCTCTTTGGGAACTACGTTTACATCGAAGATGGCATTCACTCTTTGCTTGCTTCTGCAGCTACAAACATCCTCGTAAAACGGGATGTGAAGGTGGACTGCAATCTGCTCGGATATACGTGTGGCGAAGTTCTTCACCAAGTGTCGTCGCTTGGGTGTTGTGATGATGCACCAGTCGCCTTTTGACAGTGCCGGACCTATCAGTTCAGAGACATACGACACCATCGTACAGGCAAAGAATTGCACCATTGAGTCATCAGCCTTTATCTCTGTCAGCGTCCTTCCATAGACAGATTTCTGCCAGTATGAGAGAAAGAACAGCCCAGAGCGACGTGTGAGCCTTGGGCGCGGTGTGAAGTCGCAACGCGCTTCCACCGTCTTATCCCATCCTTTGCGTTTTTGTTCCGCGAACAAATCTTGTGGCTCATTTTTCTTTTGTATATCCTGCAAAGCAAGTTGCGCACTCCCGATATCAGGTACTTCTATCTCTGATAGCAGGTCGCCCATATCTATTGGAGTGCGCATACTCGAACGTAGAGAATTAACTGTTTTCAGTTAAGAATCAAGCGTGGTCTAGTTCTGGTCATACCATTCCTCACCCTCATTCAGAATCTCAATTTCGAACCAAACTTTGTTGGTACCATCAACAACACGCTTCACGTATGCAACATCTCTTGCAGGAATGTTACCTGTCCATGAAGCTGATGTCTTGTCGTCTGATATTGTCAGGTCTTCAACGACAGCTTTGCCGTTTACTAGATGCATGAGAGTCAGATCGCTCAGGTTCTTGCCGGTAACATTGATAGATGTAAGAGCTACGCGGACAGGAAGCTGATAAGAGCTTGTATTGAACTCTTGTCCGTTGACGGTCACTTTATTATTGTATGTGATACCGCTACTCGTAGAACTGCCGCCAGAAGAACTTCCGCCACTGGTATTGCCACCTGTGTTACCACCGGTATTACCGCCCGTGCTGCTTGATGCAGTCAGGTTGATGGTGAACCAGAGTACATCTACAGCATTGTCGCCAGTACCTTCCATACGATAGATCTTCACCGTCTTAGGTGCAGAGATGGTGTCATTGCATGTAGCGGATGTACCTGCGCTATTGATGGCAATCTCAGTCTCCATTGACGTTCCAGCCTTGTATGACAGGTACGACATGTTAGATCCTGTGAATCTCATAGAAGTCAGGTTGCCGGTGATGTTGACGGTTCCGCCCTTGGTGACGTTATAGGTCTGTCCGTTCAGCTGCACGCTACTGTTGTAAGAAGGAGCTGACGAGCTGGAGCTGTTACCGCCAGAGTTCCCACTGTTATTACCTCCGGTGTTTGAACCACCGTTATTCTCGACGTTGGTGCCGCTTGTGGTGCCGTCGTCCGTAACAATCTCTCCAGAATAGAAAGGAGCTGGGCACTCGTCCGATGCCTCCACGTTGATGGTAGTACTTGCAGAACCAGCAGCACCCTGACCGAGATCCTGGGCAACAGTCGTTTTCGTCTGCCACTTGTCAGAACCCACAACACGGAAAGCCCCCTTCATGTCCTCCACGAGGAACACGTTATCGTTGTTGTTCAGATAGGCAGCGGCTGCTGTTGCCTCCGAACCTACAGACGGATGCACGGCCACCAGCTTATTCAGCTGCGTCTGAGAAGGATACTCGCCCTGAGCCTCCGAAGTCAGCTGAGACTTGTCGGGGATGATATCGATATACTTCCAAGAAGCGTCTGCACGCAAGGTAAAGTCGCCCTGATAGGCAGAACCAATCAAACGGCCATTGGCATCATGTGGCAATGTTGGCCACTTCAGGATGTCATACTTTGAAATGTAATAGATGCGTCGCTTCACGCCAGGCAGTTCGGGACGGCCTTGGCACCATGCAAGCGAACGTTGTAATGATGAACAATCAGGCATAATTAATTTGGTTTATGATTAAACATGTTTGAAATTCAGTAAAAATGGGAGCCAGAGCCTTCACAGGTACCGGCTCCCTCGAATCAGAAATTATGAAAACAGAACAAACGAGAAACAGAGTTCTAAGGTTCTACGGGGCTTGCCAACTCTACCACCTTCAGACGGCGTTTGTCGATAGACTCGAACTGTGTACCGAAGAACATGGTAGCGATGTACGAGAGGATAAACGGCTCGTACTCCTTGACCATGACGTTCTCCGTATCGCCCATCTGGTCGTAACCGACCAACATGTTAATCTTGGGAGATACATGGATGAACTTGGAATCAGCCTTATTGGCTAGCGGGCAGAGAATCAGTTTACCGTTAGAGCCTTCTACGGCAGTCTGATTGTACTGGTTGTTGTAGTTGATTCCCGCATGAGTCAAGAGGTAGCCTTCGTTGTACTTGTCTGCGAAGTCCTGCGAACAGTACATATAACATGTCTGTGCGCGCAGGTGCGGATCGAGAGAGAACAATACTTCCTTTGCGATGTCTACAGCGTTTGCGGAAGTAATCGCGTCGGTCAGCTTCATATAGTTGCCTTCCTCCTTGGCAATCTTACCTGCGGTCACCTCTGCGCTTGTAATGGTGTCGAAACCATCGAAGAGGTCTAAGGTGGTATCACCAGAAGGGTTACGCTTACCTGCCCAGATTGCGTTGTTCAGGTGCTCAGACAGCGACTTGGCAATTAATGCCAGCACGTGCTTTGCCGCGGGAGTCTGCATCTGGCCGTCGCCTTTGGTGTCACCTATGGCACCAAGAAGCGTACTGATGGCACTGTTAGGCTCGAACTGAGCGACTACCGAACCGAAGAACGTTTCGAGGGTACGGAAGTCCAGGTCGAGGTTGAAGTTAGAACGACGAGCGGGCTTGTAAGGGGCAAACTGAGCGTTGCCACTCATTGCAGCCACGCTTTCCTTGTAGCGGATGCCCGGTCGGCCAGTCATGAACTTCAGTGTGTCCTGAATACCGATGATGGGCAGCATGAGGAGGTCTTTGCGGTACTTACGTGCCGCTTCCTGATACTCCTCCAGAGTAAATTGAAGTTTTCCTGCCATGTTAGTAAATGGTTAAAGTTTAAAATTGAAAATTTAGTTTGTGTTGGACAAATGGATTAAGGCAGCATATCAAACAGCTCCTGAGCGTTTGCGCGAGACTCAAAGTATTCCTCGGCATCCGTCTTTACGGCGGGCTCCTGCTTCTGCTGGTTGTTAACGACCTGTGCTGATGTATCAGCCGGCTTTTTCTTCAGCGTGTTGACCTCAGACTGCAGCTGAGCGTTTGCGTCTGACAAAGTCTGCTTCTCAGACTTGAGCGTGTTGATCTGAGCATTCAGGTCGTTGATGGTCTGCTTGTCAGCACTGATAGCCGATTCGATGCTGTCCAGCTGGGCATCGTCAAGTGTAATCTTGCCATCGTTGCTAAGCAGATGCTCACAAGCCAGGATGGCGCAGATAGAAGTGAAAATCTTTTTCATTGGTGTTGGTGTTAAAGTTGATGAATTTTGAATCTTATTTCCCTGAGAGTTGCTGAAGAACTGTCCAAGCGAAGTCAAGAACTTGGCAAAAGCGGACTGTTCCTGTGCTGTTAGCTTCATAGTAGGCATGTCAGGAACAGGAATGCCTGCCGCAGACATCGCGTTGGCCATCGTGTCGGTGAGAACGGGCGCATCCTCGTCCTCATAATCGGTCAGCTCGTCGACAAAGCCCCACGCAAAGGCCTCCTGTGCTGTGAGCCAGCCACCGGCCTTCATCAGGGTGAGCAGCTCTGCAGGCTCCTTCTTACAGCGCGTGGCGTACATCTGGGCGATGTTTGCGTCCAGTTTGTCGAGGTCGGCCTTCTGGTGCTCGATGTTATCAATGAGTGCCTGTAGGCCGTCAGAATTGAGCTGACCCCATTCGAAGAAGCCGACACTGCACTTATGAACAAGGTACATGGCTGAGGAGTCCATGGTGATGTGCTTGGCTCCGAGAGAAGCGATGGTTGCTGCACTGGCGTTCATGCCCACGAAATGCACGTTGACGTTGCCGTGGCGCTTGAAGGCCGAGAAGATGCTCAATGCTGTGTTTGACCGTCCGCCGAGACTGTCAATCAGCACATGGACTTCTTTCCCTTCATGCTTGGAGAGAATGTAGTCCACATAGTCAGCGTCGAAGTCGTAGCCTCCGACGAAGCCCTTCAGGTGAAGGTTGTAATTAGTTTTTGTGTTGGTTGCCATAAGCGTATGAATTATGGCACAAAGGTACATTATATAAAAAAGTGGCGAAAAGACGGGTGTAAGCCGTCTCTTTGCCACTTATGGGGATTAAGGAGCAGGGAAATCAGACGTTACAAAGTGCCAGGGCTTTCTTGGCTGTGAAGGAAACCTCGTACTTTCTGACGGAAGGATCGCCGTCGGGCTGACCTGTAGAGCGTGTGATTTTGACGGTTGGGTATGGCCGCTCCTTGGCACCTATTAAATATTTATCACCATCAACCGTTTCGATGACGAATGCCGGATGCTGGTCTGTAGGCACTTCGTCCAATGCGTATAGAGTAAGCTTTGATTTCTCTATATAACTATTATTATCAAAAGATTGTTCTACCTCGCAGATTGCTTCACCCTTTAAGTTGATGCTGATAGGCTGCTCTTGGAGCGTTACAGGTATACCAGCTACTGAACGGTAAACCACATCATCGGGCAGATAGTCACGTTGGATATACCACGCTTTAGTTATTCCAGGAAGAGAGAGACATTTCATATTTCAAACAAAACAAACAAATCAAACAAAACACACATTTCAACTTTTCGCCGAAAAACGCTCTGAAGTCGTGAAACTTTTTCTGCGAATTTTTTGCAGATATACGTTTCGTTGTCTCTGGTATATCTTAGCAATGGCATCCCAGCACGTTCCATCTTCCTTGATGCCTCTTTGTTCCATGAAGAGGTAGATGAGGTCTTTCTGTTGTGTTCCTATCTTACCAAAGTCATGCAGGTAGTCCCAGACATCTAGGTCGAAGTCATCCTTGATACGTGCCAGAAGAGCGTTTTTTCCTGTCTCGGTAAGATAGTTAAAAGTACGGGGGTCGTGGCTCTTCGAATATGGGAGGCAGATAGCTACCTCATCTTCTTGCTGACGTGCTGGCAAAACACCTAGGGGTTGTGGGATGGTTGCACGTTGCAGCAACTTGCTCTCGATAGAGCCACGAATCAAATTCACTGGGTTGCTTCCGCCATGGCGATGAATGAACCACTGGCGGAGATAGGAAGGCATTTTAAGATAAATACAATATTCACTCATTGAAGTCTTACTTTAAAAAATTATTGCAAAGATAATAAATAACAAACAATTATGATAAAATATTAATGAAAATTATTACTTCTTTTTCGACTGTTGCTTATATGGGGCCAGGTATTCCCTGGATTTCAACAGCAAAGGTACCATTTTGGTTGCGAATACGCTAAGACAAAAAAGGCTCCCGAAGGAGCCACATAAGCTGTATTCAGAGAGGGATTAACCTCTTCTGAACACATAACCATCTGTGAAATAGAAATCATCTATGAAGAGATCCCTCGCATAGGCCTCGTAATCGAAGTATGATGCCAGATGACCCATCATGTCATCGAGATTGTAGCACTCATCAATGATGTGCTCAGCGAAATCCTTCTCTGAATCCCACTTGCCCATATAACGCTCTTTGAAGCTATCAAAGCTATCATTGCCGAAGCTATCAACAAACTCTTCGTAAGCTTCCATGTCATCCTCATCCATATCGGCATATTCCATGATTTTATCGAATGTATCCTCATCGATACCGCTTTCAGAGTACCAGGCACTGGGGAAACATTCATAATCCTGATACATCAGCTCAGGATCCTCTTCATCAGCATGTAGATTATGGCAAACCTCCATGAATGTGTCATAATCGCCACACTTGACCAGATCAACCCACATTCCAAATAGGCTACCATCATTGTACTTGGCGTATGTACCTACGTACACGGCGGGATGACCATCCTCGCAATCATTCATATAATACTCAACTGACATCTTCTGGAAAGCGAGCTTACCGAGATAATTTTTCTCCTCCTTAGCGAGGCTTTGAAACTTTGATGAAATATTGTTCTGCATAACTTTATGAATTTAATTGTTTAACTTCTAGTGATGCCCTTGAGTGTGTAGGGCTTTTTACGATGCCTTAGAAAGTGAGCGGGAAGAAGTACAGGAATGCAAGGAATGGCCAGGAAAATTCATGGAATACCTTATTTCAAGGAAATCAGGAAGGTTGCTATGAATTTTCTGCAGGCATCGGGAGCCTGTGACCAATACTTGCAGTGTACGCCCGCCTTAACTTTGCAGCGGGAAAAGTCTGGAACACCAGCAAGAGGGCATTACGTTAAACAGGCAAATTCGTTATGCAGGACTTCAGAGAGGCAAAAGCCTGATAGGAAATGTGGAGAAAAGGGTAAGCCAATTGCAGGAATATAGATGTCAGGACCTATACCAATTGATGCGAGGGCAACATAACCGCCATAGAGAATGTAGCTGACTAATGATAAGGATGCCTATATGTGGGTAATAAAGTGCTGCTGACATAATCATTGATGCCACAATCTGTCCAATATGGAAAATAGAAACTGAGATGAATAGATTATGAAAAAAAAATGTCGATGACCTGCCTGCTACTTGCTACATTCGCTGGAATGCCGATATACAGGGGATTATGAGCGGAAAGATGCGTAGCAACCTTACCATTGTAGCAACTTGTAGCAAGCTTCAAAAACAGTGGATTCCGAGGGATTTCAGCACATAGGTTGCTACACGAGAATACCGACATACAGAGGATTTACGTGGCTTTTCTTGATGTTTGTAGCAACTGTAGCAAGCACTATTTATAAGAATTCAAAAAACTCGCGCCTTGTTTTTAACTATTAATCTTCATTTTTTGAAGATTTCACGAAAGCGAGAATCTCTTATAAATAGATACTGCGTGTGCGTAAAAAATAAAAAATCCTTTTCTAAAAAAAAGTCCGTCGATTTTCCCAAACCAACGGACTTCAAAACTATGTTTAATGAAAACTACTTTTTATCTTGATTGTCGAATTGCGGCACGACATCGTAGCCGTGACTGGGTCCTTTGCCAGGAACCCGTTTGATGTGGTAGTTGTAACCCAATGCTGTGAGGGCATATCCAACTGTCACTTCATTGACCTGTTGGATGGCAGAGGAAATCTTACGTTCCTTCTTAAGCTGGAGTACCACCTCCATTGCTGACATGAACTCACACTTCTCGCCATCTATAGGTTTGCGGTAATAAATACGGATTAAGCGCAAAGCATTGGTCTCTATGACGTACTGGCGATTCTCTTCCACGAACTGTCTGTATTCCTGCTGCGTCCATGCTGGGTCATAATTGCCATCAAGTAGCATGACCGCTTCAGCCCATAGCTGGTCCACATTAAGGCGCTTACGGTTGTCATCGATTAATTCCACTTCGATAATAGCCAGACGGCGCATCAGGCCTGCATCTGGTTTACTAATAAAGCCACCCATGCGTTGGTTTTTATTCGATGTAAAGCAACAGGATGCAACACGCGGTGCTTTTTCCGAATAACGAGATCCTGGCCGTTTAATGTCAATCACACTGGCCGACATATACATCTTAAACAGCTCTTCGTTGTGTTTGGTAATAGCAGCAAACTCATCGAAGTTCAGGATAAAGCGCTGTGTGAAACTGTTAGCCATATTGAATAACCTCTCGTCTTTCTGGGCCAACTGATAATACTCGCTGAGACACGGAGGTATCAGCATTTCAAAGAACGTTGTCTTACCAATACCAGCCTTGTCGCCAACGAGTCCCAGGGCAACGTCGTTCTGACGTATTCCTAATGCACAAGCTGCAGTCGCAATCAGCCACTTGCGGAGGAGATGGCTGACACGAGCAATTGTTTCTTTGCTTTCCTCCGGAGAATGCAACGAGGCACATAACATATCAATCTGCGAGGGCCCTTTATATTTCCCTCGCAGAGACTCCAGATAGTCTTTGATAGGGTTGAAAGACTCCATCTGATTAGGACTTGCCAGCAACATTCTCAGTGTTTTATCTGAGACCTTCAGTTCCTCTGCATAGGCATGAAGCAGAATATCATCCTCTGTAACAGGATGTTCGTAATGAAAGGTACATTCCTCAGTCGGACTTAACGATACCTTACTGCGGTCAAGAAGATTGACTCGAACCACATAATTTTCGTTCAGCCACTCCTTGATAGTGTCCAGGCGATTGTGGGGATGGTCACTATAAACCGTAGCTGCTAACTGTCTACGCTCTGTCTTACTCATAACGTTTTCTCCTCCTTATTTGGCCTTCTGCTTTCGCCAGGCATTTCTACAATAGTTGTCATCTCTCCAATTCTGTCACCAATGTCCGAACCATAGCCAATCAGCGCACCTTTTTCATCGCGCCATCTTGACAATGTTCCCAGTTTGAAATTCGAGGTAAAGAACGTCCTGGCACCTCGATTATAGCGCATCGCTAACAAATCCTTAATGGGATGTATCTTGTTGCCGAAAGCGTTCATTTCCAGTGTCTCACGGCCAATCTCGTCGATTAACAATGGCCTTGAAGCAAAACCATCAAAACCTTTCTCAGCAATCATCTGACATAATTCCTGAGCCGGTATCATTTCAACAGTCCTGCCTGAGATAAAATGCAGGACTTCACAGAATGCATGCATCAGGATAGTCTTGCCACAGCCAACTTTGCCACCCATAAAAATTCCTTTGTTGATGTCCCAGCGGCACTGTTCAGAACCTATGACATAGTACCACATCTGAGTGATGATTTCCCTGTTGTCATTATCAACGACAAAAGGCTGAAAGTAACCTCTTTCAGCCATAAACGCCTCGGCATAGGATTTCAGCAACTTCCAGAAGCTATCCTTTCTGAGTGCTTGATTATGCCATATATGCAGGTCTTTGGACGCCTCCCTGTATTTCTGCTTCTGCTTCTTGATGGCTTCTTCAACCATCATATCCATGCGCTCCTGATCAGTAGTCACTATCACCGCGTCCTCCTGCCGCAATCGTTGGTTGTTCATAACTCTTGGTAGTCACCTTAAAGAACCTGGGATAACCGTTCGCCATCGCAAACTGCAGATACTCAATCGCCGTAGCCTCTTTACTTTCTGCAATTCTCTTTAGATAGGCGAGGGCTGCATATTCCATCCGGCTCTTCATTGTTTTATGATGCTGTTCGGCCAGATAATCCTTCCATGCCAGCCATGCTTCCTGAAATACTTCAGACTTCCAGGGCAGGACTATCTCTACAGGGTCAATGCTCAGCTCAACCTCTTTTTCTATCTGGTCGCACAGAACAGCGGCCTTGTCCTTCATGTTCTCAAATTTACGCACGAAGTCCTTATGCCGTTTCTCCGTCGTAGACGGCAGACCACCATTGATGAAAGCGTTCAGCTCATCGTTAGCGTCCGCCAACGCCTGCCAGAACGGCGTCATCAGGTCTTGTAAGTTGCTTTCTTTTGCCATCTTTTATCTTGTTATTATATACTATTCAAAAGGTCCGTCAGGGTGAAGCACAGACTACTATTTGCTAATACCTATATCTTTCTACCTTTAAGTCAGTCCATGCAGGATCCTGACAGTCCTTTGTTCTCGCTTGCCAACGCTGCAACAGCTTACGACTCTTATAATACGAGCGAGGAGCGGAAACAGCTTCCCGCTCGCCAGTCATACGATTAATTGCAGTGATGACGTATTGTTTCACTCCACTTCTACAGATGCTGCATTCATTGATAACATCAGATTCAGGAAGTAGGAAAAAGCCTGCAACTGAACCTCACTGTCAAAATGCATAGTCTCAACATGAAGATCGTCTCTCCTACAGAACGACAAATCTATGCCATATTCTGTTACTTCCTTTTTAATGATTGTCTTCGCCATCGTCTGTTAACTCTGTATTGATTATGATTTCCTTGAATCGTGGATACTTCTCGAGAATGTCAATGGCCATTGTATAGACGGAAGGCCCGTCTTCAACCAATATCTCGCATCCACTTTCTTTAGCTTCCTTCAGAGATTCCATGCTACCTCCAACAAGAACGCCGGTGTCAGTTCTTTGTACTTTAAGTTTCATTGCAAATTTCTATTTTTAAATATTCAACATACAGTTTATATCTCATACAGAAGCGGCCATTGATGCACGCTCTGCCATTCTCACATTGTCTGCACTTGTCGGGCATAATAAAAAAATGCCCTGTCTCGCTTTCTTCCCAGAGAACGGGAACAGGGACTTTACTAGTCGATTAGATATTCATAATTCGCTTATTCTTGACATGAGTTCACTCTTCAAGAAATATATTTTCTTACCTATATAATGCGCAGGTGCTCTACCTTTTTTCGCTCTTTTATACATAGCCCAACTTGAAACTCCAAACAACATTCCTGCTTCCTCTGGCGTCAGAATTTCTTTTGAATCAAATGGTAGTGCTGTCACTATGCCTTTCCCCATTCTTTTGGTATTTGCTTTTTCCATTCGTTCTTTAAGTTTGAGTTAGACATCTCTTTTAAATGTTCATCAGAACTAACGACTATCAAACAATACTGCAGCTTTTCTTTTTTAGATGCTGCATGAACATACAAATTCTTTTTTCTTCCCTTACCAGCATTGTAATGCGTGAGTTGTACCGAGAATGATCTGTACTTGTCATAATCGTCGAATTCAACTACTGCAATTTCACCAACACACAAATTTCTTGCTTTCTCAAGTTGGTTCGTTTTCGTTACTTTCATATACCTTAATTATTATATTAAAACATTCATAAGTATTACATCATCACGACAATGATGTCTCAAAACAGCCGCAAAGGTATAATCAACTCTCGCACCCTAATAACGAAACGAAAATTAACATTACTATCTATCTAAGGGTTTTATCACAATATAACAAATCGAAAGGGTTATTAACAATCTATCTATATATTTATCTTTCTATTTATCTTGATTCGAGTATGTCAAAATCCTAACAAAATATAGATAAATAGATAGTAAATAGTGAATAAATGATAAAATAGAATGGGGTTCTGAAAAAAGAGGGTTCAATGTTTGGTAGTATCAAAATAATTGCTTACTTTTGCAATGTAATTCAGCTATCTATCTATCTAACGGGTACTGAAGAAACAAAGAAAAGATCATACAGAGGTATGTCTTATACCACTTAAAGAAATATGTGCTAGCAGGGATTTGATACCGTTTCCAAAAAGTATCAAATTTGCCCATAACCTGGTGAAAATCAGTATAGGCTCATGTCCCTGCGGGTGTACAAAAGAGAGGTTTTCACCTCTCTTTTTTATTGCTGAACCTTAATATATACGCCGTCGAAGGCGACACCCATGCCGAAACATCCTAGCGTGCTATAGGGCGTGGTAGTCTTCAACACCACGAACTTCTTGAAGAAATGGGCACTGAAGCCATAGCCGCAGTCATTGACATTCTCATAATTGAAATAGTCGTGTGTTCCTTCGCCCAGTACAGCAGGACGGTCAGGTTCACTCTTTCCCTCTGCGATATTGCCAGGCGCATTGCTCACCTCGAAATGCAACTTATACTTGCCAGCGCCACGGAACTTCACGTTGCCACCCATCATTGAATTATAACGGGGGTTCCAGATGGAATAAGCATATTCACGTCCGATGTTCTGCGGATCCTCGTAGTCAAGATAATCAGTTACATTGATAGGTCCGGTTATCGCATCATCATTCCAACTGAAATTCTTCATTGGCAGCGATTTCTCTGTCCTCGGATTCGTCCAGGTGCCTTCCGAGATATAGGTCGGTTCGTTTTCTTCCTCTACGATTTTAAACATCATCGTTCCTGTGATGGTGCCGTCGCTTTGGTATTCTTTCAGATAATACCAGCCATCTTCCGTTGGTGCTCCAACTACTAAGATGGGCGCAGGGTTCTTCGCCTTGGGATAGAATATCTCACCCACTGCGATCTCATCACCGTTCACGGCGAACTTCAACCTGACGGGAATCTTGTCACCCAGCGTTCCCTCAAAACTATACTCTCCTAAAACGTCAGCCTGTGCAGCCATTGCAAGCAACAGGGAGAAAAACAAAAATACTTTCTTCATCATGTATGATTTATCCGATAGTAATGGTATAACGACTCATAAAGGAGGCACCTGGCAACAGATGGTTCATCAGTGGCTTGTCCTTAAACTCCCCGTCAAATCCCCTTGGATCGCCTAAACCGTACCATGGTTCTATGCATACGAAGGGTGCCTGCTTGTCATACGGACTCCAGAAGGCGCAAACAGGTGTCTTATAGTCAACCGTCACTGCGGGCTCACCGTTAGTATCCATTAGCATGGCACGGTGTGTCTGGCACTTGTGTATCTTCACGGAGTCATTGCGGAACAGGTTGTTGTTAATCTCCATGATGCCGCTGTCAGCCTCCAACGACACTTCCACCATGTCGTTACTGCCGTCGGCATAGCTCTTCAGCGAATCCATCGGCTCCTCGTTATCAAGCTTAATCATACCGTCCAGTTTCCCACTGGGCATGTTGAAGGCGGGGTGTCCACCGATCTGGAAGTGAATCTCCTTGGTGTCCGTGTTCTCCACGTGCCAGATCACGTGTACCTTGTTGCCTTCCAGTCTGTAGCTGATAGCCAGGTTAAAGCGGTAAGGATACACCTTCAGCGTCTCCTCACTCTCGTGCAGTGCCAGTGTCACCTGGTTCTCAGCCTGTTTCACAACGGTAAACTCCGTGTCGCGTGCAAATCCATGTCTGGGCAGATGATACTCCTGTCCATCTACACGATAGGTGTCGTTGTTCACGCTACACACGATGGGGAACAGGATGGGCGAATGCCTGGGCCACAGGTCTCCTGCCTGCCACATATACTCCCTACCCTCATTGTCTTTCACACTCTGGAGTTCTGCTCCCATCTCAGCGACCTTAATCGCCAACAGTTCATTCTTCAGTTCAATCATAGTCATTTATAGTTTTAAAAAAATTAATACATCAGTAAAAAAAGTGGGTCCTAAGTTTGGTGGTATCATAAAAAATGCCTACCTTTGCACCCGCAAATCGCCGATATGGCTCAGTTGGTAGAGCAACGCATTCGTAATGCGTAGGTCCCCGGTTCGAGTCCGGGTATCGGCTCAGATTTTAAAAACCTACATTTCAAAGACACTTATTGCGGAATTAGCACATCGGTAGTGCACGGGCTTCCCAAGCCTGGGAGGCGGGTTCGATTCCCGTATTCCGCTCTTTTTATCTCAATCGGATGGGATCCCCCACTTTGATCTGATAATCAGCGTCCAACTTATTCAACTTATACAGCGACTCCACGCGGATGCCGTACTTCTGTGCGATGGTGTACATCGACTCCCCCTGACGCACATAATGGCTGTAACCCTTATAATCCTTGGGGGCCTTCTTCTGCTTCTTCTTCAACCAGATGATCTCGCCTGGCTCCAGTTCGTCATGCTTATCACGCTCGTTATACTTTGCCAGCTTCCTATAGCTGATACCCATCTCCTTGGCCAGCGACTTGAAGGTGTCGCCCTGACGAGCGATGGTATAGTAGTTCTTGTTGAACGCCTTGATCACATGCATATCCTGACTGTTCACAGCCTGCTCCTTCGTGTGCTCATACATGAACTTGTCATAGTGCTTCGCCTCGTCATACTGGTAGAGCTTATACAGCTGGATAATCTCTATCAGCTTATTGGCATATTGCGGATTCGTGGCATAGCCGGCAGCCTTCAGTCCCTTTGCCCAACCCTTGTAGTCGGTCTTCTTCAGTGAGAACAGCTGCTTGTATCTCGGACTGTTTACCAGGAACTTCGAGTGATCCTCATACGACTCAAAAGCGGAATCATACGCACGGAAACACTCATTTTTCTCATCGTCGTCGTGATAGGTCTTGCGCCCGTTCCAGCCGTTACACTTGATGCCGAAGTGGTTATTACCCCTGACGGCCAACTCGCTTCTGCCAGCACCACTCTCAAACACGCCCTGTGCCAGTGTGATCGACGCAGGGATATTATACCGCTGCATCTGCTCGATGGCCACATCCTTATATTGGTTGAAATATTGCTGGTACGTCTGGTTCCATGTGATCTGTCCAAACGCTGAAATCGACATGAAAAGTGCTATAGGGATAAAAAACTTCTTCATCTTTTTACAATTCTTTGTGCAAAAGTAGTGATAATTCCCGAAATATTCGTATTTTTGCCCAAAATTATCGCAAAATATGGAACAACTGGAGCTAAAAACCGTCATTAACGCCTGTCAATTGGAAGAACTGTCGCCTGCCGACCAGCATCTCATGTCGCTGGCCATCGAAGCCACGCATCGCAGTTATGCCCCCTATTCCCACTTCCATGTGGGCGCTGCCGTCCGTTTGGATAACGGCGTTGAGATCATCGGCTGCAATCAGGAGAATGCGGCCTATCCCTCAGGCCTCTGTGCTGAGCGTACAGCCCTCTTCGCAGCTGGTGCCCAGTATCCTGATGTGGGTGTCGATACCCTCGCCATTGCCGCCCGTGGCACGGATGGCGAGCTATTGGAAGAGCCCTGCAGCCCCTGTGGCAGTTGCCGTCAGGTCATCATCGAGACGGAGACGCGTGCCAAGCATCCCATCCGTATCCTGCTCTACGGTCGCCGCTGCATCTACATCATCGACGGCATCCGTCAGCTCATGCCCTTAATGTTCTCTGAGTTTTAATAACAGCCTTTGCCCTTGGCTGTCGATTCTTCGCTGAGGTGGAAGTCATACTCCAGCTTCTCCTCATCGATCATCACGAATTGATCCTTACCCTCTATCTCGTCTGTCGGACTCTCCCAGATGATATCCTTGAAGTGGCCGTTATCCATAGCCTCCATCCTGAGCAGACAGTTCTCGAAGCGATAATCCACTTCGTCGCCCACCTGCTCTCTCATCACCTCGTCGTCCTCATAGCCTGTGGCAATCGTTCCTTCACACACGAAGCGTTTCAAGGGGCAATCATCCCCGTTCACCAGTCGGATGGCAGCACCTCGCTCCGCCTCAAACGGATAGAACTGCGCGATGGTGCAATAGCTGATCTCTGCCATGCCGCCGATCACAGCCAGGCAGTCGCCCTTCGCGTTCGTCAACTGACAATGGTCTATCTTCACCTTCGCATTCGTCACCTCCACGCCAACGCCCTTCGAGTTATGCACCACGCAATGCGTCATCACCAGACGATATGCCTCCTCATCCAACTTCGCCTGATCCATCACGAGGGCATCGGTGGCATTCCTGATCTCCGTATCCACCAGCTCATTGTCCGTCGAAGACTCGTAGAAATGTACGCCTACCCACTGGCCACTGATACGGTCGTATGGCAGATAATTAAACATATAGTCGAGCCTGTCGCCTCTCAGCAGACAGCCCTCCGTCTTCAGTGAGCCATACACCTCCACGCCCGAAGCGTCGTGGAAATAAAGTTCTGTGTTCCTGAGTGTCAGCGTAGCCCCTTCCTTCACGGTCAGGTTGCCATAGATCACCAGAGGCACCGCCGACTCAATCACCGAATCCTCAGCGATCTCAGGATCATACAGTTTCCTCGCGTCCCATGCCCACGCCCGCAGGTTCACCGCCTGTTCCGTTCCGTTCTCCTGAACGAACAGCAGGTCGTCCTCTACCAGTTTCGGCTCCAGCTGATGGGTGGTCTGAGCCGTCAGCTCCACGAACACCAGCAGACTGTCCTTCCGTCTCACATCCACGTTACTGACTTGTGAGCCGTTCGAGTTATCGAGATAGATGCCATCCACATTCACCCTGAAGCCCGTCTGGTTACCCTTCTTCAGCCTCACCGTCTGCAGTCGCAGTCCGTTATCCTGGCGGTTATACACCCAGAACGAATACGTCGAAGAAGGCGTGTTGCTGAACACCGTATCGATCTGCAACGTATCCACCTCGAAGTCCAGACGCATGCCAGCACCTGTCGAGAACTTATCCTCATCCTCGCAGGCCACTGTCATCAGCGCAACTATCAGCACATAAAAAATCCGTTTCATCTGATTGATAAAACGGACTTTTCTTCGATTTATTGCGTCTTACTTGAAGTATCTCTTCAGCAAGGCAGCGAATCCGGCACCATGACGGGCCTCGTCCTTCGCCATCTCGTGCACGGTGTCGTGGATAGCATCGAATCCGGCAGCCTTAGCGTTCTTGGCAATACGGAACTTATCCTCGCAAGCACCAGCCTCGGCAGCAGCGCGCTTCTCCAGATTCGTCTTCGTATCCCATACGCACTCACCCAGCAGCTCAGCGAAACGAGAAGCATGGTCAGCCTCCTCGAAAGCGTAGCGCTTGAAAGCCTCTGCAATCTCGGGATAACCCTCACGGTCAGCCTGACGAGCCATGGCCAGATACATACCAACCTCACTACACTCACCATTGAAATGGTTACGCAGGTCGTCGATCATCTCCTGGCTCACGCCCTCGGGCTTGCCGTCGCCAATACGATGAACGGTAGCAAAGGTCATCTCGCCATCGTCCTTCATCTCTGAGAACTTGTCGGCAGGAGCCTTACAGATGGGGCACTTCTCGGGAGCAGCATCGCCTTCATAGATATATCCACAAACGGCGCAAATAAACTTTTTCTTCATAATCGCATTTGTTTTTAAGTTATTAATAATAATATGTGTCTCTAGAGTTTTTGAATTTCTGTCTGCAAATATACGAACTTAATTCCAATTCTCCAAACTTTTCGGCACATTTATTTTAAAATGGTGCATGTTGCACGTTGCGCGATGCTCAGAACATGCTGCCCGTCTTCCTGTATTTGGCTATACCGTTCTCCATTCCCGTCTTCTCCACGATATGGTCTTTCTGAAGCCGACTGATCTTCATGCGGGCTGATCCGGTACTGCCCAACTTATAGATCCGCATCACATCTTCAGTCGTAAACTCATCAGGCAGCCGACTGAAACCTTCCAGCGTCTTCTGACGTCTCATCACATTGACCGAGGCATCCTTCAGCTTATTGTCGAAATAGGCTTCTGCCAGGGCTCCGAAGTAGTGACGCTGACAGGCATATTGGATGTTCGTCATCAGTTCTGCCAGTCGCCAGTCCGTCTCGTCCGTCTCGAACGACCCACACCAGAACTGTCCGTCCTGCTTCATCTGGTCCCAGTGGCGCATCACGATAAACGGCGCAGAGAAGTTCAATCCGTGATAGGCGCAGCGCTTCAGCAGCATCTCCTCAGCCTTCGAATCGTTCTCCTCAGCATCGGCCATCCTTCGTGCCGTCCATTCGTAGAGCTCATCCACGATCTTCTGCACGGAGAGTTCTCCTTTCATGCGATCCAGTTTCTCTGCCCATGCCTTCAGACGCTCGTCGCTCTCTAGATCCACCTCGCGCTCACGGCTCATCATCTGGAAATTGGTTGCAGGCAACGGGATGCAGGTCAGACGCGTGGCGAGACCACTTCCGAAATTCTGCTCAGTCACCATCTTCTTCAGGGCTAAGGGTGTACCCGTATAGATAAAATTCCAGATCACATAAAACTCCTGAAACACACTATCCACGTTCGAATAGGCCTGACCGTCCTCCTCGTTGTGGAAGGCTTTGAGCTGCAGGGCCTGCTTGTCGATGTAGGCACCACCCTTCTGTAGTGACAGCGTGTTATCCAACTCGGTGTCAAACGTCAGCATGTGCAGCTGCATCGGCTCACCATCCACTTCCTCCGTGGCGTTCACCATGTCCTGAATAAACTGGGCGTTTGAGGTACGGGCTGGATGGATTCTCACCACCACCTTCGGTTTCTTGGGCTTCTCCTTATTCGCTCCCTTCGTGCGCATCTGTTCACGATAGGCGTTGATGGCATCCTTGCCAATCTGATCGGCAGCCACGATCGGCGCAGCCAGTAACTTAAAAAGCCTGGTCGCAAAGCTCTTTCCTGAAGCAGGATCGCCAATGATCAGTGTCGAGTTGTTCAAGCGTCGCAACTCTTCAGGTCGATGATAGAACCTGTAAGTACACCTTGTCATCAAGGTCATCATCAGTCCCCCAGCCACAAACAGCGCCGCGGGATACTGATTACGCTTCAGCCCTTTACAGATATCTTTCAGCAAGGGAAAATCCACATTCAGTTTCTCAATCTGCTCTCCCCACTCCCACAGCCAGCGATTCATATTCTCCTCCGCCAACCTATCACTCGGGCCAGGCCCCAGTGATAGGTTTTTGGCTTTCAAGATCGTCTGCATCATCTTCGACACGCCTTTGGGCGTCTCTTTGCAGGCCGACTCTACGATACTATGAACCTCTTCTTCGCTGAGACCCAATCGTGGCATGATCTGAAGTAGTAGTGACTTGTTGTTGTCGCAAATCGCCCTTAGGTTCACGGCCAACTGATAGAGTTTCACATTACGCTCTCCCTCTTGTGGCTCGCCCCCGTTCTGTTTCCACCACTCATCGATAATGTCAGCGTAAGGGATGCCTTTGAACGAGCCCCCTAAGTTAGGGGGCTGGGGGTCTGAACCGCTGCTTGTTTTTCCCTCGTTCAGCCCCCTGTCGTCCCCTAACTTAGGGGACCCGTGCGTAGCCTGTGAATGACCGTCTCGATATAGAGCAGTATATCGCTCACTAAACGCCTTATTCTCATACGTAAATAATTCCTTATCTAAATAAAGTATGTCAGATTCTTTGCAAACGTAACTCATCCTTGATGAGTCTTTGCAACACTCATCGATTGTCACATTACCAAGCTCACTCGACATAGCACGTTGGTTGTCGATCAGGTTTCCGAGGCTGGCATCCGCCTTAAACACGACCTTCAGCCCCTTCCCGCTAGGTGTGACATACACCAGCAGGATATCGTCTTTACGAGTCCTGTCAGCCTTGTCGCCCGTTGCCAGACGCCAACTCTCAAACACCTCGCGCGGATTCTCCACGTGGTCGATATCCATCACCACGAGGCCCGTCAGTCGGGTGGCAGATTGCTTGCGCCATGCGCCAAGCTTTCCAGCCTTAGACTCGGTCTCGTCGAAAGTCGCTTGGAAGATAAAGGCAGGCAGCTTGCGTTTCAGCGAAGCCTCGCCCGTCTCACGATACTTGTCAATGTTCTCATTCCATTGCTTCGCCCTGACGAGCGCATAGAACTGCGCTTCGTCAACGGGCAAAGTAGGATTGCTGAAATTCTTCTGATAGCAAAACATTCAGTTAAAATCTCTGTCGAAGATTAGATAGAATCGATGATATGTTGATCGATCAGGGCCTGTTTGATCAGCTCATTCTCTTCGTCAAACATGGTCAGCTGTTCCTCGAGACTGAGGTCATTCGGAATACTCGAATAGCGCTTATAGCGTCGTAACGAGCCCTTCAGCCAGCCCCAGGGTGTCTTCTTCAACAGCTCATCCTTGAGGCGAAGCCTGCTGAGTCGGTGATACGGCCTGAATGTTAATTTACCTGTGTCCTGATCAATAAAGAGGGCACCTTCCACATGTCTGCCATTCAGAAGTCTTTCCAGCACTTCAATGGCATTTAATACAAATACATACTTCTTCAAATTTAATGATTACTCGAAAAATCGCTTTGCTTCCCACTCACGACGCGTCTCCAGTCCGCGCAGTTTCTTACCACCGGCATAGACCCATCGTTTGAACTCCTGTGTGATGGCGTTCTTGCTCGCGCCCTTACGGATCAGTTTCAGCAGGTCGGAATCTCGCAGGCGGGTAATGCCCAGATTAAAGGCAAACGACACCAGTGCATCCAGCTGCCCCTCCGTCCGTGCCACATCCAGCGCTTTCACCTGCTGTTCCACATCCTGAACGTCCATTTTCAGCAGCTCCACGGCCCATCGTTCAGAGATACGGTCGCCCATGCGCACCCCCTTGGTGTGTCCGTAGCCGATGGTCGGCACCCCCGCCGCATCCTTGTAGGCCTCTAACGAGCGGCCCTCCATCACCATTAGTTGGTGAATCAGAATCTCAGTTGTCTTCATCAATGATCTCCTTTTCTTTATTAGTTGTTATGATACATTCATTAAACTTCTCTCTCAGGTATTTCAGGCTCTTCACCTCTCCTCCACCCACTCCCGCCATCGCCAGTCCCTGGCTCAGATGCCACTCGTCGCATAGTTCCTGACTCTCCACTTGTCGCTGTGTGAGTGTGCAGAGGCGTTCACCCGTTTTCCTGTCGTAGTCCTTATATTGGCACGAGGCACAGCAGATCCTGACCTCTATACCCCATCTGTTTCTATACGTTCCCATTGGCCATATCGTTCATCGGCAAAACCAGTCCATACTTCTCATAGAGTCTCATCAGGTGCTTGTGAGAAGGCAAGGTACACAAGTCGTCATCCACGAACTCCACCATCAGATTATAGTGTCGTTGCGCCACGACATGGTTCAGTTTCACCCGTTTACCCGTCATCACATACAGCAACATCGCATAGATCAGCATCGCCTTGTCGAGCGGATGATAGAATCTCAGCAGTCGTTCCATCGCCTTTCGGTTCTGAGCGTTCAACCACTGGTAGAGCAGTGTCAGCATCATCTTCCCTGCCAGTCCGAACTCCTCGTTCATCTCCATCAGGCTCACCTCTTCTGGTCTGACGGGCTTCATGCCTTCTGTCAGATGCTCCATGATCTCTTTCTTCTCTTTTGCACTCAGTGGCTTTGCCACCATCAGCACGTCTTTCTTTAATCTTTTCATTGTCTTATCAAATTTAAAATGTTGTTGTTTCTTGTTTGCGTCGGCAAAGGTAGGCATAAATCAAACACCCCTCCTTTGTTTCCGTATTCCCGTAAAAATCCCGTAATATTCCCGTATCATTCCGTAAGAATCAGCCGTTTTCAGCCCTCAAACTGCTGCATCAGCACATCCCAGAACGTATCACAGAGTGAGGCTATCGGATTGTAGTCCATATCGAAATAGGCATTCTCAAAGTCACCAGCCTCAAACACCTTATTCATATTCTTAAAGACATTCTCCGTGAGTCTCAGCTTTTCTGGCCAGGATGCTGGCGTGGCATGACAGGCCATCACCAGGAATCCGCATTGCGTCAATCCGAAGTCAAGTCTGTCTCTCACCACCAAATAGATACCTAACCAGTGATACTTTTTCCTGAACAGCTCAGGGTGATTAGCCATCAGGCACGCCAGCCCCTGCTGCAACAGCAGCTCTCTCTCAGGCACCGTCATGTTCTGGTATCTGATGCGCAGGTCGTCGTAGAACTTCTTCTTGGCCATCGTCATGAGCGTCTTTTGCGCCTCCTGCTTAGGCACAGGAATCTTCTCCACGCGATAATAGGCCCTCACCTCGTTCACCAGGTCGATGTAGTCATAAAAGCCATACATCAGTCCATGGGCCATCAGTGTCACCAGGTAATGTTCTGCCAGCGCATAGCTGCCAGCCTTCTTGGCCATGCCCACCAGGGTCTCGTCCTTCATCCTCACCCCGTCATGCCACACGATATCCATTCTTTCCTCTTTCACTTCTTCAATGGTACTGGCCATTCAAAACTTTTCTCTGGTTCCATCCACACATGGATCACCACCCCGGCAAACAGCGCCATACGGCTGTAGTAGAAATACTTCTCCTGTCCCACCGTCAGTTCATAGCCGTTAGGTCTCGATGCCACATTCAGTCTCTCAGGCCAGCGTCTCAGTTGATAGCGTCGGCCATTCTGCATGCAGTTCTTCTGCTGCAGCTCTTCATTCGAAAGTCCCACTTCAGGAATGGGTTTCAATACATCTTTTACCATCATTTTAAATATTATATTAATAATGTACGCACGAGGACTTTCCTCTGCATTGCATTTCCAGGAATGCGCTGCAAAAGTAGATGACCATTATTCCACTGCCAAAAACAAACCGATGTCTGATTTGATGGAGCACCTCAAAACACGCTGAAACCCCAGTGCCCATTGAGTTTCAGAAGAAAACAAAAAAAATTCCACCAACCTTCCCAATGGAACGTTAGTGGAACTTTAATGGACGATTTTATATCGGTCAGCCCACCTCATTGATGATCCACGTCGAGAACGGGTAATCCGCCCACTCACTCATATAAGTGGCAAAATTCTTATTCGTGCGCCAGTCAGCCTTCATGATGTTTCGCCCCAGGTTCGCATAAGAATCTTCAATCACCCGAGCTGCTCTCAGACTCCCGATGAAGGCCGCCTTCAACTTGGTGCGCTTGCGCTCATGCTTCCATAGCTGCACAAACGTTCTGCCCGCCTCCGAATCAAAGAATCTGTTCAGGAAGTTCTCGAACCAGTCTTCATCGTACTTCTGATCCGTGCGCACCTGCTTTATGCACTTCATCTGATACAAATCAGTCAGTTCCTTCACAATGGCAAAGTAGTTATTCTCACCCCTCACCATCTCCTTGTGGATCAGACTCAGCTCCATATCCAGATCAAAGATAACTTGAAATTGTTTTTCATCGAATTTTTTACGGTTGTTCACTATATACTGGCCATAGTTCACATAGTTAAACACCAGCATATCACCTCTTTTCTCAGCAAACTGCCTGAATTTGGCATATCTCCTCTTAAACTGATCCGTCAATTCAAAATCGCAGGGCATATCTTTTGTCGTGAGTTCAGGACTCACCTCTTCCACAACTTGCATAGAGGGTTTGCGCGCAAAGTCGAGGATCCCCATATTCAGTGCCTTAATCACAGCCTCCCACTGCATCTCTCTCAGTTTGTCCTCAGAGATAGGTTGATATTCAAAGAGTTTTTTATGGAAACGTCTCACCAGATTCTCATCGAACTTCTCTTTCTTCTTTCTCATATAGAACTCCTTGAAAACAATCGGATTACAATGCACCTTGGCATTTTCTGCCTCAGCCAGCAATGAATTGAATTGGGCGATCTGACGCTTCAAAATCTGATAAGCCTCTTCATCTCGTATCTCTTCACACAGCTTATCGATAAAAGACCAGAAAAGCTGATGATCAGCACCATCGTCATCGGCTTGCTTCGACGACAGGCAGAAAGGCTCAATACACTTGGATTGTTTCAGATCTTGGATATAGAATGTCAGATCACGATTAGCCTTGGTCAGCATATTGATCAAAGAATGAACCATATCACACCTCGTTTCCTTCCTTTTAGTCGGATTTTGGGTGTAGTTACAGACTAAGACGTTGATGTCGAAGATTTTGTCACTCAGATCTGTTGGATGGTAGGGGGAAGCTCCAGGGTCAGCCACCTGAGCTCCCCCCAGTAGAGATCCCTCAATCTCTTCATTAGTAATGTTCATACGCTAAAGTTAAAAGTATTATTATTTTGAATATTTTATGAATAAAAATTGATGCAAAGGTAATCAATCTTCCCGAATCCACCAAACTCTTCTGCTAAAAAGTACCAAAAACTTTGGTAGTTACAAAATATAGCACTACCTTTGCATCGCAATTAGAAAAACTAGCATTAAATCCATGATACTATGGACGGAAAGTTAGCGATTTTATGAGGAGGAATCATGAGGTGTCAATATGGCGCCTTATAAAGTAGAAATTTGTTTTTAGTTGATACCCGTCGTGATGACGGTTCTTTATTCATATTTTTTTTAAACTCACAATTCAACAATAGGGGCTCAGCGGAGCCCCATTTTTAATGCCCTTTACGACACCAAAGCCTCTTATCCACCACTCTGTCGCAATACGTTCCCCCTGTCGCAACAACTTCGACAAGAATCTGGCTAATTTCTTGGAATCTGCCCAAAATCACCGTACCTTTGCATCAGTTATTTGAATTTTACGTTTGTTCATTTTGCATATTTGTTTTAGGTTATTGGTTATTTGGAAAAGACTAAGGCTCGCAGCGGCGAGCCTTCTTTTTTATGCTCTAAAATTGATTATATCATTAATATTTTTTTTCTTGTAAAATTTGCAAGTCGAGCTTGCAAAATTGGCATCTCTTGTAATAGTGCAAGCAGCACTTGCACAAATAAGAAGTCTGGATATCAAAGAAGGCGAGTGTGATAAAGAAAGTAATGTGCATTATTTGCACATTCCAAATTTGATGCGCGCCCCTTTTATGTTTTGCCCTTTATGCTCTTATTATCTCAAACTCAGCATATCCATTTGACTGCAAAATCTCCCTATCTTCATTAAGTTGCTGACACAGAGTCCTTGCAACATCTTCATCAAACACAAAGGCTTCTGCTGACGTGAAAGCCACAACCACATTCAGGGCATTAGGAATAGCATCGTTATCCTCCATCCCCTTGTAATAGAGATATACACTGGGTTTCTCTATCAGATGTGTCCTAAGACAGTATCCTTCCATTGTCACTTAATCCAATCCTCAGGCTTCACATGGAATACACGACTGATAGCCTCGATGTCACTATCAGTAGCCATAGCCCTACCTTCCTCAACAGCAATTAGATGCCTGAGGTCTATCTCTGCTTTCTCTGCTAGCGCCTTCCTTGTGTAAAGCCTACTGGTGCGCAGTTTGGTAATTGATGATGCGATGTCCATACCTTATTATATTATAAGAAACCATTGACAAGGCTTTGAGAGTGATCGTACAGGGGCGTTCACTGAAGACCTTGCGGATTTACATCAGACAATATAGCCAAGATTCGTGCAGCTCGCAGCACTTGTCAATTCAATAGATGGAGAGGTTAGCCATTCGTAAGGACTGCCAGATATGTGCGCACGTTGGCAGACGAAGTTTCGTGCAGAACCCCTTAGTTCCACCTAAGTCTGGTTTCTGAGTGGCAAGGACAGTGCAAGCCGAACGCAATCAAAGTTAACTTTAGATTGCTGAGGCGCAGCCTGTCCTCGCGATGTAACTTTTTACATCGCAAAGGTACGAATAAATCAGCATCCCCACAACCGACTAAAGATAGCATTTACAATAACGAATGTTAAAACTGCTCTTCTGCTGCCATTGGCATACCGTTTTCTTCCTCCATTGATTGATAAGTTGTTACCACAACCTGATGATCCTGCATCCAAATATGATTTAGCGTAAAAGCCAACGAGTCCAATGTCTGCTCCCTAACTTGGGTTTTCAGCTCACATTCCTAAACCGTAATGCAGTGCCATCCCATTGCAGCCTGTTTCTTCTGATCCTCCTTATCACGTTCTTTATTTCCGCGAATATTATCCACCCAAACTTCCAATTAGTATTGAGAATCTTGCAACAAGCCGAACTCTTCATCTCTTCTTCCCCTCTGTCATTTCGAGTGCTGTCGAGAAATCTCGTTGACATTTCAACATTATGCTCATGCCAAAACATCTATTTACGAATCTATTCCTGGACGAACTCTTTTCTTTGAAGATACTATCATATAAACTGCTCAACAATAGAGTGTTAACATTATTTAATAAAAAAATATTCTTTGTATTGAAAAGATTAATTAAATTTGCACACAACAAAGATAAAAAAAGTCTGAAGGGTTGTTGTTTGTGAAAATAGCAGCCCTTTTCTTTTTGAAATGCTGAAAATTAATGTGCTGGCAATGGGAGGTATATCTACTACAATCTTGTTGAGGTTTATTTTTCTCTGTCAGCCACCAAAATTGGTACGAGTGTTAATGCTTCTTCAATAAAATCTTCAGCATTCTCTCCAAACAATATTTCTGCCCAGACTCTATCAACTTCACGTACTTGTGGAGAGCGCAAATTGACAAATTCCGATAATGGGGTAGATATGATACGCTGTTTTTCATCTTCCGTCAGCTCCGATGTGATGGGAACATGCAGTGGCTCGTAATCTTCTTTCTCCAGTTTCCGTAGCCCCTTTCTGTTATTACCGTATGCCTCGCATTCCAACTGATAGAAAATAGTAGAGAACCAGGATGCAAGAATTTTCGAACGTTCCTCGTCTGCTTGGATAACAAAGAAGTTAGTCGAAACGAAAGTGGGCTGGGTACTAATAAATACACGTCCGTTGCTCCTAATCATACGTGGGAGCATAACGCAATACGCAGGTGAAACGTTTCCAGATTCCTTTTTCAAAACGGCAACGTAATCTTCAGGTGATTTTTTGTCCTGTCGTTGTTTCTTACCTTTCCCTGTTTCTGCTGCGAGGAACATATCCACCACTTTTCGTATCTGACGATCTGTCATACCATTTACGTTGAAGAACAATGATTCACCTTTACCTATAAGCAGATTCTCGAATTTTGCGTTGTTAAGACCTGCAGCGAGATGAGTTCTCAATTGCTTGCGAGCTTCTATTAAGAATGGGCTCTTAGGATTCAGATAGAGCAAATCTGTACACCCATCATTACCTATCTTACCACGTCTGTAATCGTTGTATTCACTGTCAGATAAAGTAATTAACCGATTTGAAGAAGCAATATTTGCCTGAATAAAGTTCTGTGCATCGCGTTTAGCCATATTGCCAATCTGCCAACCTGAATCGACCATCCGTACAAGTTCTTCTCTGGTCATAAGACATCCCTCAAACTGGTTGTCAATGTTAGCAAGTCCATCCAAACTAAACTCAGAAGACAAGACTGTTCCAATGCTACTTGTGTCAATCTGCGATACGACCTCGTTACTATAAAGGTAACGGATATTCTCGGCTTGTGAGCCTTTTACACCTATAACAATCGATGTATTCTGAGCCACCTCCTCAAACAAACGCTCCTGAGGGTAGTTGAATATCATTTGCAGGCCGAAATCATTTAATAGCATGGTTCTTATAGCCTTACTTGCTTCACCCTTGGTTGTAAAGTGAGTGTTGGGAAGAATAACGGCAATAACTGTACCATCTTTTGCCAAGGTTGAAACAAGTTCTACAAAAGGACCTTCAAGAGGCATTTGCCCATTTATTGTTGTCGGCTCTGTACCTTTCAGCTGGCGTATTCTCTTGTAAAGTTCTGCTTTTCTCTCAGAGCATTTCACACCAGTAGCGGCAAGATAAGGTGGATTCATTATGATGACCTTGACATTGTCAAAATCACTAACGGACAATTCTGAAATGCTCTTGGCAGTAATCTTTGCAGTATTATTCTTTTCTATTGTTGTGGCGAATTTCAAACCAAGACGCAGCGAGAGAAGTTGCAACAGTTTCTTATTGATATCATTAGCCACCAACTGCGAAGGTTGAAGATGGTCATAAATGCTTATTGCAGCACACAATAAACTTCCACTACCAGCAGCGGGGTCCATTATTTTGTCGATGTCATTCAAATCTCCTGTTACATACTTTACAAGGCAAAGCATTAATGTGGCCAATTCTGTGTCTGTTGGAACCTCACCCTCATGTTTGTGTTCATCTGAAACAACTTTGTGCATCACACTGGCCAATTCATCAGCATCTACATATGTCTTCCCTAATTCAAAGAGTTGCTGAAGTAATGACTTGTTCGTCTTAACATCCCTCTCGTTAGACCTCAATTCAGGAAGAGTAAAGATGTCTTTGAAATTGATTTTCAAGCCCTCTCGACAAATCAAGTCTAATTTGTTTGAAAGCTGGGCTATAGTCCTAAGATTATCCCTGTCAACTTTTGTAAAAGAACCGCGTATATATTCATAGAAAAGCGCGACCAAAGCAGATTTCCATTCTATTTCTGTATCGAGTTTTTCTTGTATCTCGTCAGCAAACTGTTTGAATGATAGCAGGTATTTACCGCTGTCATGCAGTATAACGTCTATGTAGCCTACATACTGCTGAATCAAGTCTGCCATAAATTGTTCCTTACCCACATCTGAAAAACGGTGGTTTACAGAAATGCCAGGTTCAATAATCTGCTCATAAACATCTGGACGATTCCTGTCAAATTTGAATAGACAAGAGCTTTCAAGATTAGTCAGAATATAATATCGACTTTCCTGTTCTGCTTCACGCAATGACTGAACATAACTCATTGCCTGGTACTGGTATCGTGTACTATTTACTGCTGCCATAGTTCGTTTTACCTCTATGACACACAATATTTTATTCGTTTTCTTATTGGCGATAACCAAGTCCATTTCAATGGAACCAACATAGCGATGATGTTGCACCTCGTATGTATCATCAAGGTTCAGTTGTCTCAAAGCTGCTTCAAAAGCCTCTTTGCAAACTGGATGAAAGCACTCGACTTCTTTATCTGAGTTTTTAAGCCACATAGGAGTATTTTTAATTGAGGTAATCTTTCAGTTTAGTAGCAAGCACGTATGCCAAAAGTGGAGGTACAGCATTCCCAACAATCAGGTTCTTACCTTGCTTCGATTTTGACACGAATTCATAGCTATCAGGGAAAGTCTGCAAACGCATAGCCTCCCTAAGCGTAATGATTCTGTCGTACTTGTAGTGGATATTACAGCCCACATTAGGACGGTTGAAATATGTGTTAATGGTGTAAGAAGGATTCTCTGGCAGCATCCTGCCATAACACGTCGTATGCCCACCATCACGTTTGAGTCGTTTTATTCTTACTGAAGGAACATCGTCAGGAATATCCATATAGTTGCCGCCAGGCCTGACATGGGCACAAATATATTGATCAAGTTTACTCATCGTAGGGTAATCGTGCTCTGAGATACCCTTAGCTTTCCCTGCCTCAGGCAGATTACCTATGGCTTCTTCTACGCTGACATATTTCTTCTTGCCGTCAGTTCCAAGTTTGTTATGTGTCGTTTGAGGAAATTCAAATGTTCCTTCTTTAAGACCAACGATAATGACACGCTTCCTTACCTGTGGCACACCATAGTCAGCAGCATTAACTAAATGCCATGTAACATGGTAGCCAATTTCTGAAAAAGTTTCGAGCAAGTTGTCAAGTATCTTATTACCTTGCTTGTCTTTTGCAGAAATCAACCCGATGACATTTTCAAACAGAAACGCTTTGGGTGAAACTCGCTTGATGATGTCAAGATAACGCCATACCAGTCTGCCTCGCTCATCATCACAATGACGATTTCCTGCCAAAGAGAAAGACTGGCATGGAGGCCCACCTATAACAATGTCTGCCTGAGGTATCTTTTCTATATCGATGGCTGTTATGTCTCCACAAAGAATCTCGCTACCAACATTACGTTTGTAGGTATTGACGGCATCTGCATTATTGTCTATTGCCCAGACTATATTGAAGCCTGCTTGCTTGAATCCCAAGTCGAGACCTCCACCGCCTGAAAACAGGCTGACTGTTGTATTATTCATATTTTGCGAGTCGTTTTGATTTCAGTTCTAAAAAAAAATCTTTGGCGTCTTCTTCACCATAATATGGATTCAGAATGTCACTAATCGCTTCGATTTTGTCCTCATCTGAAGTTGCTACCAAATCTTCAGACAGTTTGATAAGCCTGTCTGTATCCTCTTTTAACAATGCTGTAGGATGAGGTATCTTTATATCGGAAATATCGTATGTCTGCAACTTCAAAACTCCTTTCCCATAGCTCTTTCCACAAAGTTCCAATTGCCTGAACACATGATAATTGTTCAATAATGCAAGAAGCAGGTATTGGTTGTGTAAAGAACTTATCATGTAGAAATTATCTCTAACGTTATACCGTCCTTCATTCAGCACAAATTTCAGATTGCTTCTGACTATATATGAGAAGATAATCTGAGCCGTCTCTGGAAGAGTGATATAATACCAGGGCTGTCCCTTTTCAATCATGGATTTCAGTGTCTGAGGTTTACCCTCTTTCAGAATGACATTGGAGCAGTTCTCCAAATAGTTAGTCTCATCTTCATTAAGTACGTCACCGTCCTTAATTGCAAGCATCGTGTCTAATTTGCAATGATTCGTTGAGAACCCCTGTATGTCTTTGGGAGATGAGAGTATTTCTACGAGGTGGTCTCGCGTGAAAAGCGTCGGATTTACAAAGAGCTTGTTAAATCCTGTTGTTATGCCACGCCTTACTTTTGCTACCGTTTGGAGTTTGACAAGGCCCGCTGTTTTATTTTCTCCCTGCTTGTCTACAGTTGTGATAGACAATACATCTGTTGGGCTTATTGTCATTTGCTTATATTCGGTGTTGCCAGATTCTCCCCTTACGAATTTCAAGATACAGACATCCACCATAGGCGAACCCTCAAAAGCTTCGCCTTCAACATTTATGAAATCGGTGATACATCCATGATGGCAAATCTGCTCATAGAATTGTTTGCCAACAGGAGTGTTCGTCCAGGAATTGGGGAAAATTGCAATCAGCTCACCTCCATCACGAAGCAAGAGAATAGATCTCAAGATAAAATACATATAGAGGTTAGCCTTACTCGATATAGTCATAAGACCGCAAGACGTTTGCAATTTCTGCTTGCTTACCCCCAGCGGTTTCAAGGCATTCAGTTCTTCCTGACGAACGTATGGAGGATTCATAATAATGCCGTCATACCTATCGTCTATATCAAAAAAATCACAATTCTTTAACGAGCAACGTTTTGTATTAGGATTCTCGAATAGGGAGAATGATTTTTCGTCAATCTCAACACCATCAATAAGGAACTCCGTTTTTTCAAGCATACTGCTGATGAAGACAGCATGACCAAAACAAGGGTCAAGCACTTTGGCCTTACCCTTCAGCGTAAACAGACCAACCATATAGTCTGCCACAACGCGTTTTGTATATACCTGTCCTAAGTTCACTCTCTGTTGATATTGATTTTACAAACCGCAAAGATACTACAAATTATTCAAAAAGTACCATTTATACTACATATTTTTAATAAATTAAAACTTTTCCGTATTCATACCACCAATAGACAGCATCGTAAAGGGCGAGGACACGCTCTTTTATGAAGTCAGGGTACTTGGGTGTCAATTCTTCTGCATTAAAGCCCGCAATGACGCAGAGGAAGGACAAATCGCCCTCGATGTATTCGCACCATTTGTTCTGGCCTAGGCAGAAGCCGAGGATCTGATCAAACTCTGCTTCCGACTTGGGTAGCTGTACGTGGGCTACTACATGGGGCTTGGATTGTTGGAAGAGCAACCAGAAGTCACCCCTTCCCTCCACATGACGTAACTCAGCCTTGAACGCATCGCGCTCAACATGCTCTGGTTTCAAACCTGGACGCTGCAAACGAGGGAGCATCACGTAATCACAGTTCTCAATCTTCTTGATTTCCATCATCGTTTATTTTTAGTGGATTAAACATTCACTCGCATCGCTTTACCACCGCTGCCAACGATTCAGTATTATTAGGCCGGTTGGTGGGCTAATGTAGCCACTCTTGATGCAATATCATTTGCAAAAGTACAAAATAAATTGGAAATAAAGAAAGAAATGGGCGAAAAATTTGCTTTTATAACAGAAAATGCATCCGCAACGCGCAACGTAGCAACATGCAACTTTTGGGGAAAGCGAATCGACTGAGGGGAAGGATTATTTGTATTAATATATTAATATTATATATATATTATAATATATATATAATATTATAATAATATACTCCCTTTCTGCTGATTCTGGCATTTCGAAAAGTTGCGCGTTGCTTTGTTGCGCGTTGCGCCCTTCGAAATGGGCCAAAAATAATTCAAAAATAATTCGAAAAATATTTGGTTTGTATTGAATTTTTTTGTACCTTTGCACTGTCATTATGAAAGACGCAGAGATGCATGATTAAGGATAAAAATTGCTAGATTTAAATCTAGATTTTGCGCGCATTAATGGTAGCAATATTTTTCTTTAATACACGATATTCAGGCGTTTGATTATGACTATGAAAACATTTAACATCAACTATTCGATTTGTATTTTTGAACTATGGCTATTAAAGTTATTGCACAGCGTCGTGAAGTTAAACTCGGTAAGAATCCTGGAATGAAGTTCGTGATGCGACCTGACCTCTACGTACCCATCGCCGAGAAGAAGGTGTTTCAGGAGGCTTCTACCCACTCAGGTATCTCCTCAGGTGTGATCAAGGCTGCTTGGGATGCTGCTGGTGAGGTGATCCGCACCTGGGCGACCGAAGGTCACTCTATCCCCCTGCCCGGACTTGGCACGATGCGCTTCGGCGTGCGCTCGAAGGCTGTTGAGAAGCTGGAGGATGTGAAGACAAACCTGATCAGTGTGCGTCGTATCATCTTCACGCCGAACGTTGAGGTGAAGGATGAGCTGAAGAACACCTCGATCCAGATTACCTGCCTCGATGAGGATGGCAACGTGCTGAAGCGCGTGACTTCGGGTGACAGCGGTGAGATTGAGGATAACGAGAACGAGAACGGTTCAGGCAGCGAGAACGGAAACGGCTCGGGTAGCGGCTCAGGTGGCAACGGTGGCAATACCAGCGGTGGAAACACAGGCGGCGGTGACGGTGGTGATGATCTCGATAAGAATTGATTATGACGAAGAAGGAGACTACTAAGTTTATTGTGCAGATTATCGTGTCGATTGCGAGTGCGATCCTGACTGCACTGGGTGCGACGTCCTGCATAGGACATTAAACATTAAACATTAAAAGAATGAATCCTCGTCAATGGGCGAGGATTCATTTTAGGAAGATGTCGAACTTTTCGTTGTAGGCGGGCGACTCGATAGAGAGCAAGTTGAGCACCGAATGGAAGATGTAGTGCTGTTCGAGCAATGCGGGCAGCTCGCCTGCCGGGGCTTCCTGCGACTGGGCCGTCGGCTTATAACGCCTGAAATTGTCGGAAGTCCACACGAGGAAAGGTATCTCATATTGCTCCTTGGGCGCGAGTTTCATAGGCAGGCCATGCATGAACATGTTGTTCTCACCCAGAGACTCACCGTGGTCGGAGATGAAGATCATGGCAGTGTGCCAATCTGTCAGTCCGCGCAGGGTGTTGATGAGCCCGTCGAGCAGGAAGTCGGTGTAGCGGATGGTGTTGTCGTAGGCATTCACCAGGTTATCCACCGGCTGATAGACATGGAATTCCTCAGGACACTTGTCAGCGTATTTCGGGCCGTGACTGGTGCTGGTGTGCAGGATGATGAGCACCTTGTCCTTCTTGCTGGAGAGGATGCGCTCACGCAGGCCTGCGAAGAGAATGCCGTCATAATCCCTGTTGACATCGGGATACATCTTGCCCAGATCGACATCCGTGAGGTATTCGTCGATATGGATGGGCGGCTCACCCCAGTTGTAGGTGCGCCACGATACATCGACACCCGTGCGGAAGGCGTAGTTGGGCAACAGTTCATAAAGATCGCCGCTGTCGATGGGCTCGAGGATGGCTTTGGTGCCAGCCGTGGTGTAGGTGGCGCAGGCGTTGGCCTGATAGACCTTCAGTCCCTCCTGCTTCGACAACAACGGATTGGTGTCGCGCTGATAGCCGTAGAGCTGGAAGTTGGCTTTCCTGGCTGATTCGCCAATGACGAGCACCACCACCGCTTTTTCATGGTCGGTGATCTGACCGTCGGCCAGCTTGATCTCTTCGACCTGTTCGTCATGCTGACTGCTAAGGACGCGACAGGTGTTCACCAGATAGGACCAGGGCTGCAAGAGACCACCCAGTTCGGTGTCGTGCTGACTGATCCAGAGCGTCTGACCGATGTGCATCAGGGCGATGACGAGGACGACGGCCAGCGAACTGCCACAGCAGACGGCCAGCTTTTTGGCCTTGCCATAGACCACCGGCTGCCACAGACAGTAGAGAGCCGGGAGCACACCAAGCCCCAGGATGCACAGCCACAACGACCAGCTGAAGAAGCCTGAGGCTTCGGAGTAGCGGGTGTTGAACACGTTCTCGATGGTGGTGGCATCGATGATGACGCCATAGGTGAGGATGAAATGGAGGGCCGTGGCGTTGATGACGGCCAGAACGGCCAGCAGAACGCGCCCCACCACCCGCAGCAACCACATCACCAGGTAGGTCATCATGAAGTTGAGCACTAACATGATGACCACCAGGGATGTGAGCAGGAAGAGCTTCCCACCCGTCGGTTCATCGGTATTCTGAGCCACATAACTGAAGAAAGGGACATTGTAAAACAACAATGTCCCTAAGCTCACGATACTTGAGAACGTGAATAACGATTTACTTGCTGTCAGCCTCTGCCTGCTTGGTTTCAGGTGCATCCTCACCATAGTAGTTATAGTAGGCATTATAACGGTTGTAACCCCAGTTGCTGTTCAGACGGTCGGGATCGAGCTCCTTAGCCTTGTCGAAGTATTTGATGGCCTCCTGATAGAGGGCTCTCTTAGCGTTGGGATCCTCTGTGTTCTGAGCAGAGAGTGAGAGAGCAGTACCAGCGTAGGTCTGAATCATGGCCACGTCGCCCTTGATCTCACAAGCCTTCTTCAGTAAGGCAGCAGCCTCCTCGGGCTTCTCGTTGAGGATACCAAGACCCTTGTCAGCGAGGGCTACGAAGTTGTTGGGGTTAGCTGCGAGGGCATCGTCGAGCACCTTGAAAGCAGCGTCCTTCTGGCCGAGGCCATACAGGGTGTTGTAGAGCTTCTCCATCACACCGTCGGTCTTGTGCTCAGCATAGACATCCTTCAGTTTGTTGCAGTAGCTGAGAGAGTCCTCATGGGTCTTCAGACCGTCGCCGAGGATCTCGAGCTTCAGGTTGAGGGCGTTCTCATATTCCTGAGGATCCTTCATGGCGATGTCGGCCAGCTGGTTAGCCATGTCGATATCCTTGTCCTGATAAGCGAAGACAGCTGCAAAGCGGGCTACCTGGCCGAAGAAGTCCTTCTGCTGGGTGCGGTCGCAGTTAGCGAAGAGAGGAGCAGCATCGCTCAGCACGAAGATCTGCCAGTACTTGCGGGCATTGGCATTGTCACCAGCTGAGAGGGCATCCTGACCTGCGTTCACGAGGGCGAAACGAGGAGAGGTCCACATGCGCTGGGCGTTCTTATCTGCGAAAGCGGGCTTTACCTTACCCTTCTCATTGGGCTGCTGGTCGTACTTGTCGCACTCCATAGCTGCACAAAGAGCATTGTAAGCACCATTATTCATGATGTTCATGTCAACGGGCTTCTCTTCCTTACCCATCTGCTTGTTCACCTGGTTCTCGGTTACAATGGCATTCTGAGCGTCGAAGTCATTCATAGCGAGGTCAACGAGCTTGTTATAAGCCTTGGCCTTCTCAGCGGGAGAAGCCAACTGATCGAGTGTGCTCTTAACGAGCTGTTCTGCTTCTGCATAGGTCTTTGCCTTGAGGATAGCCTTCAAAGCGTCACTGTCACCGGCAAATGCTGTAGCACTGGCTACGAACATCACTGCCATCATCATTAATTTCTTCATACACGTAAAAATTATTAGTTGAACGTAAATTTATTGTTTATTCCTTGTTATTTTCTTGAGTCTCAGGGGCTTCTGTCTCGTTCACGATCTCTGCCTCCTCGATATCGTCGTTCTCCTCAGAGTGCTGCACCTTGCAGACGCTGGCGATGACATCGTTCTTCTTGGCGAGGTTGATGAGACGGACACCCTGCGTGGCACGACCCATGACGCGCACATCGGCCACCTTCAGACGGATGAGCACACCCGACTTGTTGATGATCATCAGGTCGTTCTCGTCGGTGACCACCTTAATGGCTACCAGGCGACCCGTCTTCTCAGTGATGGCGAGGGTCTTCACACCCTTCGCACCACGGGCGGTCTTACGATAGTCTTCCACCTCTGAGCGCTTGCCGTAGCCGTTTTCAGATACCACCATGATGGTCTCGGTCTGAGGATCGTTGACGCAAACCAGTCCTACCACCTCGTCGTCGTCGCCATCGAGGCGCATACCGATCACACCAGTAGAGACACGGCCCATCGTGCGGACGGCGTTCTCATCGAAGCGGACGGCACGACCGTTACGGTTGGCGAGCAGCAGCTCGTTGTGGCCGTTGGTCAGGCGAACGCCTACCACCTCGTCGCCCTCATTGATGTTGATGGCGATCACACCTGCTGCGCGTACATTTTTATAAGCTGCGAGACAGGTCTTCTTGATGATACCCTGCTTCGTGGCGAACACCACATAGTGGGAGTTGAGGAATTCCTCGTCGTTGAAGTTCTTGATACGCAGTACGGCGTTGATCGAATCGTCGGGCTCGATGTTGAGCATGTTCTGGATGGCACGACCCTTCGAGTTCTTGTCGCCCTCAGGGATCTCGTAACATTTCTGCCAGTAGCAGCGACCCTTCTGGGTGAAGAAGAGCAGCGTGTTGTGCATCGTGGCAGGATAGATATATTCCGTGAAGTCGTTGTCGCGATGACGGGCGGCCTTGGCACCGACGCCTCCCCTGCCCTGCTCGTGGAACTCATCGAGGTGGGTACGCTTGATGTAACCCATGTGAGAGATGGTGATGACCACTGGATCATCGGGATAGAAGTCTTCAGCATTGAACTCGTGGTCGAAGGGAATGATCTCCGTACGACGCTCGTCGCCATATTTCTCCTTCACTTCGAGCAGATCCTGCTTCATCACTTCCTTACAACGCTCAGGATTGTCGAGAATCTCCTGCAAGTCGGCGATGAGTTTCATCAAGTCATCGTACTCCTGATGGAGTTGATCAACACGCAGACCAGTGAGCTGAGCCAGACGCATATCGACGATGGCCTTTGACTGGAGCTCATCGAGTTCGAAGCGTACTTCGAGGTTACGCTGGGCATCGGTTGGTGTCTTACTATTTCTAATAATGTGTACCACCTCGTCAATGTTGTTCACAGCGATGATCAAACCTTCGAGGATGTGGGCACGCTCCTGGGCTTTCTTCAGATCGTACTTGGTGCGACGGATGGTCACATCATGACGGTGCTCTACGAAGTACTTGACGCACTCCTTGAGGGAGAGCAGACGGGGACGACCCTTTACCAGGGCGATGTTATTGACTGAGAATGAGCTCTGTAGAGCTGTCATCTTAAAGAGCTTGTTGAGCAGTACATTGGCGTTGGCATCGCGCTTGCAGTCAACTACGATACGCATACCCTGACGGCCAGACTCATCGTTGACGTTGGCCACACCCTCAATCTTGTGCTGGTTAGCCAGGTCGGCGATATAGGCCACGAGGTCGGCCTTGTTGACACCATAAGGAATCTCCGTGACCACAATTTTGTCATGAGTTTCTCCACTCTCGATCTCTGCCTTGGCACGCATCACGATACGGCCACGACCTGTCTCGTAAGCATCACGCACACCCTGCAGACCATAGATATAGGCACCTGTGGGGAAGTCGGGACCAGGAATATACTGCATCAGGCCGTCGGTGTCGATATCAGGGTTGTCGATATAGGCACAGCAGCCGTCGATGACCTCAGCGAGATTGTGGGTTGGCATGTTGGTAGCCATACCTACAGCGATACCGTTACCACCATTCACGAGGAGGTTTGGCACCTTGGTAGGCATGACGGTGGGCTCTTCGAGCGAGTCGTCGAAGTTGTTCATCATATCAACGGTGTCTTTCTCAAGGTCGTCCATGATATGCTCACCCATCTTAGAGAGTCGGCACTCCGTGTAACGCATGGCGGCTGGAGAGTCGCCGTCGATAGAGCCGAAGTTACCCTGACCATCTACGAGTGTGTAACGCATGTTCCAGTCCTGGGCCATACGTACGAGGGCACCATAGACGGAGCCGTCGCCATGGGGGTGATACTTACCAAGTACCTCACCTACCACGCGCGCACATTTCTTATAAGGTTGGGTTGAGACGTTGTTGATGCCCATCATACCATAGAGGATACGACGGTGTACGGGCTTGAAACCGTCGCGCACATCGGGAAGGGCACGCGCCACAATGACTGACATGGAGTAGTCGATGTAGCTGGACTTCATTTCCTCCTCGATGTTGATTTTGATAATTCTGTCGTTGTCGAATGTTTGATCCATTAAAAAAATCCTTTTTTATATTTGTTTTTTACTTACTCTTTTTTATGAAAAATCGCGTTTAAGGCACTTTTTAAGCCCGCTGACGCGTTTTTAACCGTGCAAAGGTACTCATTTTTTCATAAAGAGCCAAACCTTTTAAGCTATTTTAAAAGGAATTGCTCTCTTTTTTGCAGGGTAATCCCTAAATAGACCTTTTTCCCTTTCTTTTCTTTCGTCACCGAAAGAAAATGAAAAAATGGCATGGTATTTGCAATTTTCTTTGTATATTTGCAAAGTGAAAGAAAGGAAATAGTATTTTATGACGAGTCAATTTTCGCCAAAAGTATCGGAAATACTGGCTTTTTCACGTGAAGAAGCCGCTAGACTGGCCAGTCGCTCTGTCGGACCAGAACACCTGCTGTTGGGTATGCTCAGGAGCAACGACGGGCCAGTGATAGACCTGTTTCACCGTCTGAACCTGAATCTGCAGTCTGTTAAGACAGAACTGGAGCAGCGCGTGAGAGAGGATGAGATCGGTGTGCCCATCCACACCACAGACCTCGTGCTGAACGAGAAAGCCAGTAATATTCTGAAACTGGCCGTGCTGGAGGCACGTATCCAGCGTACAACTAAAGTAGATGAACAGCACCTGTTGCTCGCCATTCTGCATGATGCAGTGAACAACGGTGCCAAACAAGTATTAGAACTGAACAATATGAATTACGAAGACGCTATGGCGATGCTGTTTGCCCCCAAGAAGGAGAACGGTATCACTAACGGTATCGGCCTGCCCGATGAGGACGAGGACGAATATGATGACACGATGTCGGCTGGTGCCGGGTCAGCCAGCAAAGGTGCTTCTGCCACGACGGCGCAGAAGAAGCCAGCCTCGAAGACGCCTGTGCTGGATACCTTTGGCACTGACCTGACAGCCGCTGCTGCAGAAGGCAAGCTCGATCCCTGTGTGGGTCGTGAGAAGGAAATCCAGCGTATCATCGAGATCTTAGGTCGTAGAAAGAAGAATAATCCTATTTTGATAGGTGAGCCTGGTGTGGGAAAGAGTGCCATCGTGGAAGGACTGGCACAGCTGATCAACGCCCATCACACGAGTCCGATGCTCTTTGGCAAGCGTATCTTCACCCTCGACATGACGGGTGTGGTGGCTGGTACGAAGTATCGCGGACAGTTTGAGGAACGCCTGAAGGCCCTGATGAAGGAGCTGGAGGCCAACCCAGAGGTGATCGTGTTTATCGACGAGATTCACACGATTATCGGCGCTGGTTCCACACCTGGTTCGATGGATGCTGCGAACATCATGAAACCTGCTTTGGCAAGGGGTACAATACAGTGTATCGGTGCCACCACGCTCGACGAGTATCGTAACTCCATTGAGAAGGACGGTGCCTTGGAGCGCAGATTCCAGAAGGTGCAGGTGGAGCCGACCACGAATGAGGAGACGCTTCAGATCCTGAAGAATATCAAGGACCGTTATGAGTATCATCACAATGTGACCTATACGGACGAGGCACTGTTGGCGTGTGTCAAATTGACAGACCGCTATGTGACAGACCGTTTTATGCCTGATAAGGCCATCGACGCCTTGGACGAGACGGGCTCACGCGTACATCTTTCTAATTCACAGGTGCCTCCTGAGATTGCTGAGAAGGAGAAGGAGATTGCCAATGTGAAGGAGAAGAAGCAGCTGGCCGTGAAGAATCAGAACTTTGAGCTGGCAGCTGGCTATCGTGACAGACAGACCCAGCTGGAGGCTGAGTTGAAGGAGATGAACGAGCGCTGGAGCAAGGGTGAAGGCGAGGAGCGCCAGGTGGTGGATGCTGAACAGGTGGCAGAAGTGGTGTCGATGATGACAGGTGTGCCTGCGCAGCGGATGGCAGAACAGGAGGGTATCCGACTGAAGGGTATGGCTCAGGAGCTGAAGAACGCTGTGATTGCCCAGGATAAGGCTATCGATAAGATGGTGAAGGCCATCCAGCGGAACCGTGTGGGATTGAAGGATCCCAACCACCCCATTGGTGTGTTTATGTTCCTCGGACCTACGGGTGTGGGTAAAACCTATCTCGCCAAGAAACTGGCTGAGTTTATGTTTGGCAGTCCTGATGCCCTGATCCGCATCGACATGAGCGAATATACGGAGAGCTTTAACACTTCGAGACTGATTGGTGCGCCTCCAGGCTATGTGGGCTATGAGGAAGGCGGCCAGCTGACAGAGCGCGTGCGCCGTCACCCCTACTCGATTGTGCTGCTCGACGAGATTGAGAAGGCCCATGGCAATGTGTTCAACCTCTTGCTGCAGGTATTGGACGAAGGTCGTCTGACAGATGGAAACGGACGTTTCGTGGATTTCCGTAATACAGTGATCATCATGACCTCGAATGCTGGTACGCGCCAGTTGAAGGATTTCGGACGAGGTGTGGGCTTCAGTGCTGCTGGCAGTACGGGGCTGATGCTGGACGAAAAGGATAAGGAACATGCACGCAGTATCGTGCAGAAAGCACTGTCGAAGCAGTTCTCACCAGAGTTCCTGAACCGTCTGGATGAGATCATCACCTTCGACCAGCTTGACCTCGATGCCATTAAGAAGATTATCGATATCGAACTGAAGGGGCTCTATAAGCGCATCGAGCAGATTGGCTATAAGATCAATCTGGCAGAGGATGCCAAGGAGTTTGTGGCATCGAAGGGCTATGATGTGCAGTTTGGCGCCCGTCCGCTGAAACGAGCCATTCAGACTTATATCGAGGATGGTATCAGTGATATCATTGTGAATGGGGACCTGCCGTTGGGCTCCGTGATACATATTACATTAAAAGATAATGAGTTAGCATTTAGCTAACTCATTTTTCTTTATCAGACTGATGCTTCGCATCGAGCCCTCTCACGCTCGGCAAAGTTCAAGCAAGCTTGGCTTTACTCTCGCTTAAGCGAGGCCTTCACACTCCTTCAGCCAAAGGGCGCTGGAGGCATCGCTTGGCATGCGCCAGTCGCCACGGGGCGAGAGACTCACGCTACCCACCTTCGGACCATCAGGCAGACAAGAGCGTTTGAACTGCTGATTGAAGAAACGGCGACAGAACGTGGTAAGCCATTTCTTGATGGTGATATCGTCGTAGGTGCCTGCGAATGCTTTCTGTGCCAGCATATAGATCTTCTTTGGACTGAAGCCGTAACGCAGGAAGTAATAAATGAAGAAGTCGTGAAGCTCGTAAGGACCTACGAGATCTTCAGTTTTCTGTTTGATATTACCCAATTCGTCTGCAGGAATGAGCTCAGGAGAGATCGGGGTATCCACAATATCGAGCAGCGTCTCCGTTGCCATCTCGCCAGAGACGTAGGTGACGAGGTAACGGATGAGCGTCTTGGGCACACCAGCATTGACACCATACATCGACATGTGATCACCATTATAGGTGGCCCATCCCAAGGCGAGTTCAGAGAGGTCGCCCGTTCCGATGACAATCGCATTCTCCTTGTTGGCAACGTCCATCAGGATCTGCGTACGCTCACGTGCCTGCGAGTTCTCATAGGTGATATCATGAACTTTCGGGTTCTGGCCGATATCCTCGAAATGCTGGGTGACAGCCTTAGCGATATTGATCTCACGGATAGTAACGCCTAATATCTCCATAAGCTTGACGGCATTGTTATGCGTACGATCTGTGGTGCCAAAGCCTGGCATTGTGATGCCAATGATACCTTTGCGATCGAGGTCGAGTTTATCGAATGCCTTGACTGTGACGAGCAGTGCCAAGGTGGAGTCGAGACCACCACTGATACCAATCACCGCCTTCTGGGCATTGATATGGTAGAGACGCTTGGCAAGACCTGCCACCTGGATATTCAGGATTTCCTCACAAGCAGACTGCATATCTTCGTTCTTGGGGATAAACGGATGGGGATCGATCTCGCGCTCAAGTTCGAAGTCACGTACCTGCGTAGGCTTACAGGGTATCTCCAGCGCATGCGAATGACGCTGGGCATTGATGAACGTCGTGTTCTGACGACGCTCTACACGCAGTTTCTCGATATCAATCTGACAGGCTTTAATCTGTGGTTGGATACTGAAACGATCGCCCTCTATCAGCAGATGTCCATTCTCATATATCATCGCATTTCCACCATAGACCAGATCCTGGGTAGATTCGCCAAAACCACTGCTGGCATAGACATAACCACTGATGGTGCGGGCACTCTGCTGGGCAAGCAGCGACTTGAGATAAGCATGCTTACCAATCAGTTCGTTGCTGGCAGAGAGGTTGAAGATGATGTCTGCACCAGAGAGGGCGAGATTATTGCTGGGCGGAATGGGCGCCCATACATCCTCGCAGATTTCCACGCCAAACTTCATGCCATTGGTCGTAACGAAAAGCTTAGGCTCTGCACTCACTGAAATGGAGCTGCCTGCAAAGAAAAATGACGTAGGATTCAGATCCTGGGCAGAGGCAAACCAGCGCTTCTCGTAAAACTCAGCATAGTTGGGCAGATAGGTCTTGGGGATGATGCCCAACAGCTGTCCACTCTGGATCACAGCAGCACAGTTATACAACAGGCCATTGATGATCACAGGCAGACCAATGATCGAGATGATATCGAGTTTACGAGTGAAATCGAGCAATGTGATGATGGCCCCCTCTGCATGATCGAGCAAAAGCTGCTCTTTGAAGAGATCCTGGCACGTGTAGCCAGTGATACAGAGTTCCGGGAAAACTATCACCTCCACCCCACGGCCTTCAGCCTGGGCGATGATACTCTCTATCTGCTGGACGTTGTAATCCACATCAGCCACCTTCACTGCAGGAACGGCAGCTGCCACTTTTACAAATCCGTATTTCATAGCTTAACTTTTAAATCTTGGGGCAAAGGTAAATAAAAAAGCCCGAACTACCAAACGTTCGAGCTTTTTTCTTACAAGATGCAGTCGTGAGACACCAGTTATTGACTGGAACCACCAGCGATATCAAGCAGTTCGTTGGTGATAGCCTGCTGACGACCCTTGTTGTACTGCAAGTTGAGTTCACGCAGCAGCTCATCGGCATTATCGGTGGCTGTCTGCATGGCAACCATACGGGCTGCGTGCTCAGAGGCATTGTTGTCGAGCAGAGCCGTGTAGAGCAACAGGTGGGCATACTTCGGAAGAAGTTGTGTGAGCACTGTGTTCATGTCGGGCTCCACGATGAAGTTATCGTTGAGCGGCTTCACGTTCTCCTTCTCTTTCTCCTGCTGGCGCTCACCACGCTTCTTGAGATACTCCTGCGACTCCTTTGTAGCAATGACGCTCGTGAGGTCGCGCTCATGATCGGCATTCAACTCCGACTCGATGTCGATGGGAAGGAAGGTCTTACGGGTAAGAATCTGTGATCCTGCACTCTTGAAGTGATGATAAATCAATTCTACCTTATCTATCTCACCCTCAGCGAATTTCGTTCCGAGTTCCATGGCGATCTCAATGCACTTGTTGACATTTGGCTTGTCAGCTATTGCAGAGAATTCGCCTTGGATGTTCAGACCCATCTTCTTGGCCTTCTCATAGACCTTTCGACCTATGGGATAGATCTCGACATTCTCGCTTCCAATCTCCTTGGCATAGGTATCAACAGCATTCAGCATCATCTTGATGGTGTTGGCGTTGAAACCACCACAAAGAGAAGAGTTCGACGTGAAGACGACAAGGGCTACCCTTTTCACAGGGCGCACCTGATCGTAGATGGTATGTGCCTCTGCCTCGGCTGCGAGAAACGACTTGAGGATGTGCTCCAGCATGGTCTCATAAGGCAGCATGTTCTGAATAGCTACCTGTGCGTGATGCAGCTTGCTGGAGGCCACCATCTTCATAGCCGACGTGATCTTTCGCGTGGAGTTGACTGAGGCTATGCGGCCTTTAACTTCTTTCAGGCTGGGCATAGGCTATCAGACTTTATAGGTTCCCGCAATATCTGCCATCACGGCCTCGATCTTGCCAGTGGTCTCGTCGTCGATCTTTCCGCTGGCAAGCGTCTCGATGACTTCGGGATTAGAAGAACGCAGCTTGTCAAGGAACGATGTCTGGCACTCACGCACCTTAGTGATGGGCACGTCGCGCATCAAACCGTGTACACCACAATAAAGGATGGCAATCTGCTCACCTACAGGCATCGGACTGTACTGCGGCTGAATCAACAACTGGTTGTTCTTACGTCCACGATCCAACGTCATCGCTGTCACAGGATCCATATCACTTGAGAACTTTGAGAAGGCCTCGAGCTCACGATACTGTGCCTGGTCGATCTTCAGTGTACCAGCCACCTTCTTCATGGACTTAATCTGTGCCGAACCACCCACACGGGATACAGAGATACCTACGTTGATGGCTGGACGCTGACCCTGGTTGAAGAGGTTGCTCTCCAAGAAGATCTGACCATCGGTGATGGAGATCACATTCGTCGGGATGTAAGCGGATACGTCGCCTGCCTGTGTCTCGATGATAGGCAGAGCGGTCAAAGAACCACCACCCTTCACATGACCCTTCATGCACTCGGGCAGGTCGTTCATCTGCTCAGCCACCTCCTGCTGCTCGTTCATCTTAGCTGCACGCTCCAACAGACGAGAGTGGAGATAGAACACATCACCAGGATAGGCCTCACGTCCTGAAGGACGACGCAGGATCAGTGATACCTCACGATAGGCCACAGCCTGCTTTGAGAGGTCATCATAGACCACGAGTGCAGGCAGACCACGATCGCGGAAATACTCACCGATGGCAGCACCAGCAAACGGGGCATAATACTGCATAGCAGCAGGATCAGCAGCCGTAGCAGATACGATGATGGTGTAAGGCATGGCACCGTGCTCCTGCAGTGTAGAAACAAGGGCTGCAACGGTAGATGCCTTCTGACCGATGGCTACATAGATACAATAGACAGGCTTGCCTGCCTCATAGAAACTCTTCTGATTGATGATGGTATCCACAGCAATGGCAGTCTTACCCGTCTGACGGTCACCAATGATGAGCTCACGCTGTCCACGGCCGATAGGAATCATCGAGTCGATGGCCTTCAGACCTGTCTGCAGCGGCTCCTTCACGGGCTGACGGTAGATCACACCAGGAGCCTTACGATCCAGCGGCATCT